>ERZ1026892.1104-NODE-1104-length-11828-cov-4.209292_pt1 | contig 11828 bp, 6 predicted proteins | sample MGYA00380176_ERZ1026892 | MGnify/ENA primary metagenome ERZ1026892 (study PRJEB33269, sample SAMEA4719812) | human gut metagenome | biome: human-associated habitat; feature: organic feature; material: feces | place: Cameroon | collected 2013-10 ... | reverse complement strand
TGCCTGCTTAAAGTTCGTCGAAAGCGAAAATGAAACTTTGCTCCGCCAGAGAAAATTCTGGTGTCTGAGTGTTGTCCAAACGATATTCCGGTGGTTATAGCATCGGGGTTCCACCTCTTCCCATTCCGAACAGAGAAGTTAAGCCCGACTGCGCCGATGGTACTGCACACCCGCGGGAGAGTAGGTCGCCGCCAACTTTTTTCCTATGAGCCTCACTTGAAGCAATTCAGGTGAGGCTTTTTTTGTTCTTGCTCTGCTAGCTCTGCTAGCTCTACTAGCTCTACTAGCTCCACTAGCACTACTAGCTCCACTAGTTTTTCCCGAGAGAGAAGCTGGGCTTGCGGCGCCAGCCTTCTAGTGGCGCTAGTGGAGCTAGTGGTGAAAGCTGAATAATCCAGTATTTTTCAACGATTGTTATGTCGTATGGCCTTTTCAAAGCCAAATAGAACCTTTCAGTTTTGTTTTTTATGTGTTGTAGATAAGTTTTTCGTTGAAATATAGTCAGCTATGAAAAGAATTCCCTAACTTTGTTCAATAAATCCTTTAAAAACATTGCAAGTATGTCGAACATCAGTCAATATAATTATGTGGTAGAGCCATTTTCTGAAGATTATTGCGGAAATCTGGCTTGGGGTACGCTGGGGAATATGATTCTTCGTTGTGCCTCTATGCATGCTGGTGAACATGGATTCGGGTATCCCCAGATGATAGCTATGCATCATGTTTGGGTGTTGTCACGTCTGGTGATAGAATTGGATTCGTTCCCTCGTACTGATGAGCATTTCGGCATAACGACTTGGGTGGATCGCTTGTATCGTCAATTCACTGACCGCCATTTTTCTATTGTGCGGCCAGATGGGACGCCTTATGGACATGCTACGAGCATTTGGGCTTTAATTGATACCACGACTCGTATGCCGACAGATTTGTCGCAACTTCCTGATGGAGGCTTCTCGGGTGCGTTAGTGCCTGATAAATCGGCTCCGATTGCACCGATGGGACGTATCCGCTTGAAAAATCCGATTCTTGTGCAGACACATCGTGCTGCTTATTCGGATCTGGATATAAATGGTCATGTCAATTCTATTCGGTATATGGAACTTTTGCTCAATCATTTCACCCCTGAGGCAATGAAGACGCATCCAGTTTATCGTATTGAAATGGCTTATTGCCTGGAATCCTATTGTGGAGATGTGTTGCAGATTTGGCATGATACAGACCCAAGTGATCCGAATCGACATCTCTTTGAGATTCGAAAGGAAACGGATGGCAGTGTGATTGTAAAGGCTGCTCTTTTGCAACGATAGTTCAGAATCTGTCAGGATTTAGGTGAATAATGAATCACTTTAATAAGTAACATATGAAACGGCTTATCATCCTTTTGGCAATGGCCATACCTATGTGCCTTGCTGCTGCTGACGTTAAGAATGGCGCCACGCGTTTTTTGGGTGTCTGGCAACAGGTTCAGACATCACAAAGTGATGGACATGTCATGCTTCTTCCTGTATGGAAAGTTATGCAGAGTGACGGTTCCTTCTGCACGTTTCTCATAGCGAACCAGAATGGACAGAGCATTATTACCAATCAGGGTCGTTTTGAAGTGAAAAATGATTCCATTTTGGTGGAAAGCGTTTTAGGTTCTATAACGGACCCGGAATTGGTTGGCAAGAACAATACGTTGACCTATCATTTCAAGGATAAAGATTCAGTCCATGTGTCCTATCGTATGCCAGGTGCTTCGCGTGAGGGTCATGAGAATTGGGTTCGGGTGAAGCTCGAAATGCCTAAGCAGTAATCAACCTTGAGTTATGACAAATTGGCGTTTCTGCCATATAATAATAGAATAATAAAACTTTATCATAGCATTTTTCAATGGGAAAAGTATTGATTATCGGCGCCGGTGGCGTCGCTACGGTGGCTGCCCACAAGGTGGCCAAGAACACGGATGTGTTTAGTGAAATCATGATAGCAAGCCGCACCAAGGCGAAGTGTGATGCTATTGTCAAGGCTATCGGTCGTGACGATATCCGCACTGCACAGGTGGATGCTGACAGTGTCGAGCAGCTTTGCGCTTTGATGAACGAGTTCAAACCCGACTTGGTGATGAACCTGGCTTTGCCCTATCAGGATCTTACGATTATGGAAGCCTGCCTTCAGTGTGGTTGCTCCTATCTCGATACGGCAAATTATGAGCCGAAAGACGAGGCACATTTTGAGTATTCCTGGCAGTGGGCATTCAAGGACCGCTTTGAGAAGGCAGGTTTGACTGCTATTCTCGGTTGTGGTTTCGACCCGGGTGTGACGAGCATCTACACCGCTTATGCCGCTAAGCATCATTTCGACGAAATCCAGTATTTGGATATCGTTGACTGCAATGCCGGTAACCATCACAAGGCGTTTGCCACCAATTTCAATCCTGAAATCAATATCCGCGAGATTACGCAGAAGGGACTTTATTGGCAGGATGGTCAGTGGGTGGAAACAGAGCCGCTTGAAATCCATAAGCCGCTTACTTATCCTGGCATTGGTCCGAAGGAGAGCTATCTCTTGCACCACGAGGAAATTGAGAGCTTGGTGAAGAATTATCCCACTATCAAGCGTGCTCGTTTCTGGATGACTTTCGGTCAAGAGTATCTGACACACTTGCGCGTGATTCAGAACATCGGTATGGCTTCAATCACGCCGATTAATTATGAAGGTCACGAGATTGTGCCTCTCCAATTCCTCAAGGCTGTACTTCCCAATCCTCAGGATTTGGGTGAGAACTACGAGGGCGAAACGAGCATTGGCTGCCGTATCCGTGGTTTGAAGGATGGTAAGGAGCACACTTACTATGTATATAACAACTGTTCTCACCGTGCTGCTTACGAAGAGACTGGTATGCAGGGTGTGAGCTACACAACCGGTGTGCCTGCTTGCATTGGTGCCCGCATGTTCATGCTTGGCTTGTGGAAGAAGCCGGGTGTGTTCAATGTTGAGGAATTTGATCCTGATCCCTTCATGGAGGAACTCAACAAGCAGGGTTTGCCTTGGCATGAAGTATTCGATGGAGACCTCGAACTCTAATGTAGCTTTTATGGTTATTCCGTAAAAACAGTGTATAAACAAAAAGTGCTACCATTTCTTGTGGAGATGGTAGCACTTTTTGCTATATGTATGCTCAAGTTTATTTCTTGGCTCTTTCCAATTCGGACAGAACATCTTCCTCTCGGCCGCAGAAGTTGACATTGACAGCATTTTCTAAGGCAAAGAACTTTCTCACTTTGTCGGTGAGTTCAGTAGCACGCAGATTCATCAAGGAGCAGAAAACGTGACTGATCTCGGTGGCGCTACAATAGCAGTGTTCGTCCCAGTGTTCGTACCAGAAATCAAGCAGGTTGCCATACCAGTCGATTGCATCCTTTCTGGAAATCAGCTGGTCCTTTTCCATTCGTTCCACACATTCAATGATGAAGGTGGTACGCTTTCCTGAGAATTCCTTGGAATGGCAAATCTCTGTAAAAGTGTCCAGTTTTTCGTTGAACAAAGGTGCGCACCATGTTGGTAGCGTTTCGTAGAAGTCGTATACTATGTAGTCGTCAATGAGTTCTTCTGGCTGTTTGAGCAGTTGCAGGATTGTTTCGCGTTTCTTTTCGATGTCGCCTTCAGGTAGGGTGCAGAGCAATTCAAGGGCAATGTGTAGGTTTTGAATCTTGTTTATCTCGCCATTTTTCTTGAATTCGCCCATGGCATAGAGCAGAACCTGTTGGAGTTGCTGCATCAAGTTCTCACGCTTCATTCGGAGAATGTTAGCCTTGTAGGTAGGTGGCATAGATTCTACGTCCTCCATGGAATCATATGAATCTATAAATACCTGTTGCAAGGTTTTGCTCAGTTTCAACTCTGAAGGATAGTCGTAGTTGTCGTTGATACTGTAGGGTAACGGTGGATACGATAGACGTTCTCGTTCGCAAGATTCTTGGAGCTCCAAAAACATTTTGATAACAAACCGTGTGTTGTCAGCACCACTTTCCATGGCCGCTTCAAGAAGTTCTTTTTGAAGGTTGTTGCAAGTTTCCTTGAGATCATTCGCCAACTTCATGACTTCGCTGTCGGAAAGGTTGTCGATTTTGTCAAAAGCTCTTTCTTTGTCGTTTAGGAAGTCATCGTCATCATCATTGTCATCGTCATCATCATATTCTTCTTCAAAATCTTTGTCGGAACCCTTTATACAGACGAATGTGCCAGGCTCGAGATGTTTGCTCATGATGCTGTTCAATCGTTCAGCTTCGCTGTCGTTCTTATATACAGCAAAGTGTTTCCCGTCGATTCCGAATTCAAGTTCGATGAGCGGGATGTCTTCGGTATCTTCTTCCAGAATGTTGCGGTCGATGGTAAAAGAAGAGCAAGGTTGGAATCCAGCTTCTTCTGCCCATTCCAATGAACCGTAGATGTAGTTGTGTACCAATTCGTAGGGTACTTCAATCATTTTCCAATACCATCCGTCCTTAGTTGCTCTCAATCGCTCTTCAAAATCATCCTTAGAAACATTGAAGACGTGCCAAGAATCCATCACGCCTCGGGCACCCGTATCGACAAGGTAAAAACCTGCGGTCAAGTTTCCTTGTTTGTGGCGTCGGGTGATGACAATGAATTTTTGTGGATGTGTCTCATAGTCGCTACTGATGTAGCATGGTCCCAATTCGAGCTGGCGTGCCCTTGTCAGGATGAACTGTTGTGCAGAGAGAGGTTGTGTCTGCTTCTTCTTTTTTTTACTCATTATTATTGATACGTAATTTGTTTGCTATAAAGATCGTTTTCTTGCTTTAGAGTTGAGCCTTTTGCAGAAGTGTAGCCTAATTCTTTGTGCAAATTTACCAAAAATGCTTTGTTCTTGCAAATCTGACTGTGCCCTCTCTTCGTCTCATTGTGTCATTTCCAGTTCAAGAATGCCGCCTTTTTCGATATCATCGTGGGTGAAGAATGGGGCGCGCAGTTTGTGGCCGTTGAGTCGCATACGACGGATGTGACGATGGTTGGGGGCATTGTTGATAGCCCGAATCGTGAAAGTCTTGCCTGATGGAAGCTGAATCACCGCTTCATCCAGAATGGGGCGCCCTATGCTGTAGACGGGGTGTCCTGGACATACCTGATAGAACCCCATGGCATTGAGAATGTACCAAGCTGACATTTGTCCGCAGTCTTCGTTTCCTGCCAGACCGTCGGGGGCATTCGCATAGAGTGTCCTCAGCACGGAATCCGTCAGTTCTTGGGTGCGGTGAGGGCGTCCGGCGTAGTTGTAGAGATGGATGATATGGTGGGACGGTTCGTTGCCGTGGGCATATTGTCCGATTAATCCAGAAATGTCAGATGAAATGTTGTCACCTTCCATATCTGTTGGGGCTGCAAACAACGCATCAAGTCGTTTGGTGAAGCGGCGGCGACCTCCGTAAAGTTTTATGAGTCCGTTGACATCATGAGGAACAAACCAACTCCATTGCCAGGCATTTCCTTCGCAATAATCATCGTTGCGGTGTTCGGAACGTGTGGGGGAGAATGGCGTGCGCCAAGTTCCATCGGTCATCCGTCCGCGCATGAATCCAGTCGTGGGGTCGAAATAGTGGTGGTAAGCTTGGGCATAGATGGTGCCGTAGAGGCGTGTGCGTGCGGTGTCTCCTATGGCCATAGCCAGACGGCTGATGCACCAGTCATCATAGGCATATTCCAAAGCTTTGGCTACAGATTCCTTTTCTTTGTCAGCAGGAATGAATCCGAGTGATGCCTTGTGGCGTCTTGCCTCAGGCATGATATAGGGATAAATCCATCGGGGAACTGCAGATGCGATGCCGTTGGTGTTGTATTCAGCCAGTCGTAGGCATGCATCGTAGGTGTCCTGAAGCGAAAAATGTCGGTATCCCTTTGCATAGGCATCAGCAGCCAATGAAGCCAGATGATAGCCAATCATGCATCCCGTGTAGTTGGCAGCGCAGTCCCATTTCGGCACCAGACCACCATCCTTTCCCTTTTGCACGAGTGCGCGGATATAGGCCTCATTCTGTTGCGGATGGGTGATGGAAAGAAGCGGATGTAGCGCACGGAAGGTGTCCCATAATGAGAACGTTGTAAACATCGGTTCCTCTTTTCTTCCCTGATGCACCTGTAAGTCATTTCCCAAATACCGGCCATCCACGTCGGAAAAAATCGTGGGAGCAATATGTGCGTGATAAAGTGCGGTGTAGAACATGCTGCGTATATTCTCATCGGGTGTTTTGATACGGATACACCCCAACAAGTTGTCCCATTCTTGTTGAGCATTTCTCAAGGTTTTGTTGAAGTCAAATTCTGATTGCTCGGCCAGCAGGTTGCGCAAAGCACCCTCGGCATCGCACGATGAGATGGAGGTTGCTACGAGTAGGGGATCACTGTTGCCCTTTTCCTGACGGAAGCCAATGACGGCCTTGCAGCGCGGTTCCTTTTTTCCGTTGGAACCCATCACGGTGTCGGTCATCATCTGAAATGAAACAATAGGTTTTGAAAAACGGGCCACAAAGTGAAGATCCTGTCGGTAGGCCCACCATTGGCTGCTTTTGAATCCGGAGACGGTCACTGAATCCACCAGTGAGGCCCGCATGGCAAGATTTGTTTGTTCCTGAATGTTATAGTCGAGATCAAGAACCAACGTCTGTTCGCTGCAAGATGGCGGATAGGTGAATCGGAACAGCGCTGTGCGTTGGGTCGCGGTCATTTCTGCCTTGATGCCATAGCGTTGGAGCATTACCCCGTAGTAACCAGGTGAAGCCCATTCCATCTGGTGACTGAAAGACGAAGCATAGGCCACGTTCTGTACGGAATCCTTTTCTCCCTTATAGCTCAAATCCGGAGTCCCGTTGATGGGCATAAGCAGAAAATCGCCAAAGTCTGTTCCTCCAGTACCGCTAAGATGGGTCTGGGCAAAACCATTGATGATTGAATCGCTGTAGTGGTAGCCCGAGCAAGCGTCCCAACCGTGAATTCGGGTATCGGGACTAGGTTGTATCATTCCGTTTGGAACAACGGCTCCTGGAAATGTGTGGCCGTGTCCGCCGGTTCCGATGAACACGTTTACCCATTGGATAAAGGAGAAAAGGAGTGTGACAAGCATGTCTTTATTGAAATGAGAAGTGAGGGGGATGGATTCTGAGTTGAAAAGGATATGCCATCAAGTAAGTTGGCTGGAACTGTGAAACGTCTGCTTCGGGAGTGTCTGCTTCGGGGATGGGTCAGTCGAAACTTAACGTACCCCCTTTGAGCAATTGACTATGAGAGATGTGTGGCTGGTGGAGCTTCCGTCCGTTGAGGTGTACGCTGGTGGCGGGATGCTGGTCTGGATTTGTTGTATTGGTCGTGATGGTCAATGAGCGTCCTGAAGGTAAGTGGAGTATAATCTTGGAGAACAGCGGAAGCCCCAATTCATAGGAGGCTGAAACAGGATTGAAAGGATAGAATCCCATAGCGGAGAATACCAACCATGCCGACATCTGTCCACAGTCCTCATTGCCGCAGAGACCTGCAGGTGTATCGTTGTAGAACGAACGCATGATTTGATGCACCCGTCGTTGCGTAGTGCTCCAGCGATTCAGGAAGTTGTAGAAGTAGGCCACGTGGTGGGATGGTTCGTTGCCGTGGGCATACTGTCCAATCATGCCTGTGCTGAAGATTGGCAGGTCTTTCTGTCCTTCGGCGCCCGTGGTGAAGAAACTGTCAAGTTTTGCTTCGAAACGTCGTCGTCCCACCAATCGGATAAGCCCTTTCGCATCATGTTGAGCTGACCACATGTAGTGCCAGGCATTGCTTTCGCAAATATGCGGAGTGTACGTTTCTGGACGGAAATCAGGTTGGAACGTACCGTCGCTTTGCCGTGGTTGCATGAAGGTGGTTGATGGATTGTATACGTTTCGGTAGGACTTTGCGCGTCGGTCAAATTCTCGTTCCGTCTGTCGGTCGCCAGCCATCTTGGCCAAGGAGGCAATGCATCCGTCATCATAAGCATATTCCAAGGTGCGTGAGAGCGCCCAATCATCGTTGAGTGTCGGTTCTGTCACGTTGTAGGGCACGTAGCCGAGCTTTCGGTAAAGGCCGATGCCGCGATAGGAATCCATTCGTGCTGTTGGGAGACAAGCATCAAGAGCTCGGCGGGCACTTATGCTTGTGACTCCTTTGACCACAGCTTCCGCCAAAACTGAAGCCGCATGATAACCAATCATCATGTCAGTTTCCGAAGCCCACATGTTCCACACTGGCAAACGTCCGTTTTCTTCGGTGAAAGCCAATAAGGAGCGTGCCATGTGGTCGGCTCGTTCGGGACAGATCAAGCAGTAGAGAGGATGCGCTGCGCGATAGGTGTCCCACAATGAAAAAGTGGAATAATTCTCCCATCCTTTCGCTTGATGCACTTTATGGTCAGGTCCCATGTAACTGCCGTCGGTGTCGCAGAAAAGCGTAGGTGCAAGGCAAGCATGATAGAGTGCTGTGTAGAAAGAGCGGCGTTCGCTCATCGTACCGCCTTCCACCTCGATGTGTCCCAGTTCCTTGTTCCACTGTTGCCGTGCATCCCTTCGGTAACGGTCGAAATCATTGTCCGGAGCTTCTGTTTCCAGATTGCGTCGCGCTCCTTCCAGTCCTGTCGGAGAAAGAGCTGTTGCGACAAGCAGTTCTTGAGGTGCGTCAGCCGCAAAGTTGATATGGGCCACCAGTCCCCATTTGCCGTTCTTCAGTTCCATGCTGTCCGTTCGGATAGATTCGATACGTTGAGAGAAACGCGTGCGGAACCACACCCTTTGCCCTCGTGCCCAACCATCGGAAAAGCGCCAACCCTCCACAGTTTGGTCATCAACCTGTGTCAATCCTGTGCTTACCGTGGCATCCCAATTGGTTGCTTTTGCTAAATTGAGAATGACCTGACGTTGATGTCCGTTGGCAGGGAAAGTGTAACGCTGTATGCCGCAACGCGGTGTGGCGGTGAGTTCCACGCGAATGTCATAGTCGGAAAGTCTGACACCGTAGTATCCAGCCTGAGCTGTTTCTTCAGAATGGCTGAAACGGGAATGTACGCCCAAAGGTTGCGGGGCGCGATGTTCAGGCAGAGTCACAGGAAGAAAGGAAATGTCGTAGAGGTCGCCAGCTCCAGTCCCACTGAGGTGCGTGTGGCTGAATCCGGCAATGGTGCTGTCAGGGTGGAAGTAGCCTGCAATACGGTCCCATCCGGGCAACCCATTGTCTGGGCTGAGCTGCACCATGCCGAAGGGGACCTGTGCTCCAGGATAAGTGTTGCCCACGTAGTCGGTTCCGATAAGCGGATCAACGTAAGAAGCCCAGTCGTGGGGCGTCACTACTTGAAGAAGAGAGGATAAGAGTATGGATAGCATGTCAGGGGAAATCTTGGAGTTAGGTTACAAAGTGTTCTATTTGTATCAATCCTTTTCAAAGACCAATTGCCCGCCATCAATGAGAGTGGGGTGGGGAATGAAAGGACTTTTCAGCGTGGAGCTATTCAATGTGATACGTTTGACGTAGGGACTTTTCATACTGCCGTTTGAAGTGATACAAATCGGCCGTTTCCCCGGCACACTGATAGTGGCCCGTTTCACCAGTGGAGTGCCTGCGGCATATTCCAACGAGGCAGGACAAACAGGATAGAATCCCAAGGCCGAAAACACATACCAAGCCGAAGTCTGTCCGTTGTCCTCGTCACCGCAGTAACCATCAGGTGTGGCACTATAGAAGCGTTCCATCACCTCGCGGAGCCAATGTTGAGCCTTGCGGGGTTCTTTGGCATAGTCGTAGAGATAAATCATGTGTTGTATCGGTTGGTTGCCGTGGGCATAATTGCCCATATTCATCACCTGCATTTCCCGGATTTCGTGAATCACTTGTCCATAGTAGGAGCAGTCGAAAAGTGGCGGAACGGTGAATACGCTGTCGAGTCTGTCAACAAACGCTTTGCGTCCACCCATCAGGCTGATAAGAGCCGGTACATTGTGAAAGACGCTCCAAGTGTAGTGCCACGCATTTCCCTCCGTGAAATCACCGCCCCACTTCAAGGCGTTGAATGGTGAGGAAAAAGTTCCGTCAGTTCTCCGTCCGCGCATGAAGCGAGAAGAAGGATCGAACACGTGACGGAAATTCTCTGCTCTTCGGTCATGTGCTTCAACTTCCGATTTCGGACGTTCAAGACACCGGGCCACTTGGCCGATACACCAGTCATCATAGGCATATTCCAGCGTGCGTGCCACACTTTCGTTGATACCTGCATCGCAGGGAACATAGCCCAACGAATCGTAGAGTTGCCATCCCGCGCGTCCTGTTGCACTGATTTTCGGATGACGGCTGTGTGCTGTCTTCAGCATAGCCTCGTAGAGTGGTTTCCACAACCTTTGTGGCGTCACCCCTTTCACGATGGCATCAGCCACCACCGAAGCAGAATTATTTCCCACCATGCAGTCCCGATGTCCAGGCGAAGCCCATTCGGGCAGAAATCCGCTTTCGAGAAAAGCGTTGAGCAAACTTTCTTGAATCTCCGCATTGCGTTCGGGATAGACCAGATTGAGCAGTGGGAAGAGGCTGCGGAAGGTATCCCACATTCCCGTGTCCGTGTACATTGGTCCTTGATGCACTTTTCCATCATAGGGACTACGATGGACCATGCGTCCAAGTGCGTCGAATTCGTGGAGACGTCGAGGAAAAAGCGTTGACCGATAGAGGCAGGAATAGAATGTGCGCATCACGTCAGTCGGAGACTCAATGGCCACTCGGCCCAGTGTCGTGTTCCATGCTTGGTGGCCTTCTTCGCATAGTTCGTCGAACGAGAGGTTGCCCAGTTCTTGCAGGTTGTGTTCGGCTTGTTCCACACTGATGAACGATGAGGCTACCTTCATGCACACCTGTTCGCCGCGTCGGGTCGGTCGGAGGTTGATATATGCTCCCGTATGGTCGGCATGAAGTTGAGTGCTGTCGGTGAGTTGCCCGTCTGTTTTCCAAAGATGGACAGATTCCACGTCAGCCGAAGTGAATTCCGCCACAAAGTAGCATCGGAATCCTTCGGGCACGCCTCCGCTGTTGCGCGTGGTGTAGCCTACCAATTTGTTCCGTCCAATGCTTTTCACCCATGAGCCTTGGTCGAAAGCGTCCACCACGATTGCAGCGGAATCCGTTTCCGGTAAAGTAAAGCGAAACATGGCGGCGCGTTCTGTAGGCGTCACTTCTGCTGTGATGTCGTGGTCGGCCAAATAGACGCTATAATAATATGGAGTAGCTATTTCCGCTTTGTGGGAAAACCAGCTTTGGCGTTCTTCTTCTGTGATTTTCCGTCCCACAACGGGCATTATGCTCCATTGCCCATAGTCATTGATCCATGGCGACGGTTGGTGAGTCTGTTTGATACCCCTTATGCGATGGGCTGTGTAGGTATAGGTCCATCCATCTCCCATGGGCCCTGTTTGTGGAGTCCAGAAGTTCATGCCCCATGGGCGGGCGATAGCAGGATAAGTGTTTCCAGCCGATAGTTCAAAACTGCTTTGTGTACCCATCATCACGTTAACGTAGGCCGACCAGTCTGTGGCATAAGCTACGGGCATGAGTAAAAATGCAGAAAGAAGAAAAAGGATGATTCGATGCATGATGTGGATATGGATAAAGGGCCAGGGCTTCGGTGCATTAGGCCTGTATGGATGCAAAGATAATGTTTTTGCCGTGGCTGGAGGAGGCGTGACGTTAAAATCCTGGTGATTTATTTTACGCTCCACTTCCGCTGCATGTATGTTGAAAGTGTTATCTTTGCATAAGATAAGCTGCACCTCAGCATAACAATCAAG
>ERZ1026892.1096-NODE-1096-length-11874-cov-67.449277_pt1 | contig 11874 bp, 8 predicted proteins | sample MGYA00380176_ERZ1026892 | MGnify/ENA primary metagenome ERZ1026892 (study PRJEB33269, sample SAMEA4719812) | human gut metagenome | biome: human-associated habitat; feature: organic feature; material: feces | place: Cameroon | collected 2013-10 ... | reverse complement strand
TGCCTGTAGCTATCTTTCCGCTTACATACATACCTGCGAAAAGCTTTCCGCCATGAGTATTGCCTGAAGAAGAATGCAGATAACTCTTCACGCTAGCTGCATCCAATTTTACATGAACAGCAACGGCTTTCGAATTATCGTTAAAGTATTGGTTCATACCATAAACGGTTCCTGAAAGTTTTACACCAGGCTGGTTAGTCAGGTTTATGGTCACCCGATTGCCCACCTTGACCTTCGCCAAATCCTTCTCGAAGACATTGAGGTCGCATTCCACCGCCTGGGTGTTTCTGATCTTCATCAGAGGAGTCTGCATATCAGCATAACTTCCCAGACTGGCAGTCATCTCGCTCACGATGCCGGAGATAGGCGCATGCAAAGGGAACGCTGTGGTAAACTTGCCTTTGGATACAGCGGAAGTAGAAATACCCATCTGGCAGAGTTGCCTGCCAATACCCAAAAGATTGGCATGAGCCACTTGGTAATCTTTCTTGGTCTGCTGTAAGGTACGCTTCACACCTGCTCCCTGCTTACTGAGCAGAAGTTGGCGCTCCAAATCAGCCTTGGCAAGTTCGCACTCCTTGGCAGCAGAGTAATACTCACGCTGAAGACTTACCACATCTGTATTTTCAACGGTAGCAACAACCTGTCCTTTATGAACAAGCTGCCCTTCTTTCACAAAAATAGATTTCACGATACCGCCCATCAAAGAGGCAACATCCCCCATCGCCTGTGCACGCAGTACGAGCGATCCTTTCGCTTCTATGGTGGCATCCATCTCGCGCTCCACAGCCTCACCCATCTTCAAATCTACGGTGCTGACCTGCTTGGCAGTCAACGGAATATGATCAAAATCTACTTCTTCGTGCTCATGCTCCTCGTGTGCATGAACCTCAGAACCGGTCTGCTTCGCAAAGAAAGCAAAGCCAGCCCAGGCTATCGCCGTAACGGCGACAATCAAAATAATTCTTTTCATGTTTGTTTTTTCCTTCTATTTTATAATTCTACACTACAATTTCACACTACGAATCTTATCAAAAATCCGCTGGCAAAAGTACACAAAAATCCTTGCAACTCAGTTGCATTCGAATCTTCAAACCGATTTTTGCAACCAAGTGGCAAACTTGTAAAATCATAAAATAGAAGGAGGTCCCCGTCTGCTATAGCCTGCCGCCAGTTCCTCTGCAAGAGGAGAAGCTGCCACATGCTGCCATCTCACTGAAATGAGTGAGAGACGAGGGAGGGTTAAAAGGGAAGAACAGGACAGAACCATAAGCTGATGGTTCTCATCTACCTGCAACTTGCGGATTCCCTTCACCACCTTGGAATTGACTACAAACTGATGCATTTGACGAACGCTGCAGTTCTCCCGATCGCTATTATTTTCCTGATCATGATGTCCTGTATGCTCATCATTGATGTTGCCATCCTGCTCACATTGCTCCTGAATCATACAGATACGCCCCATGTGGTGATGATGGGTCATCACCGTAGATAGCAAAATACTCAATGTAGCTATCCAGAGACTGAATATGTATAATCTTCTTTTCCTCATTCGCAATTTGGCTACAAAATTACAGTTTTTTTGCAATATTACCAAGATGACGTGATGATTTTATAGCATTTTTTCTAAAAAAAACTAAAAGACTAGTAACCGTACTTGGTTCATAGCCGTATTTAAAACAAAATTTAGTATCTTTGCAATCAAAATTAGTACATAAATAAAAATGAAAAAGTTTATTGCAGTTTTACAGTTACTCTTAGTAGTAATGTTGGCTCATGCGCAGATGATGAACCCTGTGAAGTTCTCAACCTCGCTCAAGACCAATGGAACCGCTGTAGCGGAAATCGTGTTTAATGGAAAAATCCAACCGGGATGGCATGTCTATTCTACAGGTTTGGGTGCAGACGGACCTATTTCAGCCACTTTTAACGTAAACAAGCTTGACGGTGTAGAACTCGTAGGCAAGTTGCAGGCTCGTGGCCATGAAATTTCAAAGTTCGACCCTCTCTTTGAGATGAAGTTACGCTTCTTCGAGGGTAGCGCTACTTTCGTACAGAAAGTGAAGTTCACCAAGCCTAACTATCTTATCGATGCTTATTTAGAGTATGGCGCTTGCAGCGACCAGAATTGTCTTCCACCTAGCGAGGCAAGCTTCAAGCATAGTGGTAAATCTCCTGCTGTAGATGGTAAGGATGCTGTCAGCCCTGAAGATGCGAAAGCTAACGGAAAGGTAGAAGATCCAGCAGCTATCGCTAAGGCGAAAGCAGACTCTTTGGCTCAACTTGCCGTAGCAGAGAAAGTAGATAGCACAGCTGATATCGATTCTTCATTCTCTGTAGATGGTGATGATGCTAAGGCTTGGTGGAAACCGGTTGTAAAGGAGCTTCAGGCGTTTGGTGGCAACAATGACATTGCCAACCATTCACTCTTCTATATCTTCATTATCGGTTTTGTGGGCGGTCTGCTCGCTCTTGTAATGCCATGTATCTGGCCAATCATTCCGATGACAGTAAGCTTCTTCCTGAAGCGTGCCAAGAATGACAAGAAGAAGGGTATCCGCGATGCGATCACTTATGGTTTGAGTATTGTCATCATATACTTGGCACTCGGTCTCACCGTTACAGCCATCGCAGGTCCTAGTACGCTCAATGCGCTTAGTACAAGTGCGGTATTCAACATCATCCTCTTCTTGCTTCTGGCAGTCTTCGCATTCTCATTCTTCGGATGGTTCGAAATCAAGTTGCCAGATAGTTGGGGTAATGCTGTAGATAATAAAGCTTCCAGCACAACAGGACTCATCAGCATCTTCCTGATGGCGTTCACACTCGTGCTCGTAAGTTTCTCTTGTACCGCTCCTATCATCGGCCTGCTTCTGGTACAGACAGTTACATCGGGTGACTGGTTGGCACCAACCATTGGTATGTTTGGTTTTGCCCTTGCTCTCGCCTTGCCATTCACCCTCTTTGCACTCTTCCCATCTTGGTTGAAGTCAGCTCCTAAGTCTGGTTCCTGGATGGAGACCATCAAGATTGTGCTTGGTTTCATTGAGCTTGCTTTCTCTTTGAAGTTCTTGTCTGTAGCAGATTTGGCTTATGGCTGGCACATTATGGATCGCGAGGTATTCCTCTCACTCTGGATTGTCATCTTCGGCCTGCTCGGTCTCTACCTCATTGGCAAGTTGAAGTTCCAGGTAGATGCCATCGGCGGTGACCTCAACAAGCCAATGCCAGTAGCTTGCATTATGCTTGGTCTTTGTTCTTTGGCTTTCTCTGTTTATATGATTCCTGGTCTTTGGGGTGCTCCTTGCAAGGCAGTAAGTGCTTTTGCCCCACCTGTAAATACCCAGGATTTCAACCTGAATACCAAGGTGGTAGAACCTGCCTATAAGGACTATGAGGAAGGTATGGCTGCAGCGAAGGCAGCAGGCAAGCCTGTACTGATTGACTTTACCGGCTACGGTTGTGTCAACTGCCGTAAGATGGAAGCTTCTGTCTGGACAGACCCTAGTGTTACTGACATTTTGACAAAGGACTACGTACTCATCTCTCTCTATGTAGATGACAAGACTCCATTGTCACAGCCTATGGAGGTGACTTTCAATGGCGAAAAGCGTACATTGAGAACCATCGGTGACAAGTGGAGCTACTTGCAGGCAAGCAAGTTTGGTGCTAATGCCCAGCCATTCTACATTCCTGTAGATAATGAGGGAAATCCTCTGAACGCTGCATTCAGCTTCAAGGAGGATGTCAGTGCTTATCTTGACTTCTTGTATAAGGGTCTTGATAACTATCGTAAGTAATAATTAACTTTTCATAAGGCGGGAGTGGCATGTTATTTGCTGCTCCCGTTTTTGTAATTAAAGTATAACACTATAAAAAGAGGAATTTATGAACAATAAAGAAGTTCCAGTCCTGCTTTTGACAGGCTATCTGGGCAGTGGTAAGACTACCCTGCTCAACAAGATTTTGGCTAACAAGAAGGGTATCAAATTTGCCGTTATCGTCAACGATATCGGTGAGGTGAATATTGATGCAGCTCTCATAGAGAAAGGTGGTGTGGTAGGTCAGAAGGATGATTCCTTGGTTTCACTCCAGAATGGATGTATTTGCTGTACCTTGAAGATGGACCTCGTAGAACAGCTCAAGGAAATTGTAGATATGAAGCGTTTCGACTATATTGTAATAGAGGCAAGCGGTATCTGCGAGCCTGCACCTATAGCACAGACCATCTGCTCTATCCCATCCCTGGGTCCTCAGTATATCAAGAATGGTATCTTGCGCCTAGACAGCATCGTAACTGTAGTTGATGCACTTCGTATGAAGGACGAGTTTGCCAATGGTTCTGATTTGATGAAGCCAAACCTCGATGAGGAGGATCTCGCTTCTCTCGTAATCCAGCAAATGGAATTCTGCAACATCATCCTTCTCAATAAGGCCGCAGATGTAGAGCCTAAGGAGCTGGAGCACCTGAAGCAGATTATCCGCGCTATCCAGCCTAAGGCAGAGATTTTCGAATGTAACTATGGTGATGTAGATCTCGATCTGATTGTCAATACTCACAAGTTTGACTGGCAGACTGTTGCAACATCAGCAGGCTGGATTCAGGAAATCGAATCTGAACGAAGCGGAGAAGAGGACCATGATGAAGAAGAGCATGAGCATCATCACCATGATGAAGAAGATGACGAGCACGAGCATCACCATCATGATGAAGACGATGACGAACATGAGCATCACCATCACGATCACGAGGATCATGAACATGGTCACCACCACCACCATCATCACGATCATGACCATGACCACGAAGGTGGCGAAGTTGAGGAATATGGTATCGGAACCTTCGTATATTATCGCCGCAAGGCATTCGACCTGGCTCTCTTCGATGAGTTTGTTGCAAGAAAATGGCCTCGTGACATCGTTCGTGCCAAGGGTATCTGCTATTTTGCCGATGAACCAGATATGTGCTATGTTTTCGAGCAGGCTGGTCAGCAGAAGACAGTCAAGCAGGCTGGTCAGTGGCTCGCAACAATGCCAGCCGACCAGCTCGCAGAACTGCGCAAGAACAATCCGCAGCTCGAAAAGGAATGGGATGAGAAACTTGGTGACCGTATGATCAAGATTGTATTCATAGGTCAGCACATCAAGGACCAGAAGGATGCTATTATCGCCGAACTTGATAAGACTTTAGCACTCTAAAGAAAGTCGCCCTGTCAGGCAAAAGCATGAAGAGATTTATGTTTTTTGTCCTCACAGGGCGTTATATTTTACTTGTAAAACTTAAGAGATAATAGCGCATTTTAACTACCGAAAAGATGAAAAAACCAGAAATTAAAGGAAAAATGCGGGTAAAAATGCAGTTTTTTCTTCGTTTGTACTTTTAATTCGTTTTTTTTTGTTAAATTTGCACCCGATTAATAAATAATTAAGTGAATATACAAAGAAATGAAGACCGATTTTCGACCTGCATATATTAAGGACTTTGAGGCGTGTTGGAACATCATTGACCAGGCTCGTCGCTCTATGATCGCATCAGGACGTCATCAGTGGACTAATGACTATCCTGCTGAGCACGATATAAAAGACGACATCAACAATGGTAATGCATACGTACTTACCGTAGATGGCGAGGTGGCTGTCTATGGTGCAGTAGCACTCAATGGTGAACCACAGTACGATTTTATCGATGGCGACTGGCTTACCACAGGCGATTATTATGTAATACACCGCTTTGCTACGTTGCCTAAATATCAGCGTGAGGGTTTCGCACGTATATTTATTAATAAGGTGAATAGTCTCTGCGAGGTAGAAAAGGTTCCTAGCATCAAGGTAGATACCAATTTCGATAATCTTCCGATGATCAACTTGCTCTCTTCCATGGGCTTCTGCATCTGCGGAAGAATCAACTATGGGAACAGAGGTATGCGCTTTGCTTTCGAAAAGCAAACGATACAGCCACAAATACAATAACGATTTACAGACATTATGGAGGATAAATTAAATAGAATGAGAAGCTTGGTCAATCAACTGAACCAAGCTTCTGATGTTTATTATAACGGCAAAGGTGAAATCCTTACCGATTACGAATGGGATGCCCTGTTTGACCAACTCAAGAAGCTGGAAGAGGAAACCGGCGAAATTCTCCCCGATTCCCCTACCAACAAAGTTTCTGAAGATACTATCGTCGGCCAGAAGGAAGAACACGAGTTCGCAGCTCTCTCTCTGGCAAAGACCAAGAAGGTCAGCGACCTCGTCAAGTGGGCAGAAGACCGCCCTATATGGATTTCCTGGAAGCTGGATGGTCTCACCCTGGTAGTGACATACGACAATGGCAAACTAACCAAAGTGGTAACTCGCGGTAATGGTCATATTGGCACCAACATTACACATCTGGCACCAGCCATCAGTGGTATTCCGCAGTCCATCACGGAAAAGGGGCATCTCGTGATTCGTGGCGAGGCAGTCATCTCCTATGCCGACTTCGAACAGTTTATCATCGAAAGTGAAGGCGATTACGCCAATCCCCGCAATCTTGCATCCGGCTCCCTTTCTTTGAAAGATGTAGAAGAAGTAAAGCAGCGTCACATCCAATGGATTCCTTTCACCCTGGTTTATTGCGAACAGGAAATCACATCATGGGGCAAAAGAATGCAGTGGCTGGAAGAACTGGGTTTTCATCCGGTAGAGCGCCAGAGAATAGAGCAGCCAACTTCCGATAACATCCAAAAGGAAATTGATGCTTTTACAGCTAAGGTGACCAATAAGAAGAATCCTTTCCCTGTAGATGGTCTCGTCATCTGCTACGATGACACCTCCTATGCTGCTACGGGTTCCGTAACAGGTCATCATGCAACAAGAGCCGGTTACGCTTTCAAATGGCAAGATGAGCACGCCGATACCGAACTCGACCACATCGAATGGTCGTGTGCAGCCAATACCATCACTCCTGTGGCTGTCTTCAAGCCTGTAGAACTGGAGGGAACCACTGTTCAGCGAGCATCTCTCTGCAATGTAAGTGAATGCGAGCGTTTGGGTATCGGAGGCAAGGGAACCCGATTGCAGGTAATTAAGGCCAACAAGATAATCCCAAAGGTAATCAATGTGACAGAATCACTGGGTGTTTTTGAAATTCCTGAAGTGTGTCCTGTCTGCCATGCTGAAGCTATCGTCAGAGAAAGCGAAAGCGGTACGAAAACACTGCATTGTACCAACCCTCAATGCGCGGCGAAGCAGTTGAAGAAGTTCACGAGATTCGTAAGCAAGGAAGGTTTGAACATAGAAGGTATTTCAGAACAGACCATCTGGAAGCTGGTAAACGAAGGCTTGATCAGTGAATATGCAGACTTTTATCATCTTTCCGATCATGCCTATGTCATCTCTTCCTGGGAAGGATTCGGAAAGAAGAGTGTAGGCAATATGCTGGAAAGCATCCGCAAAAGCCGAAATACAGATGGTCGTCATCTGCTCTATGCTCTGAACATCCCACTGTGTGGAGGTGATGTTGCCAAAAAGCTGATTGAACGCTATCCTGTCCAGAAACTGATAGAAACCGCACGACTCTGCATGTTTGATGATGAGTTTGCCAGTATCGACGGCATTGGACCGGAAAAGAGCGCCAAGTTCATTGGCTGGTTCAAGGACGATACCAACTTCGCTCATGTACAGAATCTGATGAAGGAACTGGAAATCGTAGAGCAGGAACCGGTGGAGAAAGGAAGCGCCTGCGACGGCTTGACCTTCGTTGTAACGGGTGATGTTCATCATTATAAAAACCGCAACGAGTTGAAGGCCTACATCGAGAGTCAAGGTGGCAAGGTGACGGGAAGCGTAAGCAAGAGTACCAACTATCTGATTAATAACGATGCTGCCTCGCAGAGTTCAAAGAACAAGAAGGCACACGAACTCAACATCCCTATCATCACGGAAGATGAGTTCGTTGAGAAATTCGGATAAAAAGAAATCCCTTAGACTTCCACAAGCCTAAGGGATTTTTTTATTCTGTTATTCTTGAGAATTAGTGTGTTCCGCAATATTGACCCATAAAGAGGATACCGCCACTCTGACTGTCCTGAATCATATACACGAATGGACGGTCAGCGATGAACTCCACATTTCTTGTCTCCTCAGGTGCCATGGCTGTCAGCATCACGGCAGCAGTTACAGCAGCAGCCTTTGTTCCCTGCTCATTCACCTCTATCTTTGCCTTCTGGAGCATTTTGCTTACAAAGAAATTGCCGTCAGCAAAATGACTGAAGTTCGCTTTGCCTGCCACAAACATAGAAGGAGCACCCAAATCACTGATGATCGCATTCAGAGGCAATTCCTGCTCGATGGTAAATTTAGGCAACTTGAGATTCACCATACAGTTTTCCATATTCTGTGAAATCTGATTCAGCTTCTCTTCATCCAATCCTTTCATCATTTCCTGGATATTCTTGCCCTCATTTGGCAGAAGTACCAGCATGCGATAGCTACCATTGCCATAAGGAAGATCTACAGCCTTGAAATCCTTGTTCTCAGCATAGAAGAGCTTCTTTATCTGATGCATCATTTCCACTTTCTGGATATCACGTGTATAGCCACGGAAGTTCTCCAGCTTAGTGTCCTTGGCATTGAACTTGTTCTGCCATGTTCCCTTGAAATAGATGGCATTCATCAGATACGATACCGCATCGGCTGAAACCTGATCAATAATACGTGGAATCATGCCGTTGGTCTTTTCCTTGCACCAGCCATTGATGCGGTCTGTTGACTTGGAAGAGGTGAAATCCAGACTTTCAATACCAGCCTGATAGCCATCACTTACCTGTTGGGAGAAATCCTTGTTCAGTTTGAAGTTCTTGTTTACTGCGATGTAATTAGCTATATTCACGGTTGTCTGCTTATCCTGCTTGTTAGCAGTAAGAAGCATGGCCTTATAAAGCTCATTCAGATCGCTGACAGAAACTCCCTCGCAACCGATAGCTTTCAATATCTCCTGTTGAGTAATTCCATCCGCACCATTTGCCAGCATTCCCATCAGATAAGATACGCTCATAGGTGAAATCACCTTAGACTCCATATCTGTAACCTTATTGAAGAGACGAAGCGCAAATGCATTGTTCTTCTTCACAATATCCTGCTGGGTGTCAGAAAGAACAAGATAGCTATTATCCAAATCCTCTTCATTCTTACTCATTTCGCTGTCCTTGCTTACATTGGAATCACCGTTTATTTTCTTGCTGCTAGCACAAGAAGTCATAGCCATTGCAGCCATCATCATCAAGGCTGCCATAGTTATCTTACTGTCATTTCTCTTTTTCATAATCTTTTAATTTTGTTGATAATCTGTCTATGAAATGCAGGTTGCTGCAATTCCTTGCATCGGAAGGCTAAAATTTAAGACTCGTTAACTGCCTCATTACCTGGCAACACACGCAAATGATATCTGTTACCATCAAAGTCAACACGCATCAGACTCTGAGGTTTGGCTATCTTGGCTAACTCAAGAGCCACATGCCCCATCGTTCTGCGAAGATTCAATTCGATACAAGATACAAGCTCTAACTGGCCATCCTTTGCAGCAATCATCATATCTACTCCAAACGGACCATTATAGTTTTCCTTTAACGCAGGCTCAACTATATCTATAATTCTCTGTCTAGCAGAGAAAAGTGCATCTTCACTGATGTATTTCTTCATCATTTCAATCTTCTCTTCTTCAGAGCAGAGCAAGTTGCCGGTATAGGCATTCTTGACGGTATCGAAGAGCGAGAGTCCCAGATAGTGTACCTTGCCGTCACGCATCTCGAATTCCATACCAAAATCTTTCACCTTATTATAATATGGCTCTACGGTAACGCCACCCTGTCTGAAGATGATGTTGCTTACCCAGCGTTGGAAAGCCGGATATTCACCATTTGTCCGGAACTCATCGGCAGAAACATATTTCACGCCTCTTCCACTGCTGCTCCAAGGAGCCTTGACTACAGCCTTGCCCCACTTCATCACGCATTCCTTAACCAGAGCAAAGTTATCTGCATACACTACATTCTGCTGCAGATGTTCAGCAGCCCATTGGCGGCTGCTTATCGCGCGTACCTTATCTAATACCTCATCAGTAGGCAGCATAATCTCTGGCAAACCGATACGTTCCAGCTCGCCTTTCAGACTCAAGTCCCATCCCCAAGGATGCACGCAGTCTATAAACTCCGTCTTAAGCAGATGCTCAAGCTGCAGTTTGGTTATAAACTCAACTTTTTCCAACAGGTGTTCTCCAAAATGGCGCACCTTATCGCGTGCATTGTCTATGTCGTCAACAAGCACCAAGTCACCCTGATCTGCCCACAAGGCAGGTATGAATGCAAGGTCGCTTCGCAACTGTCTTCCTGCATGTGGAGCGGTAAACTGTCGCAAATGAGCGGCCAATGCCAAATCGTGTTCTGGATTGAAGATATGTAGTTTCATACTGCAAAGATACAAATTATTGAGATAAAAACGGCAAAAGAAGGTAAGTTTTACTTAGAAAAGTGCTAAATAATGAAAAAAATGTTAGTTTTTGCTATCTAGAGTTTGCAAATTTAAAATATATTATTACCTTTGCATCGTAAAAAACAAATATGAATCAATATTAAACGCATGGAAGAAGCATTCTTCAGAACACATACATACCTAGTTGAGCATACAGATGCTCCAGTCAGACGAACCTTGATGGATGAGATTGACTGGAACGATCGTATGATTGGCATCAAAGGCACTAGAGGCGTAGGCAAATCTACCTTTCTCCTCCAGTATGCCAAGGAACACTTTGGACCATACGATCGCAAGTGCTTGTATGTGAACATGAACAACTTCTATTTCCAGAGCAGAGGTATTGCCGATTTTGCAGGTGACTTTGTGAATCAAGGTGGACGCACACTTCTGATAGACCAGGTTTTCAAGCAGCAGGACTGGAGCAAGGAACTCCGCAAATGTTACGACTTGTATCCTGAATTGAAGATTGTGTTTACAGGTTCCAGCGTCATGCGCTTGAAGGAAGAGAATCCAGAACTCAATGGAATCGTGAAGAGTTACAACCTCCGCGGCTTCTCATTCAGAGAATATATCAATCTGAAGACGGGCAACGATTTCCAGCCATACGAGCTCGAAGATATTCTCCGCAATCATGAACACATCATCAAGCAGATCCTTCCCAAGGTGAGTCCGATGAAATACTTCAATGATTATCTGCATCATGGCTTCTACCCATTCTTCTTGGAACAGCGTAACTTCACAGAGAATCTACTAAAGACAATGAACATGATGACCGAGGTTGACATCCTCCTCATCAAGCAGATAGAACTGAAGTATCTGCCAAAAATAAAACGCCTGTTCTACGAGTTGGCTGTCGAAGGCGCCAAGGCTCCCAACGTGAGCCAGCTGGCCGAAAGCATCAATACAAGTAGGGCAACCGTGATGAACTACATTAAGTATCTGGCTGATTCCAGACTCATCAACATGATCTATCCAGAGGGGCAGGATTTTCCGAAGAAACCATCTAAGGTGATGATGCATAATACTAACTTGATGTACGCTATCTATCCTATACAGATTGACAAGCAGGAAGTGATGGAAACATTCTTCGTCAATTCACTTTGGAAAGACCACAAAGTTCACCAGGGCGGCAAAGACCACTATTATACAGTGGATGGCAACAGAAAATTCAGAATCTGTGATGCACAAACTCCCAACAAGATGCGTAGTAATCCAGATACCATCTATGCCCGTTACAATACGGAGGTGGGCAAGGACAACAAGATTCCGTTATGGCTCTTGGGATTCCTGTATTAACGAAATTTCGAAAAGAAGAATTAAATACAAAACATTTTTAATATTTTATCTAAAAGTAAAATGGCT
>ERZ1026892.1094-NODE-1094-length-11875-cov-14.486041_pt1 | contig 11875 bp, 8 predicted proteins | sample MGYA00380176_ERZ1026892 | MGnify/ENA primary metagenome ERZ1026892 (study PRJEB33269, sample SAMEA4719812) | human gut metagenome | biome: human-associated habitat; feature: organic feature; material: feces | place: Cameroon | collected 2013-10 ... | reverse complement strand
CCAGTTGCAGACGTTCCTGCTCGCCCTCGGCGATACCGGTGTAGAAGTTTTCCGCTCCCACCAGCTCGCGCAGCGCGAAGTTGCTTTCGATGCTGGCACGCGGGGAACCAATACCGATCACCTTCTTAGACTGGCGCAGAATATCTGCCGCGCCCTGCATCGCCTGTTCGGCGTTGAGGGTGATGACGTCATCGCCACGGCGCTGAACCGGCTGACGCGGACGGTCTTTCAGGTTCACATAGCCATAGCCGAAACGACCGCGGTCGCAGAGGAAGTAGTGGTTAACGGTACCGTTGTAACGGTTTTCGATACGACGCAGTTCGCCGTAACGTTCACCCGGGCTGGTGTTACAGCCCAGCGAACATTGCTGGCAGATGCTTGGCGCAAACTGCATATCCCACTTACGGTTGTAGCGCTCGGAATGCGTTTTGTCGGTAAACACGCCGGTCGGGCAAATCTCGACCAGGTTACCGGAGAATTCGCTTTCCAGGGTACCGTCTTCCGGACGACCGAAATAGACGTTGTCGTGCGCGCCGTACACGCCCAGGTCGGTGCCGTCAGCGTAATCTTTGTAGTAACGCACGCAGCGATAGCAGGCGATGCAGCGGTTCATTTCGTGAGAGATGAACGGCCCCAGATCCTGATTACGGTGGGTACGCTTAGTAAAGCGATAGCGACGGAAGCTATGGCCGGTCATGACGGTCATATCCTGAAGATGGCAGTTACCGCCTTCTTCACAAACCGGGCAGTCGTGCGGGTGGTTGGTCATGAGCCACTCCACCACGCTCTCGCGGAACTGCTTCGCTTCTGCGTCGTCGATAGAAATAAAGGTGCCGTCAGATGCTGGTGTCATACAGGACATCACCAGGCGACCACGCGTGTCTTCCGCGTTCTGATATTGCTTCACCGCACACTGGCGGCAAGCACCGACGCTCCCAAGCGCCGGGTGCCAGCAAAAGTACGGAATATCAAGGCCCATAGAGAGACATGCCTGTAGCAGGTTGTCCGCTCCATTAACCTCGTATTCTTTGCCGTCTACATGAATCGTAGCCATTAGCGTGCTTCCAAAATAAATAAATCTTTAGATTACCAGCGCGTCTTAAGCAGGTTCGGCTGAATCCCATGAATCGCATGAGTGTTGCTGAACTGCTGCTTAATGCCTGCCTCGAATTCGTCGCGGAAATATTTAATGGCGCTCTGCAGCGGCTCAACCGCGCCAGGCGCATGCGCGCAGAAGGTTTTCCCCGGGCCTAAGAATCGACACAGTTGCTCAAGCGTCTCGATATCGCCCGGTTGGCCTTCACCCTTTTCAAGGGCGCGCAGAATTTTCACGCTCCACGGCAGACCGTCGCGGCACGGCGTACACCAGCCGCACGACTCGCGGGCGAAGAACTCTTCCAGGTTACGCACCAGCGATACCATGCCAATCTCGTGGTCGACGGCCATCGCCAGCGCCGTCCCCAGACGGCTGCCCGCTTTACCGATGCTTTCGAATTCCATCGGCAGGTCAAGGTGCGCTTCGGTCAGGAAGTCAGTGCCCGCGCCGCCCGGCTGCCAGGCCTTAAATTTCAGGCCATCACGCATGCCGCCAGCGTAGTCTTCAAGGATTTCACGCGCGGTCGTGCCAAACGGCAGCTCCCACAGGCCCGGATTTTTCACGCGGCCGGAGAAGCCCATCAGCTTGGTACCCGCATCTTTGCTCTTCGAGATGTTCTGGTACCACTCGACGCCGTTCGCCAGAATCGCCGGGACGTTACACAGCGTTTCCACGTTGTTGACGCAGGTCGGCTTGCCCCATACGCCTGAGCTCGCCGGGAACGGCGGCTTGGAACGCGGGTTAGCACGACGACCTTCGAGGGAGTTAATCAGCGCGGTTTCTTCGCCGCAGATGTAGCGCCCTGCCCCGGTATGCACGAACAGTTCGAAGTCAAAGCCGGTGCCGAGGATATTTTTCCCAAGCAGGCCCGCTTCGGTCGCTTCGGCAATGGCGCGACGCAGATGCTGTGCCGCTTCAATATATTCGCCGCGCAGGAAGATGTAGCCGCGATACGCCTTCAGGGCGAACGCGGAGATCAGCATGCCTTCCACCAGCAGGTGCGGCAGCTGTTCCATCAGCAGGCGGTCTTTATAGGTGCCCGGCTCCATTTCATCGGCGTTACACAGCAGGTAACGGATGTTCATGGATTCGTCTTTCGGCATCAGGCTCCACTTCAGGCCGGTAGAAAAGCCCGCGCCGCCGCGCCCTTTCAGGCCAGCGTCTTTAACCTGGTTGACGATTTCGTCCGGCGCCATGCCACCGAGCGCTTTACGCGCGCCGGCATAACCGTTTTTCGCCTGATACTCTTCCAGCCACACCGGCTGCTTGTCGTCGCGAAGACGCCAGGTCAGCGGATGGGTTTCGGGAGTCAGAATAATATTTTTCATTATTTATACTGCTCCAGTAGGTCAGGAATGGCTTCCGGCGTCAGATGGCTGTGAGTATCCTCATCAATCATCATGGTCGGCCCCTTGTCGCAGTTGCCCAGGCAGCAGGTCGGCAGCAGAGTGAAACGGCCATCAAAGGTGGTTTGACCCGGTTTGATGTTCAGCTTCTTCTCAATGGCGGCCTGAATGCCCTGGTAACCCGTAATGTGACAGACCACGCTGTCGCAGTAGCGAATGACGTGGCGTCCCACCGGCTGGCGGAAAATCTGGCTATAGAACGTCGCAACGCCTTCTACGTCGCTTGCCGGGATACCCAGCACATCGGCGATAGCGTAAATCGCGCCGTCCGGTACCCAGCCGCGCTGCTTCTGAACGATTTTCAGCGCTTCAATGGACGCCGCACGCGGGTCTTCGTAGTGGTGCATCTCGTGCTCGATAGCTTCACGCTCTGCCGCACTCAGCTCAAAAGCCTCGGTTTGTGGTTGTTGATTCTCGTGCATAATTAGCGGTCCACGTCTGACATAACAAAATCGATACTACCCAGATAGACGATCAGGTCGGATACCAGGCTGCCGCGAATCGCCGCCGGAATCTGCTGCAGGTGCGCATAGCTCGGGGTACGGATTCGGGTACGGTAGCTCATGGTGCTGCCGTCGCTGGTCAGGTAGTAACTGTTGATACCCTTGGTGGCTTCCACCATCTGGAAAGATTCCTGCGCCGGCATGACCGGGCCCCAGGAAACCTGCAGGAAGTGGGTAATCAGGGTTTCGATGTGCTGCAGCGTGCGCTCTTTCGGCGGCGGCGTGGTCAGCGGATGATCCGCCTTGAACGGGCCTTCCGGCATATTGTCGAGGCACTGCTGAAGAATACGCAGGCTCTGGCGCAGCTCTTCCACTTTCAGCATCACGCGGGTGTAGCAGTCAGAAACGCCGCCGCCGGTCGGGATTTCGAAGTCGAAGTTTTCGTAACCAGAGTACGGACGCCATTTACGCACGTCGAAGCCAATACCGGTTGCACGCAGGCCGGCCCCGGTGGTGCCCCACTCCAGCGCTTCTTTTGCGGTATAAGCAGCAACGCCGACGGAGCGGCCTTTCAGAATGGTGTTACGCAGCGCAGCTTTCTCGTAGGAGTCCAGACGCTTCGGCATCCACTCGAGGAATTCACGCAGCAGGCGATCCCAGCCGCGCGGCAGGTCGTGCGCGACGCCGCCGATGCGGAACCAGGCCGGGTGCATACGGAAACCGGTAATCGCTTCCACCAGGTCATAGATTTTCTGACGGTCGGTGAAGGCGAAGAAGACCGGAGTCATCGCGCCGACGTCCTGAATGAACGTTGAGATGTACAGCAGGTGGCTGTTGATACGGAACAGTTCGGAGAGCATCACGCGAATCACGTTCACGCGGTCCGGCACGGTAATCCCCGCCAGTTTTTCGACCGCCAGCACGTACGGCATTTCGTTCACGCAGCCGCCGAGGTACTCGATACGGTCGGTGTACGGAATGTAGCTGTGCCAGGATTGACGCTCGCCCATTTTCTCCGCACCACGGTGGTGGTAGCCGATATCCGGTACACAGTCGACAATCTCTTCGCCATCAAGCTGCAGAATAATACGGAATGCACCGTGCGCAGACGGGTGGTTAGGGCCGAGGTTAAGGAACATAAAGTCCTCGTTTTCGGTCCCACGCTTCATCCCCCACTCTTCCGGTTTGAAGGTCAGCGCTTCCATTTCCAGATCCTGCTTGGCTTTGGTCAGCTCAAACGGATCGAATTCGGTGGCGCGCGCCGGGTAGTCTTTACGCAGCGGATGGCCTTCCCAGGTCGGCGGCATCATGATGCGACGCAGGTTCGGGTGGCCGTTAAAGGTGATGCCGAACATTTCCCAGGTTTCACGCTCATACCAGTTGGCGTTCGGGAAAAGTTTGGTCAGCGTCGGTACGTTCAGATCGTTTTCAGACAGCGCCACCTTGAGCATGATGTCGCGGTTGCGGTCGATGGAGATCAGGTGGTAGAAAACGGAAAAATCCGCGGCCGGTAAACCGTCGCGGTGAGTACGCAGGCGTTCGTCCATACCATGCAGGTCGAACAGCATGACGTAAGGTTTCGGCAACTTCTTCAGGAAATCGACAATTTCCAGCAGCTGTTCACGCTTAACCCAAACGACAGGAACCCCGGTGCGGGTGGCCTGAACGGTAAATGCATCCGGCCCAAAACGGTTGCGCAGTTCGTCGATGACCGGATCATCAAGGTGATCGCGGGTTTGCCATGCGGCCGCTTCTTGCGCGGTTAAATCGGTCATATTGTTCACCATTGCAAAAGGTCCGTGGTGACTGCCGGGAGTGGCCTTCGCGCTGTTGTATGTTGATTTGCGAAGTCAAAATGCCACCGCCCGCAGGCGCAAATTAAATCTCGTCAGGCGTGCGCAGATTGGTCACTGCAATGCGTTCGCCGCGTTTACGCTCGCGTTCCGACTGCATATTGGCGCGGTAAACGCCCTGATCGCCAACCACCCACGACAGCGGGCGACGCTCTTTACCAATCGATTCCTGCAGCAGCATCAGCGCCTGCATGTAGGCTTCCGGACGGGGGGGGCAGCCAGGGATATACACATCGACAGGAATAAACTTATCGACGCCCTGCACCACGGAGTAGATGTCGTACATGCCGCCGGAGTTGGCGCAGGCACCCATCGAGATAACCCATTTTGGCTCCAGCATCTGGTCATACAGGCGCTGAATTACCGGGGCCATCTTGGTGAAACAGGTTCCGGCCACCACCATCAGGTCTGCCTGACGCGGGGAGGCACGCAGAACTTCCGCACCAAAACGCGCAACGTCATGCACCGCAGTGAATGACGTCACCATTTCAACGTAGCAGCAAGAAAGGCCGAAGTTGTATGGCCAGATTGAGTTCTTACGACCCCAGTTGACCATATCGTGCAGCGCGTGTTCGAGTTTCCCCATATACACGCTTTTGTTCACCTCTTGCTCCAGGGGATCGGTGACAATCTCCTGTTTTTGCAGGGGGTAACGGTCGTTCTCACCGTTAGGATCTATGCGGGTGAGCGTATAATCCATCTTATTGCCTCGCTTTTACTGCGTATTACGGTTAGTGACGCTGTCGGTTTCCGGGTTAACCAGCGTGCGGCGCGAACGTGCTGGCGTCCAATCCAGCGCGCCAATGCGAACGAGGTAAACCAGGCCGGCGAGCAGCACAAATATGAAAATGGCGGCTTCGATAAAGCCAACCCAGCCGCTTTCACGGATGGACGTTGACCAGGCATACAGGTAGAGCGCTTCCACGTCGAAGATGACGAAGAACATGGCGACCAGATAAAACTTGGCCGACAGGCGCAAACGTGCGGAGCCAACGGAGTCGATACCCGATTCAAACGGGGTATTTTTGCTTCGCGCGCGCGCGCGACCGCCAAGGTACCAGCCGCCGATTAACATCAGGCAACACAGGCCAATGGCAATGATCAGAAAGATAGCGAATGCCCAGTGATGAGCGATGATTTCAGTGGATGTTGACATACGCAAAGCTTTACCAAATAAGTAGCACGACCTGCTCTGCTCTTACCGGCAGATGGACGCTACATCGATTCATGGGGAGGATTAAAAAACCTACAAACAGCCCAATTGGAAACGTAGACCGCAAAATGTTGAGGTTTTTTACTCCTTTCTATAACCTTTTGTCAACTTTAACAAAAGTTTCCTCACATTAATTTACATCAAAGGTATTTCATTAACATTACGTGCCCTTTGATTCGATTCGCTTCAGAAGACCTTACGGTTTACCTGTTGTTGAATCGTGTCCGTATTGTAGCATTAACCGGAATTACCCCTCTATTTTGACAGGATTTTCTGATGATTCATCCCCCCAAAGAGAGGTATTTTCTTGATCTAAGACACGCTTTTGTTAATTCGCCCTGTAAAACGGCAACAATCTATCCGTTTTTTTAACATTAGCAGGTGATATGACATCGCGTTTGGTGAAGGGGGAATTGATGGATGAAATATTTCTAATTACATGATTATTATCACATTATTAGATTCATTTTTTCTTCGGTATCGCAAAAGCACAAAAAAAGAACCGCAAACTCGTTTTTTATCGTCTACGATTCTTTTTTGCACTTACATTTTGTTACCACTTTTCAACCGGAATGTTAATCAATGTCCCTTTCAAACATGAGGGTATTTTCTCCGTCTTCCGGGGTATACATTCCCGCTGAGGGCCAGGGATTGTGGCGCGGTTCCTGAGACTGGAAGATCATCTGCGTCAGCTCGTTTTCACTCTGCGCATCATAGCTCAGCATATATTCGGTTTCCGGCAGCTCCGGCATCCCCTCGCCTTTACCCAACGCACGCAGATCGGGGCTCATCATTTCCACCGGACGCGCAGTGACGCCAAGCCCTGCCTTCACCGCCGCGCGAACGGCTGAGAGCGTCGAGGCGACATAGGCCAATCGCCATGGCATGCCTGCGGCATCCAGCGTTTTAATAATCGTATCGCGGAACGGGCTCGGATCGTCAAGCAGCACCAGCGGCAGCGGCTCTTCAGGACGCAGCATAAATTCGGGCGCACAGTACCAAAGCGTCGGTGAGGTACGCAGCACCGTCGAGGTAAAGCCTTCCAGCGGATGCGTGGTCAGCGCCAGGTCGACCTCTTTGTTCCGCAACATATCACCCATAACGCTATGACGTTTCACGCGCACGTCAAGAGCCAGCTTCGAATACGCTGAGCTAATTCGGTTTAGTAAAAAAGGAAGAATGGTGTCCGCCGATTCATCAGATGAGCCCAGCGTCAGTTGCCCCTGAAGCGGGCTAAACATTAGCGACGTGCATGCTTCATCATTAAATCGCAGAATTTTTCGCGCATAGCCCAACAGCTGGATTCCATGCTCCGTCAGCAGCTTATTTCGCCCATGACGGGCGAAGAGCTCCTTTCCCACCAACTGCTCCAGACGCTGCATCTGCTGGCTCACGGCGGATTGGGTTCGACATACCGCAGCGGCGGCGGCGGCAAAGGTACTCAGATCGGCAACAGCAACAAACGTTCTCAGCAGATCGAGATCGAGGTTCAGTATCGGACGATTGGCATTTATCATATTAATCCACTTACAGGTTCGGAGACCGGCCTGCCTTATTGATGCTGCACTCAAAAATTTCAGGCTAATCCTTTAATCATCTTTCACCAATCGCTGACGAATGACTGCCTGACGAGTGTCAGTATTAAAATTGTCTGTTGCCAGAGTCAGCAACAGTTCCTTTTAACAATATATCCTTTAGCCTGTAGCTATTTATCGGACTCCCCCCGAGCGAAGCCTTGCGTAGGAAGTGGCAAGAAGCGTCGTCACGATAATGCGCCAGGAAGATTGCTGTACGTTTTAAAATAAGCCAGTAAACATGATGAATAACAGTGAGTTATAAAAACAATCATTGATAATCATCAACGAAACTAACTCTTAAGGGTCTTACTAACCATAACATATTAACCGAAAACCATAAGATTTATAAGCCTAAATAAGCTGTATCTCAAAGGGAAAAAAGGTTCAGAATCAAAACAATTTAAGAAATCTAACAAATCACATTCATTACTTTTCAAAATATAAAAAAATATTAATCTTTATCGGATGCCGCCATTAACATCAACTTCACAAAAGTAGGTATCATTACTAATCCTTATTTGTTGGGATTTTATTTTAAATTAAAATGGTTGAAGCAGGCTTAAAGTATATCCTGGCCAACGATACCTAAGCTAAACCATTTCTTTTTCCTTAGACATAAAAACCACTTTATCGAGGAATGATGGCATATCGAACTACAAAACAATAAATTAACAAAACATCAAACAAAGACAGCCGTCATTACCCAGTAAAAAACAATGTTCCAACGACAAAAAATGAACAAAATCTTCTACTGCTAACCCTTCAAAACGACGGGGATGGGGAGTACATTGTTCGGTGCTGACTTCCACGGCAGGGAGTGGCAATAACAGCTAAAAAGGTCAAAGGTTCATGTCCCCCATCGAAAAATCCAGAAAGTTAGACAACGTTTGTTACGACATTCGCGGCCCGGTACTCAAAGAGGCCAAACGCCTTGAAGAAGAAGGCAACAAAGTTCTTAAACTGAATATCGGCAACCCGGCGCCTTTCGGGTTTGACGCGCCGGATGAAATTCTGGTCGACGTGATCCGCAACCTGCCGACGGCGCAGGGTTACTGTGACTCCAAAGGTCTCTATTCCGCGCGTAAGGCCATTATGCAGCACTACCAGGCGCGCGGTATGCGCGACGTGACGGTAGAAGATATTTACATTGGCAACGGCGTTTCCGAGCTGATCGTTCAGGCCATGCAGGCGCTGCTCAACAGCGGCGACGAAATGCTGGTGCCGGCACCGGACTACCCGCTGTGGACAGCGGCGGTATCATTATCCAGCGGCAACGCGGTGCACTACCTGTGCGATGAATCCGCCGGCTGGTTCCCGGACCTCGACGATATCCGTGCGAAAATTACCCCGCGCACGCGTGGTATCGTGATAATCAACCCGAATAACCCGACCGGCGCGGTATACTCGAAAGAGCTATTGATGGAGATCGTGGCGATCGCTCGCGAACACAATCTGATCATCTTCGCCGACGAAATCTACGACAAGATCCTCTATGACGAGGCGCAGCATCACTCCATTGCCGCCCTGGCGCCGGATCTGCTGACCGTGACCTTTAACGGTTTGTCCAAAACCTATCGCGTGGCCGGTTTCCGTCAAGGCTGGATGGTGCTCAACGGGCCGAAGAAGCACGCAAAAGGCTACATTGAGGGGCTGGAAATGCTGGCCTCGATGCGTCTGTGCGCCAACGTTCCGGCGCAGCACGCCATCCAGACCGCGCTGGGCGGTTATCAGAGTATCAGCGAGTTTATTACGCCGGGCGGACGTCTGTACGAACAGCGTAACCGTGCGTGGGAGCTGATTAACGAGATCCCGGGCGTTTCTTGCGTTAAACCGCAGGGCGCGCTGTACATGTTCCCGAAAATCGACGCGAAACGCTTCAATATTCACGACGATCAGCGCATGGTGCTGGACTTCCTGTTACAGGAAAAGGTCCTGCTGGTTCAGGGCACCGCCTTTAACTGGCCGTGGCCGGATCACGTCCGTATCGTCACCCTGCCGCGTGAAGACGATCTGGAAATGGCCATCACCCGCTTTGGCCGCTTCCTGTCGGGCTATCACCAGCTGTAATCATCATCTGAATTGGCCGTCGGCATTTGCATCCGGCGGCCATCTCTGCGCACAATGCCTTTACTAAAGTTGCTGAGTAAGGGTTGCTATGAATCAGAGTCATTTTTTTGCCCACCTCTCCCGCCTGAAGTTAATTAACCGCTGGCCGCTGATGCGCAACGTGCGCACCGAGAACGTCTCTGAACACAGCCTTCAGGTCGCGATGGTCGCTCACGCGCTCGCCGCCATTAAAAACCGCAAGTTTAACGGACAGGTCAATGCCGAACGTATTGCGCTGCTGGCGATGTATCACGACGCCTCCGAAGTGCTGACCGGCGATCTGCCGACCCCGGTCAAGTATTTCAACTCTCAGATTGCCCAGGAGTACAAGGCGATAGAAAAAATCGCCCAGCAGAAGCTCATTGAAATGGTACCGGACGAACTACGCGATATTTTTGCGCCGCTTGTCGACGAACATCAAAGCAGCGAAGAAGAAAAAGCGATTGTGAAGCAGGCCGACGCCCTGTGCGCCTACCTGAAGTGTCTGGAAGAGCTCTCTGCCGGGAACAACGAGTTCCTGCTGGCGAAAGGTCGTCTGGAGAAAACGCTGGCCTCCCGGCGCAGCGAAGAGATGGACTATTTTATGGCGGTGTTCGTCCCCAGCTTCCATCTTTCACTGGACGAAATAAGTCAGGATTCACCTCTGTAAGCGCCCCGACGACGGTGAGTTTGTAGGCCGGATAAGACGTTTACGTCGCCATCCGGCATCTCACGTCTTGATGCCTGATGGCGCTACGCTTATCAGGCCTACCTATCCTGTTCATCAGAACGGGAATAAAATCGGCACCAGCACTACGCAGATAATCATCACCAGCACCGTAAACGGCACGCCGATTTTGACGAAATCGCTGAAGCTGTATCTTCCTGGCCCCAGTACCAGCGTGTTTACCGGTGAGGACACCGGCGTCATAAAGGCCGCCGAGGCCGCCATCGCGACAATCATCGCAAACGGATAGGGTGATACCCCCATCGATTTTGCCGTCGCCAGCGCAATCGGCGCCATCAGCACCGCCGTGGCGGTGTTGGAGATAAACAGACCTATCGCCGCGCACATGACGAACAGGCAGCCCAGCATCAGGTAAGGCCCCTGCCCGCCGCCCACGTCCATCAGCCCTTTCACCACCAGATCGACGCCGCCGGTTTTTTGCAGTGCTAACGCAAACGGCATCATCCCGACGATCAGGATAATGCTCGGCCAGTGAATAGATTTATAGGCGCTCTGGGCATCGATACAGCGAAATTTGCCCATCAGCAGGCAAGCGATAATCGCGGCAATCGGGTTAGGAATTTCATCGGTGAGCATCAGCGCGACCATCAGCACCAGACAAAAGATGGCGTGCGGCGCCTGGCTGTGCGCCGGCGATGCATCGCTCACTTCGACCGGCAGATTGAGTACCACGAAATCACGACCATTCTGTGCCAGCTGGCTTATCTGCTTCCAGTTGCCGACCACCAGCACAATGTCGCCCAACTGCAGTGACTCATCCACGACCGAGCCATCGAGCGCTTCGCCATCGCGTTTCATCCCCACGACGTTTAGCCCGTAGCGGGTACGGAAGCCCATTTCACGAATGGTTTTACCAATCAGCTCGGACTCTGGAATCAGCGACACTTCCGCCATCCCGACGTCCAGCGCCTGATCGGAAAAATATTCACCGCGCAGCACCATCGGCTCAAGCATCTGCTCGCTACAGAACTGACGCAGGTCGATTTCCGCGGCGGACATATCAATCAGCAGCACGTCACGGGCGCGAAATTCAGACACCCCGTTGACGTTCACAATCACCCGACGAAACCGGCGCCAGCGTTCCACCCCGATAATATTGGCGCCATAGCGCTCGCGCAGCTTCATGTCGTCAAGACGCTGACCGATCATGGGCGAGCCGGGGCGAATCGCCAGACGACGAGCGCGGCCGGTCAGATGATACTCTTTAATCAGGTCGCGGAAGGTACTGCGTTTGCGGCCATCTCGCGGCTGGTTGCCGTCATCGCCCTTCAGCAGAAAACGCATCACCAGCATATAGAAGATGCCGAAAACCAGCACCACCAGACCAATTGGCGTGACGCTAAAGAAGCTGAACCCCTCCAGCCCCTCGCGGATAAGCTCACTGTTGATAACCAGGTTAGGCGGCGTGGCCACCAGCGTCATCATGCCGCTGATAAGCCCGGCAAAGCTCAGCG
>ERZ1026892.1091-NODE-1091-length-11901-cov-4.043981_pt1 | contig 11901 bp, 3 predicted proteins | sample MGYA00380176_ERZ1026892 | MGnify/ENA primary metagenome ERZ1026892 (study PRJEB33269, sample SAMEA4719812) | human gut metagenome | biome: human-associated habitat; feature: organic feature; material: feces | place: Cameroon | collected 2013-10 ... | reverse complement strand
GCTGCATCCCGATAACGTACTTTCAATGTAAAACTCATTTCGAACACCTACTTATGGTGCAAATTTACCGTTTTTGGTTGATTGCTGCAAGAGGAAGAAAGTGGAATATGCAGAAGAAACAACTCGGGCACTTCTGTGGAAGTGCCCGAGTTGCCTTGCGCCAAGCGCCACGTTTCAATTTCAAGAAGGGGATGTCAGAGGAGCCTCATCGTCCACTTCATCCATCCGTTTCAATCGATGGCCATCAAATTGCATGATGATTTTATGTAATCTTGTACCCTGACGCAGTGCCTCCACCCTTGGAGCTGAAGCATAGCCTTGAATCTGGACTTCAGCTTCCTCCCATTGCTTCATAGCTTGTCCTTCCGTGGCGTTCTTCGGAAGAAGTTTGAGTTCTATGATATAGCTATGTTTCGTGGCATAATGCGTAAGATCGGGCAAAAGGAAAAAGTCGCAATACCCATGATTGAGTTCCAGTTCTGGCGCAGTGTAGTAGTAATCATTGATACTGAAATAAGCCATGAAGAACCCTTGCAGGTTACGTTCCCCTTCTATGCTGTCGCGCACTGACGAAACCTTACCATAAGCATCTGCCATTGACGTAAGCGCATTGCGCCACTCACCATCATAAGCCATGTCGGTAAATTGCGCCATGAGTTGGTTTAGGCCCACCCGACTTTCCCTTTGAAACTGTTCTAGCAGATAGCCATAGTATTGTTTGCGTACATTGTTATTGGGTATTCCCAACCAAAGTTGACTTCCTCGCGTACCCTTTACGGTAAGCATTCCGTAATAGAATAGCAAACTCGGAAAAATGTCGGCATTCGTCAATGCTCTGGCAGGAAAAGACTCCTCAAGATTTGCGTAAATACCACCTGTTTCAGCAATGCAACGTATCATACCCTTTCGGTCGCTTTCAAGGCGATCAAATTGGAGCAAACGCTGCATTTTGTTGTAATCCGTACGCGTATTGGGGTCAATCATCTGCTCCGGAGGACAACCATAGCTGATATAATTACGCAGATAGTAGAGCACCATATCGCAATTGAACACACGATTCTCGTGTCCCAATGTCTGCCTTGAAAAACAGTAGCCATCATACCATGGTTTCATGTCGTTGATGATGGCCTCAGTGTCGCAGTCTGCAGGAAGTTGCCCATATTCCTTATAGTATTCGAACATGGTACGCACATCCTGCGTGGTAAAACCAAGCATATCATTGAAATCCGGCATAATGGAAATATTCCAACCGATGTTGAATCCGCTCGTCACGTCATCAAGCGTCACGGGACAGACTCCCATCATGAAAATGCGTTCAAAATTTCCCTTGAACTTTTTAAAGATGTCACGATAGAAACCGTCAGCATGCGTGATGGCATGATAAACGGATTCCCCTTGCTCATTGAGGATGGTATTGGTAAAATTATCGTATTCGTCGATGATGAGATAAAGTGGCAATTTATGTCGGCGCGCTTCATCGGATATGGCATTCAATTTATTCCCTGCACTGTGCATTTGCAGGAACTTATCCAGAAAACCATCAGAGAAATATTCCTCATAATCCTTCACAAATCCATCCAATTGTACATTACAGTAGCCATTGAAATTCTCCTCCACTTTTTCTACTGTCCCTCCAACGTAGGAAAAATCAAGATAGAGCACCAAAAAGCGCCCCTGCAAAGAAGTGGGATGCTTACCTATCCACAAATCGCCGAACAAGTTTTCAAACTGGTCCTTTTTCTTGCAGTCATAATAGGCACGTAACATACTCATGAAGAGACTCTTGCCGAAGCGGCGTGGACGGGTGAAAAATACCGTGTCGGGCTGCTGTTCCAAAAGGGGCAGATACATGGTCTTATCCACATAGTACTGGTTCTGCAGCATAATGGCCTCAAAATTGGCCACACCGTAGGGTATTCTTTTGGGTGTTTGCTCCATAGTGGTAAGTTTTCTTTTGTGCGAAGATACGAAATATTCTTGATACCCAACAGCATTCAAGCCCATTGAATCCCCATACAAGCGCAGAATCATAAAAAAATCACACGATGACCACACGTTGCCGTTAGTGGAAAAACGGAACGTATAATCATCGTGTGATTTTTTCATTCATTCTGCGCTTCGCGCCAATGGTCGTTCAGGATCACTTCGTGATGAGATGCCAGATTTCGCGCACCCACAGCACAAGCGATGAGCCGGCGATGATCAACATCCAGTCGATGAACGACAGACCGCACACATTGAAGAACAGCTGGATACCGGGAATTTCCACCATAGCCACCTGTCCGACCAGAATGAGGAGGGCCGTACCGAGGAGCACCTTGCAACCACGGAAATGCAGCGCACTACGTCCTGATTCGAAGGCACGGGCATTGAAGAGATAGAAGAAATGCGTCATCACGAAAGTTGTGAAGAGCAGCGTCAGCTCGTAGGTGGTGACATTTCCCTTTTCGCCAAGCTGCAGATGAAGCAGATCAGTGAGCGAATGGATGTCTGCATGCTGGAACACATAGAGCATGGCCACCAGGAGCACAAAGAAGAAGCCACCCACACCGACAATCTCGCGTTTCATCGAAGCATTGAGAATGAAGTCCTGGCGGTTGCGCGGAGGATCGTTCATCACGCGTTCCGAAGGCGGAAGCGAAGCCAGAGCCATGGCGGCAAAGGTGTCCATGATGAGGTTGATCCAAAGCATCTGAGTCACGGTAAGCGGAGATTCCGTACCCATAAAGGCGCCGCAAAGCACGAGCAGACAAGCCGTGACATTCACCGTGAGCTGGAAGAGAAGGAAACGCTGGATATTCTGGTAGAGCGAACGTCCCCACATCACGGCCATGCCGATTGAAGAGAAGGAATTGTCGACAATCGTGATGTCCGAAGCCTCCTTCGCCACACTCGTACCGTCGCCCATCGAAAGCCCCACATGAGCCGCACGAAGCGCAGGAGCGTCGTTCGTTCCGTCGCCCGTCACAGCCACCACCTGACGGTTGCGTTGCAACGCTTCCACCAATCGTTTCTTGTCCATCGGACGGGCACGGCTGATGATCTTCATCTCGCCGACCCGAGCGGTCAGTTCATCGTCGCTCAAGGCTGCGAATTCGGGCCCTGTGATCAAGTTGCGGTCCGTGTCGACACGGTCGTCCCACAGACCAATCTGACGTCCGATTTCCTTTGCCGTACCCGGCGTGTCGCCCGTCACGATCTTCACTTGGATACCCGCATTCAGACATTCCTTCACAGCCGCCGGCACATCTGCACGAACGGGATCGGCAATCGCGGCGATACCCGTCAGGCAAAGGCGTTTCGCCACGACACGTCCGTCATCGATGCCCGTTTCTCCCTCCTCGAGCACTTGACAACCAAACCCCAAGGTTCGCATGGCTCGGTTTTGCCACGTGTGAAGTTGTTTGTCAAAATCCTCTCGGGAAATGGACGACGTGTCGTGGCAGAGGGAATAAACGATTTCGGGAGCGCCCTTCACATAAAGCACTCTGCGTCCCGGCATGACAGACGATTCGACGACCGTGGCCATATATTTGCGTTCTGTGGTAAATGGAAGTTCATCCACGGTCGTAGCCTTCTCGCGCAAACCGCGAAAATCCGTGCCACGCGAATGGAGCCATAGCAGGAGGGCACCCTCAGTCGGATTACCAAGTACCTGCGGATGCTCCACATCAGAAAGGTCGAGCGCAGCAGTGGAATTCACCGCAATGCCCTCTTCGAATAGCGGTTCCTGACCAGGAACCAGAATACGCATTTCATCGACTGACATCTGGTTTTGCGTCAGCGTACCCGTCTTGTCTGTACAGATCACCGTCGTTGCACCCATCGTTTCGCAAGCGTGCATGCGGCGCACCAGGTTGTTGGTCTTCAGCATGCGGCGCATGCTATAGGCCAAACTGAGCGTCACCGCCATCGGCAAGCCCTCCGGCACAGCCACCACAATCAGCGTGACGGCAATCATGAACGTCTGCAGCACATAGGCAATGAACGCCGTAATCTGCTCCATCGACGTAAAACAATCTGCACCGTTGGTAACGAAATACATGATGATTCTTCCCACAACGATGAGTGCAGCAATGCCATAGCTGGCTTTCGAAACGAGTTTACCCAGTCCGTCAAGCTGTTCATTGAGGGGCGTTTTCACGCTGTTGTCAATCTGCACAGCTTCAAACACCTTGCCTTGCTCTGTGGCATCACCAACGGCCGTCACGCGCATCACGCCATGGCCTTCCATCACCTTCGTACCTTTCATCACGTGGTTGGTGGCAAAAGTGGCGTCCTTGTCGAAATCGGCAGGATCGGTGCTCTTCACGCAGATAGGTTCACCCGTGAGCGTCGATTCGTCCACATGGAGCGAAGTCGCTTCAAGCAGTTCGCCATCAGCAGGAATTTCAGAACCCGTACTGAGAATGACCACGTCACCCACCACCACGTCACGGCGTGGCACAAGCGTGGTATTTCCCTCGCGGATGACTTCAACAGATTCGTCGTCGTTCACCTGATTGAGCAAGGAAAATTCCTTGTCAGCCTGACGTTCGAAATAGAAGGCAAGACCCGTGGCCAGAAAAATGGCCACAAAGATACCAACCGGTTCAAAGAACACGGCCGCCGATTCATGAAGACCGAAAAATTCATAGATTGAAATACCGATAGAAAGCACGCCCGCAATAAGAAGAATGATGATCAGCGGGTCACGAAACTTTTCAAGGAACTGTTTCCAGAGGGGGTCCTTTTCTGGAGGCGTAAGCACATTGGCTCCATGTTTGCGCCGGCTTTCGAGCACTTGCCCGGAAGTGAGGCCGGCGAGATGTTGGTGCTGTTGCATAATAGATAAACTGAAAGATTTGGCGCAAAGTTACGACAAAGCCCCGACCCCACCCGCCATATGCGAACATTGCATGCAAAAGTCCACATCCAGCCTTCCACCAGCCTGCAAAGTTGCGACAAAACAAAAAGCTTGCCAGCAAGCCGGAACAAATCCAGCAAGCCAGCAAGCAAACGTTCAAATAAAGCCAGCAGAGCCAATAAAGCCAGCAGAGCCAGAAAAACCAGCAGAGCCAGAAAAACTAGTAGAGCTAGTAAAACTAGTAGAGCTAGTAGTGCTAGTAGAGCCAGAAGAGCAATCAAAAAGCCCCCAACCTCATTCCGCCTTCAGCTCAAGCACGCGGCTGGCATATTCGCCTCCAAGAGGGAAGTTCAAGCCAGCCTCCATCAGCACACGTCCAGTCGCCGTTTTGCCATTGAGATGGCAAGCACCTTGCCCCGTATGATTTATTTCTGTGATGCGATAAGTACGATCAGGATCAAGACCGGCAAGACATACACGCGGCATGTCATGTCCCTCCATATGATGAAGCTTATAAGCATAGACCACAGCCTGCGACTTGTCAGGCGCCACATACATCAGCGAAGCCATACGTCCGCCCTGTTCGTAAGGCGAAACAAGGCGATAAAGATCACCCTGCTGCACAACAGGACGCAAGCGCTTGTAGTCAGCAATGGCCTGACGCGCGAAAGCACGCTCAGCATCCGTGAAATCCGAAGGCTTCATCTCGATGCCCAAACGGCCTGACATTGCCACATCGAAACGATACTTGAGAGGAATTCGGCGTCCCGTCTGGTGATTGGGCGAAGCGCTCACATGGCAAGCCATCGCACAAGCGGGATAAAAGTACGACGTGCCCCACTGGATGAAGATGCGCTGTAAGGCATCCGTATTGTCACTCGTCCAGAATTCATCGAAATAAGGCATCACGCCATAGTTCACGCGGCCACCCCCCGAAGCACAAGCCTGCATCACGAGATTGGGATACTTCGCACGCAAACGGTCGAGCACACGCTGGAGACCCAAATGATAGTCCACATAGATCTGAGCCTGACGGTTGGTGGGAAGATAGGTCGAACCGTAGTTGGCAATGTCGCAATTGGCATCCCACTTGATATAGCTGATTTCGGGATTTTCGGTGAGCAGACGGTCGAACACGGAGAAAACGAAATCCTGCACCTTGGGATTCGTCAGGTCAAGCGCGTCCTGCGTACCGCCACGTCCGAGGCGCGGTTCGCGTCCGCGGTTCTGGAGGAACCAGTCAGGATGTTTGTCATAGAGCGCACTGGCCTTCCAGTTACCCATTTCCGGTTCGAGCCAGATGCCAAAGCGAAGTCCATCCTTCTTAGCTTCATCGATGAGCGGACGAAGCCCATTGGGAAGTTTCCGGGGGTCAGGGTTCCAGTCGCCAAGAGCCGCATTGCCTGCACCATCGCGCGTGTATTTTTCGCTGGCGAACCAGCCGTCGTCCATCACGAAGAGTTCACCGCCGATGCCGGCAAAGTCGTGCATCATGCTGACCATCTTTTCTTCGTTCACATTCATATAGACGCCTTCCCAGCTGTTCAGCAACACGTCGCGCAACGCAGAACCGTTGTGAAGTTTGAACTGGCGGGCCCAACGGTGGAAATTGCGGCTGACCCCACCACGGCCTTCCGAACTATAGGAAATGGCCAATGCCGGCGTGCGGAAGGTCGTGCGCGGACTCAGACGATAAGGCATTTCATCGTCGATACCCGCACGAAGGCTGTGGCAGTCGAGAGCCGAACGGCTCGAAGCGAAAGTCATGCGATAGTTACCGCTCCAGCAGAGAGCCGCGCCAATGGTTCGCCCTGAATTCTCACGTCCGGGACCGTCAAGGCTGACCATCACTTCTGCGCGGTCGCTCTGATTGTTGAGCACACCGTTGTGACCTCCGAAGGAGAGTCCGGCTGTGGTCAAGCGCGTTTCGTTGAGCATAGCCTCATTGGCCCATTTGCCATAAAGGTTGCTCACCCACACATCAGGTCCGTTGAGGGGCAACACAGCTGTGGCATATTTCAAAAGCGTGATGTCGCCCTTTTCGGTGTGCGTGATTTCCGTCCAAGCCTCGATGACGTCCGAAGCCTCATAGGTGCGGAAGCAAAGATCCACGTTGACGGGTTGCACACGGTCGGCAGTGTGGATGGTGATTCGTTCGCCACCATCGACAGCGTCACGTTCCACCCGCTTCACCTCGAGGTCAAGAGCAATCTGCCCGTCTGTGTGACACACGGAAAGCACCGTACCTTCAGCAGTCGAACCGTTGAACGTGGGGCAAGCCGTCTGATTGAGAGAACTACCGATTCCCCACACCTCGCTGCCTTCGTTTTCGCTGATGCGGGCACCGTAGTAGGCCAATCGGGGTGTTTCGCCGGGTTTGGCCAAGAGCAGAAGCGTGGTGTGCGCCGTATTGACGTACACGTCCTGCCCTGAATAATCCTTAGCCTGCAGGCCTGCAAAGCGGCAGGCCATCAGGAAGGAAAGGAGAAAAAGAAACTTCTGTTTCATTGCTTTATAATGTTTGACTCATTGTTCGCGGAATTCATCATTCAACGGACCGTTTGCCTGAAGCATAATCCGAAGGCGTGATGCCATATGCATCCTTGAAACACTGACGGAAATACGATGGTGTGGAGAATCCCGTACGGTCCGCCACTTCGGCCACCGTGCAATCACCCTGCGCAAGCAGTTCGGCAGCGCGACGCAGACGGGTGCGACGCACATATTCATTGACGGAAATGCCAATCAACGCCTTCACCTTACGATAGAGCGTGGAATGACTCATACACATTTCGCTGGCGATATAGCCCACATCGAGTTTTTCCTGCTCAAGATGGGTGAGCACGAAATCGTCAAGTTTGGTGAGGAACTTGCGGTCAATGGCACTGAGTGTGGGCGCGACATCAGCATCAGGCGAAGCATCCTGCGGCTTCATGGCCGACACCACCCCTGAAGCACCAGCCTGCGAAGGAGTTGCTTCCGCTCCGGCCGCATCCGCCTTTCCTTCCTCTGCCGCAGAAGCAACAGGTGCAGGAGGCACCGCCATGCGCAAAGCGATGATTTCTGCCAACTGGCGACGCACCTGCAACAGATTGCTGATACGCGAGAGCAACAATCGGGCACTGAAAGGCTTCGTCAGATACGAATCGGCTCCGGCAGCATAACCTTCAGCCTTGTCCTGCATGAGGTCGCGGGCCGTGAGCAGGATGACTGGGATATGGCTGGTGGCCTCATCGGCTTTCAGGCGGCGGCAGAGTTCGATGCCGTCCATGACAGGCATCATCACGTCGGTCACCACCACGTCAGGCATTTCCTCATGGGCCCGTGCGAGGCCTTCCTGTCCGTCAACGGCGGTCAGCACGCGGAACGACGAACAGAGCGACTGGCGGATGTAATCCCGCAGGTCGGCATTGTCCTCCACCACGAGTAAGGTGGGAAGCGATGATGCGCCACCTTCAGCGTCATCTTTGACGTCCTCAGTTGACGTTTCGTCCGTCGGGACAACAACCTCCGACGTGGGAGCATCCCCAACGGGGAGTTCATCCAGATGTTCGGCCCCCTCGTAAGTTTCACCCGTCAAGAGCGCAAACGTAAATTCCGATCCGCCTTCCGCCCGGTTGGCCGCACCAACGGAAGCATGATGGAGATCGGCCACGGCCTTCACCAGCGCCAGCCCGATGCCCGAACCGCTCACCTGATGAGGTCCGTCGGCTTGATAGTAGCGTTGGAAAAGATGAGGCAATGCTTCGGCAGGAATGCCGTAGCCCGTATCGCTCACGCGAATCACGGTGTGCATCGCGCGGGCCGTTTCGCCGTCGGCCTTATCTTCAGAAGCCACAGGAAGTTCCTCATGTGAGAGACTGACCGTGACGGTGCCCTGAGGAGTATATTTCATGGCGTTCGACAGGAAATTGTCGAGCGCGATACGCACGATTTCGGGGTCGAACCATTCCGTGTAGTCGCCCGGCGCGATGTCCGTGACGATTTCCACCGTCTGACGGCGGTTGAGTTCCTTGAAGTGAACCACAATCTCGCCCACTGTCTGCGCCAGATTGCCATGCACCACCCGAAGGCGGCGATTCTGCGTTTCCGTCTTGCGGAATTCAAGCAATTCGTTCACCAGTCCAAGGAGGCGGTTGGCCGAACGGCGGATGACAGTCAACTTCGAAGCCACAGGAGCGGGCAACGAAGGGTCAGCCGACATGTCGTCGAGCGGACCGACAATGAGCGTCAACGGCGTACGGAGTTCGTGGGTGATATTCGTATAGAAACGGAGACGTTCCTGGTTGAGAGCCACGTCATTCATGTGACGATGGTGTTCGATGCGCAAACGGCTTTCCAGGTCAGTCTTGTGCTTATAGGAACGCATAACCCACCAGATGACAGCTATGAAGAGAAGCGCATAGATGAGTTTGGCCCACCAAGCCAACCAGAAAGGAGGCTCAACCACCATGCGGAGCGTAGCCTGCTGCGGGTTCCAGTCCTGACCAGCCAGACGCGAACGGATATGAAGCGTATAGGTGCCCGGGGCAAGGTCGCGGAAGGTCACGTGGTTTTCGCCTTGGGTGCTGAGCCACTGGGCATTGCCGAATTCCTCCACGCAATAGGCATATTCCGTGAAGGGAGCCTGCGCCACGTCGGCCACATTGAAAGTCAAGCGGATGGTGTTTCGGTCGTAGGCCACACTCACCTCATCGCTGTTGAGCGGCAAATGTTCAATGCTGTCGCCCTCGGCTGAAGGCGCGCCGATGGCTTCGATTCCCGTGATACCCACTGGGGCCTGCTTGGGCAGACGTTTGAAGGCGGCGGGATAGAAACGGCATACACCAGAGAGCGAACCGAAAAAGATATGGCCGTCAGGCGACTGGGCCACAGAAGCACTCACGAAATCGCCCGATGGGATGCCTTCGCGAGAAGCAAAATTGTCAAACGTTTTATGGGACACGTTAAAGCGGGAGATGCGGGAATTGGTGCTGAGCCAGATGTTTCCGTCGGCATCCTGGGCGATGGCATGCACATGATCCTCGCTGAGTCCACGCGAATGATCAAACACGCTGACCTGCTTCGGATTCACCGTGTTCTGGAAATGAGCCAATCCGCGGCGAGTGGCTGCCCAGATGCCACCATCGTCAGCCAGCAGGAGCTGGTTGACGGCATTGCTGAGCAATCCGCTGCCATTCTCCACATGTGCCACCACGCGACCTTGCTTGTTGACAACAAACACGCCACGACCAAACGTTCCCACCCAGAGTTTGCCCTGAGCGTCAACAACGAGGCTATGTATCATCAGGTCGGCCAGTTGGCGATTGATATCACCTGCAGCCTCCACATGTCCGTCGCGCAGGAAGAAAAGGCCCTGTTCCGTACCCACCCAAAGGCGGTCAGTGTCTTGCACAAAGCAATTGACCGTGGCATCGGCAACGGGCATAGGCACAGGAGCGACCGCACCCGTCGTGGGGTTGAAAGTGGCCATTCCGCCACCGTAGAATCCAAGCCAAAGCATACCGTCGGCTGCACGATAGATGGTGTTGACATGGACATTGCTTCCAATGTGGGAAAGGTCCACGTTCTTCACGGGCTGCAAGCCATCCATACCGCAAAGCTCGTTTTCTCCGCCAAGCCAGAGACGGCCCGAGGCATCGAAGTTGAGTCCCCAAACGGGTTTGTAGGTCAGCATGCCGAAATGGAGACGGGCATAGGGCAAAGTGGTAAACAGTGAGGGCATGTGGCTCACATAGTCAATTCCACTGCGATAGTTGCCAATCCATACGTTGCCAAACGTGTCCTCAAAGAAGTCGTAGGCGTTGGGCGAAGAAAGGCCATCGGTCGTGGCCGAAACGGAATAGTTCTCAAAAGCACCTTCGGCAGGCACTGTTCCGGCACGAAGAATACTCACGCCGCCCATGTCGGTACACACCCAAAGGTCACCGTTGCGCGTCTGTCCGATGCTCATCACCTGGTCGGAAAGAATGGAACCCGGCACACTGGCACGGTGACGGAAAGTGGTGAAACGTCCGGTCTTCAGGTTGAAAAGGGCAAGTCCCTGGGAAGTGCCCACCCAATAGCGGCCCTGACGATCCACGAAGAGATCATGAACCGTCGGACCGGGAATGCCACCTTGCTGTGTCTGGGCTGCACTCCAAGCAAAGCGGCGCAACTTACGCGTACGAAGGTCGATGATACTCATGCCGCCTTCGTCATGACCAATGAGCAGATGTCCGCGCCCATCATCGATACTCACCCACGAACGAAGCCCTTTGTAGCCTTTCACGGATTTGGAGTCGTAGTGGGTGAAACGTCCGGTGGCAGGATTGAAATGCTCCATTCCGAGATGATAGTGCGTGATCCAGATACCGCCGTCAGCAGCCGGGCCGATGTGGGTGACATCGTTGGTGATCAAACCGTTGGACGCCGTGTAGTGGGCCACCATGCGCTGGGCATCCACGTCATACACGCTGATACCGTCGCGTTGCGAGGCAATCCACAACTGATGGGTGGCGGCATGAAAATAAACGTCATTGAGTTCATCGCTGCATATCCCCGAAGCACCGCGACGGAAGGTGGTGAAACCACTTCCATCGAAACGGGCCAGACCGGCTTCGGTGGCCACCCAGAGGCATCCGCGATGATCCTGGGTGATACCTTTCACATAGTTGCTGCAAAGACCGTGGCTGGTGTTGAGATTATGAAACGAAAGAGGTATGCGTTGTGCGCCCGCCGGAAGGGCGAGAACCAGAACGACCGCCCAAAGGAGGCCAAGCGTCAAGGTTCTGAAGAATGCCAGCCATGTGGCCGGACGGCAAAAGGTTCGAACCTGTCCACCGAAGGGACACGACGGAGATGGGCTGGAATATTCTTTCATGGCTATGCCAAGGGTGTTTTTTTGAGGTGAGGGGTTCATGCTATTTTTGTATTTGCTCCGTTGCCGATACGGCGGCATACGGAACTGATAGTGCAAAATTAATGCAATCAAAGAGATTTGCAAAACAAATATGACATAGAAGTCGTCTGAACTTTTATGAAATTCAAGATTTGCCTTTATTTTTGAGGCGTTT
>ERZ1026892.1089-NODE-1089-length-11908-cov-10.862229_pt1 | contig 11908 bp, 11 predicted proteins | sample MGYA00380176_ERZ1026892 | MGnify/ENA primary metagenome ERZ1026892 (study PRJEB33269, sample SAMEA4719812) | human gut metagenome | biome: human-associated habitat; feature: organic feature; material: feces | place: Cameroon | collected 2013-10 ... | reverse complement strand
CGGAAAAGAGTATGCGGACTTTGATGTAGAGGAGTGGCACGACTTCTTGAGAAATAATAAGGGCGGAAAACTCACCGTCTCAGTGTTTGTGTTGAAAAATGGTGAATGGTTCAAGTATCAGGACTTCGATATCCATGTCAGCCCATACGCTCTTGATGACTGGGGCTTGACCTATCGTCGCATCGCTCCTGGTTATGAGGTATATGGCAAGTTGGGCATCTATCAGCGCAACCTGAGCAACTTTGAAGAGACTCCTATCCTTGAGAACACGGTAGCTCCTGGTGCTTGCTTCAACTGTCATACGGCCAATCGTACCAATCCCGATCAGTTTACCTTCCATGTGCGTGGCGACCATGGCGCAACTTTGGTCTCACTGAATGACAAGCGAGAGTGGCTGAAGGCAAAGAATGATTCGCTACATGGATCGATGGTTTATCCTTATTGGCATCCATCGGGCAAGTATTGTGCGTATAGCACCAATACCACCCATCAGAGTTTCCATGCCGTGAAGGATGAGCGCATCGAAGTCTTCGACCAGGAATCGGATGTCTTTGTCTACCAGCCCGATACTCACGAACTCTTGCTCGACACGCTCTTGATGACAAAAGAACATTACGAGACATACCCTGTGTTCTCGGCAGATGGCAAGACGCTATACTTCTGTTCATCAACGGCAGAGCCTATACCTAATGGCTATAAGGATATCAAGTATAACATCTGTAAGATAGACTTTGATGCCGCAACAGGTAAGTTTGGTACCCGCGTAGATACCATCTTCAATGCTCGTGAGTTGGGAAAGAGTGCCACCCATCCACGTCCTTCGTATGATGGCAGGTACATCATGTTTACAATGAGCGATTATGGATGCTTTCCTATCTGGCATAAGGAGGCAGACAACTGGCTCTTGGATTTGAAAACAGGACAGGCTCGCCCACTGACAGCAGCCAACAGCAAGGACACGGAAAGTTGGCACAACTGGAGTAAGGACTCTCATTGGTTTGTATTTACCTCTCGGCGTGGCGATGGCCTCTATACGCGCCTTTATCTTGCCTGCATCGATGATAAGGGCCATGTGAGCAAGCCTTTCCTCCTGCCACAACGCAATCCAAAGAAGTATTACGATGAGTTGCTCGATTCTTACAATACGCCCGATTTTACATCGAAGCCAGTGAAGCTGAATGCCCGTGCGGCAGGAAACGAAATCATGAGTGACAAGAGAGTTCCGACGAAGGTTAAATAAGTGAAGAGTGAAGAACGAAGAGTGAAGAATTCAAATGTATATTTATAGAAAATGCTCCTGTTGCAATATGGTAACAGGAGCGTTTTTGTTTTTTCTTATTTGAATCTTTCTGCTTCTTGTTTCATGACGTTCTCTATGTCGATGGCATTGAAGGGCAGTGGACCGCGACTTAATTCAGGAATATTAAAACTCTTTAGGCAGTCGTCGTAGAATGATGGTTCTTTCTGTGGAAGTAAAAAGGGCTTGTGTGCTTTGCCCTCTTTGTCGATATAACAGAAGTAGGGTTTTCCGTATAGTCCGTCATCACGCTTGCTGGCAAAGACAAACCAACGGCTGTTATGTGACCAACTGTGATAAGTGTCGCTCTTCTTACTGTTCACTATGTTGAGGCTGTCTGTCTTGCCCGTCTGCAAGTTGAGCAAAAGGAGGTCGGCCTCTGGATGCCAGATGGGGAAGGTGCCATAGTCGGCAACGGTGAACAGGCAATATTTACCGTCGGGACTTATCTTGGGATGACATACTGAGCGTTCCTTATAGAGGGTGTCTACCAGGGCGGCATCGGTGGCTATCTGTCCTGTATTCTCGTTGAAGGGGATGCGTACAAGGGCATATTTGAGTCCTTTCAGTTTTTCGCTTTTCAGTCCTTTGGTATCTGCTGTGCAATAATATATATACTTACCATCTGCCGAGAAGGTGGGGAAGGTTTCCAATTGTGTGCTGTCGCAGGTCAGTGGCGAGGAGAAAATGGTGTTCTTGTCGAGATCAGCTACATACACATCACTCTTGGTGTCGTACACCTCCAGTCGCTTGCTGGGCTTGGCATGAAAGGCAGGAATGATGACGTTGGTAGAGAAGGTGACATATCTGCCCGATGGACTGAAACCATAATACACACTCGATGAAATCATATTGTCGGTCTTGATGTTGAGCTTACGCAATCTACCATCTCTATTGAGTATAGCGCCACCACCTTTGCCACGGATATACATCATGCTGAGGTTTGGGTCTTGATTGCCTAAGGCATGACAATTCATACAGCGGTTTTCCTGTAGGTTGTGGTCGGCAAGAATCGTCTCATCCCAGTTCTCTATGCAGCGTTGCTTGATTTGTATTTTGTTCCATACTTCGTAGTCTGGCTCTATGAGGCGGTAGGTGAGATATGCGTCTATACTGTCGGCAACAATGGTCCAACAGAAGGGTTGATGTGCCGACCAGTTACCTTCCTTGTCGCAGGTATATACCTGTACGTTTACTTTCTTACCTGCGGCCTTCTGCATAAACTCTTTCCATTCATTAATGTCGAATACTATACGATTGTCGTTTGACGTTACGGAAATATTATTTTCCGGTACGCTTTCAGGAGAGGAAGTGTCATCTTTGATAGAGGCGATGACTTCTACGTGTGCCACATTCTTGTCGCGTACCAGGAAGTTGAGCGGAGCTATGTTGACGGGTATCGTGACGTCTGTATAGTCGGGATAGATGGCAGGAAGATGGTTGGTCTTGATGGCATTCTCGTGTGTGGTGGAGCAGGAAGCCAATAGCATGGCCACCGCCCATACGCTCCATAAGGTGGTGTTGTGTATGAAATGCTGTAATTTGTTCATAATACCTTATTTTGATAGTTTAGGAGTCTTTGCTTTGTCGAAATAGTACCAGTAGGTATCATTAAAGGCATCACTCCCTCGTTGCTCGTTGTATTGCAAGAAGCGTTCTAACAGGTCATTGCGATGGATGTATTTCTGCCATTCGGACTGTGGCGCATGGGTGCCTGCCAGGTATATCATGAGTGCTTCCTGATATAGCTTGGTCTGATAGGGAGGATTCTCCATGCGATAGCAGAACTGGTCGTAATCTCTTTTGAAGGTTTCCATATCCTTGAGTAAGAGGTCGCTGCACAACAGATAGTCGAGGGCGATATGGTTCTCTGCATTGCTCTCCAATAGTTCCTGCATGATGGTATAGGAGTTGTCGCTTAGCCTGATAGTATCGGTGAGGTTGGTGAGGTTAGCTTTCTCTTGATAAGCCTTCAGCAGTCCTTGGTGTTCACCCTCAGGATGGTCGAGGGCATTTAAAAGTTGTTCTGCCCATGTGTGCCAAACGAATGTCTTTTGCAAGATGCGCAGAAATTTTCGGGCTGTATTCCATTCTCCACTGACGATATTGATTTCTGCCAGTCGTTTCGTCATGCGAATGTTTCGATTGTTGGGCGAATTGACCATTCCCAATATGGTAGCTCGCTCGGCAAAGGTCATGTCGCCCAATATCCAATACAGTTCGTTGAGTGTCTTGATGGTGAGGGTCGGGGTGTCGGGACCTATATTCTCGAAAGTACCTAAGTAGTTGTTGCTGAAAGCGAGTAGCCTGTCGGGAAGCTTTCGCTGCTGTGCCATCACCAGGTTGTAGTAGTACTTCATGTACTGGTTGGGGTTGGGGTCTGCTTCTACCATCCGTGTTAGTTTGCTGTAGTTGCCAAAATAGTATTCATCGTCTGCTGCAAATGTCTTCTCCAGGTCGAGTTGTGGCATGATGAGTTTGCCGATGCCTGGGTAACTATATAGCGCGTCGAATGGTAGAAAATAAATTCTCTTGCCGATGGAAATGATGAAAAGGGTAATGGCTAAGATGCCAAGATGTAGATAGCTGTTGGCTTCTTTGATATGAATCAGCCATCCTGTGACAAGGAGAAGGGAGTACATCCAGATGCCGCACCCAAATAGCCAGAAAGTGAGTGTGGCAGAAAGAAATATCATCATGGCAGAAAGCCATTGGGAATGTCTGTTGATGTGGCGTGTAAGTAGGGTGCTTAACCAGAAGATGGTGGCGCCACCTGTGACAGCCAGTACACTTGGTAGCCGATGGTCGTAATGGAAACTGAAGATGGCCTCTATGGTCATGATCATCATGGCTATGGATGTGGCTAACCATGGTCTTTGGATGCCTGCTGTTCGTAGAGCCTTTAGGCAGACGATGCCTGTTAGGAATAAAGCACAACAGAGGATGACAGGACCTGCGTAAAGATAGTAATAGAACTGGGTGAGCCAGTCGCCTAACATACAGGCAAGCCATGCTGGTTTGTCGAAATAAGTGAAGATATAACTCCATGAGTTAAGAAACAGTTGGTTCTGTTCTTGAAAGAAGAAGTGATAGTGATACCACCCCTGAAAGAAAATCAGCCATACCATTGCCCAAAGTAAGATGAGTGTATAGGTGCCGAATCGTGAAAACAGGTTTTTAGGTTTGTTCATCGTCCTTTTACTTCATTTAGGTATCTCCAGGGGAGTCCTTGACTTATTGATATTCCCCACGAGAGAAAGTTTCTGTATTGTATTTGCAAAAGTACACAAAATAATTAAGAAACCATCGTTTAAGTGCGTGTTTTTTCGGCAATACATTCCATTTCTATTAACCATCCAGGACGGCAGACTCGGGCCTCTACAATGATGCGTGGTATGTGTGGATATAGTTTTTGCATCAAGCTGTCTACATGGTGGTAGTCGGAAATGTCGCGCAGATAGATGATGAAGTAACGTATGTCGTTCATGGTGGCATCACCATCTTTCAGCAAGGCTCCGATGTTCTCCAACAGTCTGCCTGTCTGTCTTAGCACATCACCCTCGTATACTACCTTTCCATACTTATCGATGCTGGCTGTTCCTGAAATGAAATACTGGTGTAGATATGTGGGATTGTTAAGATTTCCTGCTTGATGCACGGGCAGCGTGAGACGAGTACCTCTTTCAAAGGCTACACCATATTCGTGTGTGGGGTTCAAATGGTCGAGAGCTTGGAGATATTTCTTATCTTTCTCCTGGATGTTAGGGTAGGTGAGAAAGTCAATGGCTACCGAAGCTTGTCTTACGGGGGTGGCACCTCCGATGCCTGTACTGGCGATGTAGTGTGTGCTTGATGTAAGATTATGTTGGCGAAAGATGTCATTGCGAGCTTCTACCACTCCTTGGTAATTGACATCGATGTGGGTGACATAAATCCAGGTTCTCACCAGGTTGCGCTCCATGGTGAGGCCTTTGTCTTCTATGGATTGGAGATACTTCTCGAAGAGCTTTGCAGTCTGCTGATAAGAGTCGCAACCGCTTGCTTCTTCTTCTGTGAGTCGCAGACTCTGAAAGATGAAGGGGGTAGTAGAGTTGGAAGTCTTGATGAGTAGGGCTATCTTGCTACCATCGAGTGGGGGCTGTTCTACGATACTGCAAGCAGTAAGTGAGAGCACTTCCTCGTAGAGTAATGAGTCTTTCAGGTCTTCTGACTGATTTTGGGAATCACTAAGAAACACCTTGCAATATTGTAAGGTGCGTTGTCCGCTTAGCAACTCATAATCGAGGTAATCCTTGACTTTGAGGTATAGAATGTTGAGGCGTTCGATGAATGTACCTTTTGCCTCAGGTGAAATAATAATATATTTGTCCATCTTGTTCTCTCTTTTCTTTTTGCTGAGATGCAGCTTATCTTCTGCAAAGATAATGCAAATCGAATGCATAGTGTCAAGCTTGTTTGAACGCTTTGCTGAGATGCAGCTTATCTTCTGCAAAGATAATGTAAAAAAACGAGAATAGAGAAAACAAGATGGACTTTATGAGGTAAATACTAACTAATAGGTATATTTACAGCGATTCCAGCATGAGCTTGATAACGACTTCGGCAGAAATCTCACGGTTGGCAGCTTCGGGGATTACCAAACTGTTCTTGCTCTCGATGACATCATCGGTGACAATCAAGCCACGACGAACGGGGAGACAGTGCATAAAGCAACCGTCATTGGTCCAACTCATGTGCTCTTCATCAATGGTCCAACTCATGTCTTGGCTTAGTATTTCACCATACTGTGCAGGGTTTTTGACACCCGGACAACTCCAGTTCTTGGCATATACAAAGTCGGCTCCTTCGAGTGCTTTCTTCTGATCGTATTCCACTTTGGCATTACCCACAAATTTAGGATCGAGCTCATATCCCTCAGGGTGAGTAACAACAAAATCAACATCGGCAGCATTCATCCATTGAGCGAAAGAGTTGGGCACAGCTTGAGGCAGAGCACGACAGTGAGGTGCCCAGGTAAGAACTACCTTAGGACGTGCCACCTTCTTGTGTTCCTCGATGGTGATGAGGTCGGCAAATGCCTGAAGAGGATGCACGGTAGCAGTCTCCATGGCAAAGACAGGTCGTCCGCTGTATTTTACAAACTGGTTGACGATGGTCTCTGCGTAATCGTAGTCGCGGTCTTTCAGTCCGGCAAAGCTACGTATACCTATCAGATCGCAGAAACTACCCATCACTGGGATAGCCTCCAAGAGATGTTCGCTCTTGTCGCCGTCCATAATGACACCACGTTCAGTCTCGAGTTTCCAAGCTCCTGCATTCACGTCGAGTACGATGACGTTCATTCCCAAGTTCATGGCTGCCTTCTGTGTGCTCAGGCGAGTGCGGAGGCTATTGTTGAAAAATATCATCAGCAAGGTTTTGTTCTTGCCTAATTCTTGATAACCGAAACGGTTTGCTTTTACATCCTGTGCCTCGGCAAGCGCAGCTTTCAAATCGCCAAGGTCTTCAACATGAAAGAATGTCTTCATTGTTATTTCGTTTTTTTTGTTTGTTATTTCTGATATAAAGCTATTGAATTCTTCAAAGAAGATTCTCTACTGCACTCGGCATAGCTCAAGCGAGCTTGGCTCTGCTCTCGTTTGCAAGAGAATTCTTCACTCTTCACTTTTCGTTCTTCACTTCCTTGTCTGTCCATTTCCTGTAATCAACCACTTGTAGGTGGTTATTTCTTCGAGTGCCATAGGACCGCGTGCGCCAAGCTTCTGTGTGCTGATGCCTATCTCGGCACCGAGTCCAAACTGAGCTCCATCGGTAAAACTGGTAGGAGCGTTCACATACACACAGGCGGCATCCACCATGGCTTGGAATTTCTTTTGTGCAGCCTCGTCGTTGGATACGATGCTCTCGCTGTGTCCGCTTCCGTAAATGGCGATATGCTCAAGAGCTTCATCTTCCGTAGCTACAGTCTTGATGGCCATCTGCATGCTCATCCATTCCGTGTTCCAAATATGCTTGATGTGAGGGTCGTTTTCCTTCATTTTCTGCTCACTATCCTCTGCCCTATATAATAAGGTGTTAGGATAGAAATCCTTTAAAGCTTCGTAGGCTTTAGCATCTGCATGAATCTTCACCTTACGTTCTGCAAGGTCTTCGCATAGTTTAGGAAGATCGTTTAAACGCTGTTCGTGGATGAGAAGAGTGTCGAGTGTATTGCACACGCTACATCTTCTGCATTTGGCGTTGGTGATGATTCGTTTTCCCATCTCACAGTCTCCATCCTTGTCGAAGTAACAATGCACAACGCCAGCGCCCGTCTCTATGACAGGTACCTTGGCGGTGTCGCGCACAAACTGGATGAGCTTCTTACCGCCGCGAGGAATGCAGAGGTCTATATAACCCACGGCATTCAGCATTTCGCCTGTTGCTTCGTGAGTAGCAGGAAGAAGGGTCACCACATGTGGGTCGATGCCAAAAGTTTTCAGCACCCTGTGGATAAGTTCCACGCCAGCAGTATTGGAGGCATCGGCATCTTTACCTCCTTTCAGTACACACGCATTTCCTGTCTTGAAGCAAAGCGAGAAAACATCATAGGTCACATTGGGGCGAGCCTCGTAGATCATTCCGATGACTCCGAAGGGGACGGCTATCCTCTGCAGATGCAATCCGTTATCGAGTGTCTTGTCCTTGAGAACTCTTCCAAGCGGTGAGGGCAACGTACTGACGTGTCTCATATCCGAAGCAATATCCTGGAGTCGTTGCTCTGTGAGCTGCAGACGGTCGTAGAGCGGATTGGCCTTGTCCATCTTTGCCAAGTCTTTGGCATTGGCCTTGAGAAGCGATGGTGTCTCGGTGATGATGGCATCTGCCACTGCTAAAAGAATCTCATTGCGTTGTGCATCGGTAAGCAAACCCAATGTCTTGCTTGCCGCCTTTACTTGTTGGAAGGTCTCTTTCAGTTCCATTGGCTTTTTCCTTTCTTGTTTATGATAAGTGACTTGTATTTTTACAGTCGCTAAGCTGTTACTTTGTTGCAAAAGTAAGCATAATTATTGATAATTACAAGCTTTATGTGGGAAAAAGTAATGATTATGCTGATAAATGGATAGTTATGCAATAAATGATACAAAAGAGGGACTATTATATTTGCTGCTTAGTTTTGTGATCAACTGTATTATCCTGACAAAACATGGAACAAACTCCTCGGTATGTCACCTGCCCGTTATCGCATGGCTGGGGCAAAGGGGGTGATGTAATATATTCTGGTATTCCTATAAAGTTTAGACTTTTATGGATTCAATTCCTTAAAAGTACTGTTTTTTATGGAGTATATTCCAAAAAAGTGTTCGAATCGAAAAGCTGCCATGCCATTATCGTTTTCTCGCTCTTATCCTGATGTGGATTTTAAGGTAGTGACAAGGGATAATTTTGGAACATTCTTGCTGTAAGGTAGATTTTTCTTGTTGTAAATATAAATTAGGTGAAGCCTTCAAGGCAGGTGTTGTCATCATTAGTTCCTTTTATATAACAAAACAATGCACCATGCCAAAAAGGTGGAACGTTGTCCCGCTTTTTGGGCATGGTGCATTGTTATTGGCAAGGAATGCTTGTAATGTAGCCTTGTCTTTTTACATTAATCGAAGAAGAAAAATCCATTTGACATTCGAAAATGGCTGAAAGGAATATGTTCGGCAATCTCCTTCAAAGAAAAGTTGGGATCGTATAGCTGGCTAATCTTCAGCAAGTCTTTTATCGTCTTAGACTTTTGCGCCGTAGTTGAGTTGCTTGTGCCAAAATATTCACAGATGTCATGCGATGTCAAACTTAGTCGGGAATCCTTGCTAAAGATGAAGTTGATGCTGCATATTGTGTAAACAGCAGCAGCTGCCCAAATTTCAAGCCTTCCAGACTGTAACGGATTAGTACGTTTTCTCCCTAACTTTTGTATCAGTTGGGTACAGAGAGTAGCACATTCCTCATCTAACTTCTCGTTGCAGAAGTTCACGGCAAGTTCTATTATCTTCGCTTCTCTTTCCTTCAATTCTTTCTTGTCCATGTTTTCTTATGCCTATTAATTATATTAAATAATCTTCATCTCGAAAGGTTCATGCGTCTAAATATATTTATGTAATGCCTACAAAGAAATACTTACTCCTTGAAAACCAAAGATGGCAAGTCTTCGTTGCCGTCAAACTTGTCGAAGTCGGAGCGGAAAAGGCGGTCTTGGGTGATGCGGTATTTTTCAAACTCAGTCTCGGCATATTCCTTTGCATACTCTGCCGTCACCTCCCCAGCGTCTTTCAAGACGGCATCTCCACCAGCTTCCAAAACGATATCTATACGTTTCGCCCAATCCTCCATTGTCATGGGAATGTGGCGGTCTGCCATGCGTTGGGCAAAATCCAAAATGGTGTTGACAAGTTTTCCCATATCATCAAGCTCCGATTCCTTGAGATAGTTCTTAGCTATGCTCACATCTGCTTTTACTATTTTTCCGTTGGGAGCTTTCTCCCATGTGGTCAACCCCATGTGTTCCTTGTCGGCATCGGCACGGTCAACGATAAGTTCTGCCGCAGTATGACCGTGTACGGCAAAATGCATCTTATTTTGCATTTTCTTATAAAATAGGCGGGTCGTCGGTGCATCCTTATTGTAGTCGATACTGGTGGCATAGATGTCCGTCAACTTCTGGTAGAACCGCCTCTCACTCATTCTGATCTCGCGAATCTCGGAGAGCAGGTGCTCGAAGTAATCCTCCCCGATAAACGATCCGTTCTCCATTCTCTTTTTGTCTATGATGTAGCCACGCAGTGAGAACTGGCGGATGACATAAGTACACCATTGGCGGAACTGGGTGGCACGGATGGAGTTTACACGATATCCTACACTGATAATGGCATCGAGGTTGTAGAAAGTGGTGGAACGGTTTACGGTTCGATTGCCCTCGGTCTGAACTATTTCCATTTTGGAAATAGTTGCCTCTTTCTTTAACTCGCCTTCCTCAAATATATTATTGAGGTGCTTATTGATGGCAGGCACTCCTACATCAAACAATGTCGCCATTGCCTTCTGCGTAGCCCACACCGTCTCGTCTTTATACAATACCTGTACGCCTTGTTCCTTACCCTCTGCCACGAAGGTAAGAAACTCTGCTGTACTGTTACGTATTTCCTTTTTCTTTGCCATTGTTTGTGATTCTATTATTTTTCCATCGGTCTTGGAGCAAACTCTGTATGTAGGGTCTCCATGGGGTGCTCCTTGAGGTCGATGAGGATGTTGGGCACATTGCCATTGGCGATGATGACCTTGATGCCGGCATTCGCCACATCCTGGGCGGTCTTCAACTTGGAAATCATGCCGCCTCTTCCGTGGCTGCTCTTCTCATCGCTCACATATTCGCTCACGTCTCGGTCGTAATATACCGAAGGGATGATGCGAGAGGTTGGCAGGGAAGGATCGCCATTGTAGATGCCATCCACATTGGAAAGTAAAACTAAGGCATCGGCATTCAGCATCCTTGCAATCAAGCCAGATAATTCATCGTTATCGGTAAACATCAGCTCGGTGAGGCAGACGGTATCGTTCTCGTTGACGATAGGAAGAACGCCGTTCTCCAACATTAGCTCCATACATGCCTTCTGGTTCTGGTATTGTTCCTTGGCAAGGAAGTTCTCCTTCATGGTCAATACCTGTCCCACCTTAATATTATATTCTCTGAACAGGTCGTAATACAATCTAATCAGTTTGCCTTGACCTACGGAAGAGAACAACTGTCGCTGCTCAGCACTGTCCAGCTGGTGGTTAACCTGCAATTCGCCTCTTCCTGCCATCACGGCACCAGAAGATACGAGGATTACCTCGTAGTCGTGCCTTCTCAACCAAGCCAGTTGGTCTACCAAAGCCGACATTCTTGTTACGTTCAAATGTCCATCCTCTCGGGTCAGTACGTTGCTGCCCACCTTTACTACTATTCGTCTCATATAATTAAGTGAAGAGTGAAGAACGAAGAGTGAAGAATTCTCTTGCAAGTGCGAGCAGATCCAAGCTTGCTTGAGCTATGCCGAGTGCAGCAGAGAATCTTCTTTGAAGAATTCTCTTGTCCTTCAGGTTATTTTTTATTTCGTTCTTTTATAGTTTTTATAGAAGAAACGAGGAGTGCAATTAATTCGTTACAGTCATTTTGCATACTGTCATATGCGGATTGTTCTATATACTCTGTATCATGAAGTATATTTAGCCAGTAAGATGTTTCGTTGGCTTCTTTGAGCCCTATCGATAATTTGTTGGCAAAATCTAATTGGCTTTGAGCAAATTCCGCTTCTCTAACTAATGCTCCAATAGCTGTACCAGAGCGAAGAATTTGCTTTGTTAAGATAAATTCTTTATGGGTGAAGCTTATGTGTTTCACCATATTAACTATTCTTATAGCAAATAGATAACTTTTTGTGTGTAATGGAGATTGCTCTCTATTATACTCTTTAATGTTTCTTGTTCCCATACAAAGCATTTGAATTCTTCACTCTTCACTCTTCGTTCTTCACTTATTATTGTCTTTTTCCCGAATCTCTACTCTTCGAATCTTGCCAGAGATGGTCTTTGGCAATTCATCTACGA
>ERZ1026892.1088-NODE-1088-length-11908-cov-37.970809_pt1 | contig 11908 bp, 11 predicted proteins | sample MGYA00380176_ERZ1026892 | MGnify/ENA primary metagenome ERZ1026892 (study PRJEB33269, sample SAMEA4719812) | human gut metagenome | biome: human-associated habitat; feature: organic feature; material: feces | place: Cameroon | collected 2013-10 ... | reverse complement strand
CCTCCTCGCTCTCCCCCTCATTCACCGGGATATAACCGCCCGTCTTGCGAATCTGCGGCAGCACCACCGAGGTAACCCAATCCTTAAACATCAGTGCCGATGGCAGCTTGGACCCCAGCACCAGGGCATAGAATCCGCTCTCGTTGACGAAGATCATCGGAGTCAAACGTTTGGCAGGAGTTCCATCCTTCTTCTTACCCACCTCTACCCATACGCACTGTTTTAGTGCATCATGTGGGTTAACTCGCTGTCTTACAGCATTATCCGCTCTTTTATATCCCAACGCATCACACAAATCCTTAGCACAGAACCAAGGTTCGCCCTTCTCATCAGTAGCCATGCGAACCATTCCGAACTCCGGATTTTCAAACACACACACCGGTGCAGCCTTCTTCTTATTCTTAGAAGACTGCGCACCACACTTGGCAGAGCCAGCAGCCTTGCTGCCCTCTGCCTTCTGATTCATTGAATTGATCATAACGAATAAAAATTAAATGTAAATAAAAAATAGGAATATAAAATTGTATCAGCCTTGTCAAAGAACGATGGGCAGATACGCTGCGCCAGCTACAACCTGGCACGAAATCCATGCCAGCACCCTGGCAATAGAAAACGGAAAAGCCCCGAATCCCAGAACACGGCTCGTTCTGAAATCCGGGGCAAAAGTAGAAAGAAATCTCCGTTACGCCATTTCCGCCAAATGCGCCAAATTGAATTCGGCGGAAAATAAAAAAGGGCAAACCTTTCGGATTGCCCTATATACTAACAAGTTATGCCATTAACCTTATTTTCTTTACGTCAAATAGAATCCATATAATCCGCAACATTACACTCCACATCAACATCAACATGACCGGCATTAATCTTCTTTCTGATATAATCGCCATACGACTTGGGAGTCACCTTCATCTCTAGCTTACAGTCTTCCTGCAGGAATCTAGTAATGGAAGCCCCGTTGGGAGTACCCGAATATAAGTAACCCTGCTCGGACCAATACTGGTAGAAAGCCGCCACACTCTCATTCATCACCCCATCCGAAGTAGAAAGCTGCTCGTTCGAGAGATGATGCAGTTTGAGATAATTCACAAAGGCATTCGCCATCTTCCCCGTCAGGTTCACATCCTTCCCGCCATTCTTGTCGGGAAAGAGCACCTCGGCAGTTCTTCCTGCTGCAGAAGAAGAGCATTTCACTTTAACACTCTGCTCAAAAACAACTTCATCGGAATCGTTCTTCTTTTCAGAAGAAACTTCAGAATTCTTATGCTGAAGTCCTACCCCCTCATAGTTATTTTCTATATAGGTAACAGGGCCATTAATACGAAAAATTCTACTCATCGGTAGCCTCCTTCAAATCATCATCATTAGAATTCACGTAATTATTCTCGATATATTTGCTGTTAGGCTGCATATATACCACAATCTTAAACAAATAGAATCCCCCATGTTTACAAAACAGGCGGATGAGTCTAAAGAAAAATCTTTTACCCATAACTAAAAGGTATTAAATTAAATAATATAGTTGATTGGGTCCTCTAGTGGTTGCGGAGAGGGCTAGACTAACGAGTAGCCAAGGAGAGCTTCATAGGGTGGCATCCTCGATACCAGCAGACTAGTCTTCCCTAAGTAAATTTGCTTGATTTCTTCATTTCTGTAATTTTGTCATTTGTTTATATTATTAGTATTTATTTGTTAGGCACAAAACGCCTTTGGTATATTTCTACCTGTTCTTCCAATTTGTTAAGTTGTTTCAAGTCTCTCGCAAATGTAATCCACTGCGAAAAAGCTTCATTGAAATTCTTTTCAAATAGGCTCTTATCAAACTTTTTACTTTCCGCCCTATGCCGCTTCTCCAGCTCATCAACAATTGTATCCCAATGTAACAGAATACAACAACACCATCTTCGCTGCTGATAAGTACGGAATTTTACTTCCCTGTTCAAGATTCCGGTTACTGTAGAAAGTCTGATGTGAATGATATTAGAAAACTGATATGCGGATATCAGTCCACCACCATTCCCAATAAAAGAGTTGAGATACAAGATGATGCACTCTTCTTGTATCCAATCGATTTGGTCCTCTAGCTGAGCTAGATTTTCCCGCATCAACCCTCTTCTATGTTTTGCAATATCCAACATACTGATGTAAATTTTTGCGAATTTACAACTAATTGTTGACACGGCAAAATCGATGTCACACCTAAAAGCAATAGGCGTGAGTATTTTTCAGAAACGTTAATACTTGAATAAAATTAAACTACAGAATAACAAAAAAAGGAGAAAAAGTGCGCATTTTTAGTGCTACACCTTCTCTCCATACTTTATGAATGGGTCGGTAATTCCGTTACCATTTCCACGGCTTTCGTAAATGTCATGATAGGCGGCAGCTTTACCCCCTTACTTCTCAAATACTTCACCATTTTTTTCTTAGCCCAGTTGATTCTTGAATCTCGCTCGTTATAGAGTTCTCTGAGCTGTTTCACCTTGGATGGAAGCGTTTTCAGCATTTCCCGCAGTTCTTTCGGGTCGCCATACTCAGCCTTTTCATCTTCCATCTCCTTGATACGAGCCTTCAAGGCCTTGTTCTCCACCACCAGCTGGTCGTAATGGTGGAGCAAGATTTTTACCTGCTGCTCGTAGGGCAGGTCTTTGTTCATTTCATACATAAGCTATTCCTTATCTCATTAAACTCATACCTCTACACCCTACTATCGTAAACTGATATTTCTTACAAATCTTCTCCATCAGCATAGTTGTATCTGTTCTCGTAGTGAATCATTATACTATAACAGCCGAAATTTTCATTAATCACAAACCAGACCGACCTCTTGCTTAAAATGTCGTACATTACATTATTCGCTATAGCTTCTACATCCTTTACGATTTCTTCTGTCGGATTTTTGATTTGCTCAGGAGTATACTTCTTCTGTACGATGTTATCGACGGTCTTTTGCATGAGTGTGGTATCTGAAGGAAGTTGAAAGAAAGCTGCTTCAAAACGTTTTTTGTTTACAGCCATTTCATAAGATACATCAGTATCATCAGGTATCATATAATCTTCCACATTCTGGATAGGTATATATTTGCCATTATTATCAAACTGGCGACACAGATTATTGAAACGTATACGAACATTTATTTCGTCAGTAAAATTCTTGTCTCCTACTGAAATGCGCCAGACTTTCCCTTTGTTTTCGAGAATATGGACATAAACATCATTTCCATTAAATCTACCCACAAGCTGGTTTTGGTTATATGGAGATTGCTTGAAACCTTTCGCTTTCAACTTCTGCTTCATGCTAGCCACAGTTCCGTCAACAGGTATTCCGAGAAACCTGGTAACATCTTTGTTTTGTGCGATTGATGCGAATGAGACCATCATTACCATCATCATTAGAATAATCTTTTTCATATTTAACCTATTAATATTATAGTTTTTATTAAACATTAAAGAACTTATTGAAGAATCTGGTAAGCTTTGCAAGCACCGTTTCTTTCTTCTTCTCACGATTGGCCTTGCCTCCACCAAATAACGGCATAGGTGGCAGCACGTTGGTTATGGCCAGACCAGTTGAGGTTACGTAGCCATCTTCAAAGGCCTGGTCGATGAACTTCTTTGTTTCCTCTGGTTTCAGTCGCTCATCCTTGATGATGCTCGACAGCTCGGCTTCACGTTCCTTGGCGATGTAGTCAGACCACTCCTTGTCTATGTCTCCTTTTCCTTCGCTGTGCTCTGGAGTCATTTTCTTGATGAACTTCATGATGAGGTCTTTCTTATCTCGCATATCCGGGCTGGATCCGATGGCCTTCTGAATCTTAGCGATTATGGTCTGGTCTCCACAGTTCTTGTCGTGGTACTCCTTGACAAGAGACAGGATATAAGGGATATTGATCTGTATCTGCTTGACCAACTCCATTTCGAAGACCAAATCATCCTCGATATCATCTTTCTCTTCTTTACCGTCTGGGCGCAGTTCTTCGTGAATGTCGTTGTACCATGTCAGGTAGTCCTGGGTATCGAACTCGGTGATAATGCGCTTCTCGGCCGTGAACTCATCGAACGCAGACAAGAGGTTGGTGAGTTTCAGAACTCCACCGAATATGCGAACAAACTCCTTCTTCTGTTCTTTGTTGTAGTTGGCTGGATTCATAGGGAGCTTGTACTTTTCAAGCAGCTTCTCTATTATCTCCTTGTAGCCCAATACATGCTTGTTTTTCTCATCATCAAAGCCGTAGTAGTAGTCGGCAAATGGACGCATAAGGATAACACCGCATGCGTTCTTGTCTCCGAAGAGGGAGAAAGACTCCTTGGTAGCTTCTTCCAGGTTTCTGAAACATACCACGTTGCCACAGTTCTTGATACTGTTCAATATGCGGTTGGTACGGCTGTATGCCTGTAATAGACCATGCATCTTCAAGTTCTTATCCACCCAGAGGGTGTTGAGTGTCTTGGCATCAAAACCTGTAAGGAACATATTGACTACGATAAGTATATCTACTTCCTTGTTCTTCATGCGAAGAGACAAGTCTTTATAGTAGTTCTGGAACTTCTCGCCTGACGTGTCATACTTGGTACCAAACATGTCGTTGTAGTCCTTGATGGCTCCATCCAGGAAGTCTTTTGATGTCGGGTCTAGTTCTCCTGTCTCTCCGGGATCTTCATCATCTATATAGCCCATTTCGTTTTCTTCCTCATTAGGGGCATAGGTGAAGATGGTGGCAACCTTCAGACGCTCGGCAGGAGCTTTTTCTTCCTGTTGCTTCTTGAACTCATTATAGTAGAGAATTGCAGCAGGGATAGAATCAACGGCAAAGATGGAGTTGAAACCACCCAGTTTGTTCTTACTCTTGATTTCTTCAGTCTTGTTTTTCTTGTCGCTGGCTACTTCTTCCACATTGGTGATAATGCTGTAGGCATAGCTTTGCAGCTGCTTCGTCTTCTGGTCGAAGTGTTCCAGGATATACTTCACGTTGTTGGCGATGCGCTGAGGTGCCATCAACGCCTTGTCGGTATCGATACCCCAAACCTTCTTACCCTCGATGGCTCCCTTTGCCTTAACTGTCTGTATGTAGTCCACCTTGAACGGCAGCACGTTCTTGTCACGGATGGCATCGATGATGGTGTATTGATGAAGCTGGTCTCCGAAGGCCTGCTGTGTGGTGCGCAACTTCGGGTTCTTACTGGCTCCAGCGTTCTTGGCAAAGATAGGTGTGCCAGTGAATCCGAATATCATGTACTTCTTGAAGGTCTTCGTGATAGCCGTGTGCATCAAGCCAAACTGGGAGCGATGGCACTCGTCAAAGATCATCACGATATTCTTATCTGTACACTTGATTTCCTTGCTATTCTTGATTAGGGAAGCAAGCTTCTGTATGGTGGTGATGATGATTTTCGAAGACTTGGAAGTATCATTGAGCTGTTTTTGAAGTTTGCCAGAATTGGTATTGCTGTTGGCGCAACCTTTCTCGAAGTTATCATACTCCTTCATGGTCTGATAGTCCAGATCCTGGCGGTCAACCACAAACAGAACCTTATCTACGTATGACAAGCCACCTGCAAGCTGGGCTGTCTTGAATGAAGTGAGGGTCTTTCCGGAACCTGTTGTGTGCCAGATGTAGCCTCCGGCATCAAGTGTTCCCTGCTGCTTGTTCATCACTGCCCTCTTGATACGCAAGAGAATGCGCTCGGTGGCAGCTATCTGGTAAGGACGCATAACCATCAAGTTCTTATCTACCGTGAACACGCAATACTTCGTGAGAATATTCAGCAGCGTAGCCTTGGCAAAGAAGGTCTTTGTGAAGTCTCTGAGGTCTAGTATCGTGACGTTATCGGCATCTGCCCAGTAGCTCGTAAACTCAAATGATTGGGTCTGCGTCTTCTTCTTTTTCTTGGCATTTTTGTTCACTGCGGCCACATGGGCAAAGCGAGTGGTATTGCTGTAGTATTTCGTCTCTGTTCCGTTGCTGATAACGAAGAGCTGCACGTAGTCGTACAAGCCTGTTCCTGCCCAAAAAGAATCCCTTTCATAGCGGTTTATCTGGTTGAATGCTTCCTTGATTGGAACGCCACGCTTCTTTAACTCACAGTGAACCAAAGGAAGACCGTTGACGAGAATAGTCACGTCGTATCGATTTTCCTTGGCTCCACCTTCAGGAACGTACTGATTTAATACCTGGAGGTGGTTGTTGTGAATATCCTTCTTATCTATGAGCTTGATGTTCTGAGGGGATTCATCATCAAGATCTATTTTTATAATCTCGGAACGCTGAATGATATTTGTCTTATCCTCGATGGTCAGGTTCTGGGATGCTATATGCTTCTCAAAGAGTTCCTTCCACTCGGAATCGGACAGAGTAAGGCCATTGAGCCTGTCAATCTCCTTGCGAAGGTTGGATATCATCTGCGCCTCGCTGGTGATGTTCACATACTCATAGCCCTGTTCCGTGAGCTGTTTGATGAAGGACAGCTCCAGTTCCTCTTCTGACTGTCCTCCTCGCTCTTCTCTTGGGAGAGGGGTGTAACTGCTCATGACAGTTACATTCTCCTGCTCCACAATGACGTTATATTGTTCACTCATAAGCTACATCATTGTTAGCTATTGCTTGTTAGCTATTTGTTTATTCTAAAATATGACTTATTCTCGTTTTCAGAGATTTCCTTCTCTATCTGGTCTATGACAGCATCCGTGAGGCAAGATGTCTCTATGCTTCCCTGCGACTTCTTTTCTTCTATGATCTGCAAGCCTACTCCACGGAAAAGGTCTTCTATGTTCCTGCCGTCAGCATTTGGCTTCAAGGAACCGAAAAGCTGATGCTTTCTTCTTCTGTATATCGGATACACCACAAGCGGAAGCCATGCCGGGGCTACCACCCAAAGGAGACCACCATACATAAATACCAGCAAGAGAAACGAGAGAATATAGGCAGCATTCGTAAAAATCAGCTTTGCTCTGTTTCTATAATCTTGCATTGGCGTCTTCAAGAGTTCTCCGGAAAGTTCTACATTCTCTTGTGAATCCTTCAATTCCTTCAAATCCTTCACCTTAAGCAGAATGCCGTTCTTATGCTTCTCATATACATACCTGATGGCATCGATACTGTTTCCTGCTAGGTATGAGTTGGCAAAAGATGAACCTTCTGTTTCGTCAAAGAACAATCTGCTTCTAACCAAACGTGTAGTCTCTTTCAGAAACGTAAGGGTATTTGTTTCTCCTGTCACAATACTATCTGGTATCTCTGTTCTCGATCGCATTAATACTATGAGTATTATCACGAATGAAACAACGGAAAATCCCAAGAATATCAAAGCCCCTAATGAATTGCCAATCATCATAGGGCTATCCACAAAGAACTTTAACAGATAGTGGTATTCTTCCCCCACTCCGCTTTCCAAGCCACTTAATATGGCCTTGTTTATCCCACTGTTCAAGGCGGCTTTATCATCCAACATGCAATATGTGATGATGGTGCCAACAATGGAAAACGCAAATAGCCATGTCATATAGGAGCCAAGTGTAGCCCACTTGTTTGATGGCTTTGTGTCATTTGAAGACCCATGCAGCAAGAATAATACCGCTAATCTGGTAAGACCGTTTGAACCTGCCATATCCTTTGATTTTATGAATTATTCAAATGAGAGAAGTTTCTCTCTGTAGTACTCGTATTGCTTCTGGCGCAACTCAATCTCCTGCTTGATATTGGAGATAAGAATTTCGAAAGATTTGAGAGTATCGACTATAACATTTCGCCTTTCCACAGAAGGATAAGGAATTAATATTTTATTTAAATTCTCTTGGTTTAACTTGGGTTGCGCACCTCCAGAAATCCACGGAGTCAAATCTATAGAATTAAAGTAATACTCAACAAATCTTTGGTCATTCAACGAGTTAAATTTTATAACATGGGCATGATTATTAACCCAATTTTTACCGTCTATGCTAAAAGCAATTGGAGTATTTCTAGCTACAAGATTAGCTCCATCTTCAGATATTAAAAGATAGTCACCATCAAGTATGTAATCCTTAACATAGTCAACAATACCAGATGCGCCATAATAAGGATATATACCCTTTTCTCTTTCTGAACCTTTTATTGGCTTCCGTTTTCTGTCACAATTTTCCGAAATCATAGGCAAGGAGAACCAATCGCATTCATCTTCGTTATATGCAAAGAATTTGCTACGATAATATTCAAACTGTTTCTGGCGTTGTTCCAACTCTTTCTGCAGGTTGTCTATCATCCCGGTAAATGTATCTAGAATCTCGACAATTTCTTTCTGTACAGCAAGAGGAGGAAGAGGAAATGTTATATTTACAAGAGTAGATTTTCTTACTCCCTTCATTATAGAGCCAGCAGAGTTGGCTTCATATTGTCTTACAACATCTTGCAATTGCAAAACATAAAACAAGAAGCTACCTAATATTCTGTCATTTGGCTTAAGTATAAACACACTTTCACTACAATTCCAATTATTCGTATCAAAGTCTATATATGCAACCTTTCCTATGGTTCCTATACCTGAGAACAATACGTCCCCCTTTTCTAAATGCGAACGATTCTGTATTATCTTTAATCCATCATCGTTTACCTTGTCTGTACTCTCCGAAAAAACCACTTTATTGCTTGTGATTTCTTTTACTGTAACATAATAGTTGTTTGCATCCTTTGTATTAAGAGTAAAATTCTTTCGGGGATTTAGCCCAGTACAGACAGATTTTGTTATATCTGATATTTTTACACACTCCATATTACAGCCCTTTCACAATTTCGTTAATCTTGGCACGAAGAAGCATACCTTCATCCACGATGTTGTTGAGAGACTCTTCTACCTCCTCTATATCTATCTTCTCACGCTTATCTTCCTGCTCTACGTAAGATGAAACAGAAAGGTTACTTTCATTACCCAGTACGTCAGCGTTGCTTACGAGTTTCGTGAAATACTGCTGCTCTGTGCGCTCAACAAATGCGTTTACAACCTTATCAAGGTTCTCTGGCATCATCTTGTTCTTGTTGCCGTTCTTAACAAATTCATTAGAAGCATCGATGAAGAGAATGTTATTATCCTTCTTCGCTCCCTTTCTGAGAACGATGATACAGGTGGCAATGCCTACACCAAAGAAAAGGTTCTGAGGCAGCTGAATGATAGTATCTACATAGTTATTCTCGATGAGCCATGTACGTATAGCCTTTTCCTTACCGCCTCGATAAAGAACACCTGGAAACTCAACGATGGCAGCAGTTCCACGCTCAGAAAGAGATTTGAGCATGTGCATAGTAAATGCCAAGTCGGCAGTACTATCAGGAGCCAGTACACCAGCAGGAGCAAAACGATCATCATTGATAAGAAGAGGGTTTTTGCTTCCTTCCCACGAAACTGAATAAGGCGGATTTGACACGATGGCATCAAAAGGTTCTTCGTCTCTATGTTTTGGATCTATCAAGGTATCTCCAAGCTGTATGTCGAAGTTGTCATAGTTGATGTCGTGCAGGAACATGTTGATGCGGCATAGGTTATATGTCGTAGGGTTGATTTCCTGGCCGTAGTACTTCAAATTCGGGTTCTCCTCGCCAACGATCTTCTTGAACTTCAAGATGAGGGAGCCGGAACCGCAAGCTGGGTCATATACGCTGTTGATAGTATGGCCATCAACAGACGCAAGACGAGCAATCAGCTCAGATACCTCCTGCGGAGTGAAGAACTCTCCTCCACTCTTTCCGGCATTGCTGGCATACATGGTCATTAAGAACTCGTAAGCATCACCGAAGGCGTCTATCTTGTTTTCTCCAAATGCGCCTCCAAGATCCATACCCTCAATACGCTTCAACACCTTTGCGATAAGCTTGTTTCTTGACTTCACGTCTGCTCCCAGCTGGCTGTTATCTACATTGAAGTCATTGAAGAGTCCTTTGAGATCATCTTCTGAAGGTGTGCCAACAGCACTTGCCTCGATGCTCTTGAAGACCTTTGACAAGGTCATGTTAAGATCATCATTCTGCTCGCAATCCTTGCACACATTGCAGAACAACTGAGAAGGAAGAATAAAGAATCCCTTCTCCTGCACCATCTGGCCACGTGCCTCTTCGGCATCAGAGTCCGCCATATCGGCATAATTAAAGCCCTCTACACCAGCTTCCTCTTGAAGTTTATTGATGTAGTCTGTCAGGTTTTCGCTAATAAAGCGATAGAACAACGTACCCAGTACGTATGCCTTAAATTCCCATCCGCCAATGGCTCCACGCAACTCGTCAGCCATTGCCCAGATGGTCTTATGTAATTCTTCTTTCTGCTGTATCTCGCTCATGTCGTTTATATGTTTTGTTATGTTTACTTACCTAATTATTTTTACTGATTAATTAATGATTAAAATGGAGTGTAACCTCCCCATCAGACATTTCTTCAATGCTCTGCACCCATTCGATGCTGCCTGTATCAGGATTTACGTCTATCAAATATTCAATGCCTTTCTCCTGTTCACCAAACTGCACGGCGAAGCGCCAAAGGCCATCGTTCAGGACTTTGGTTCTCGAAATATTCATCGTTGATACTTGGGTGAAGGGTATGTCAAGGCGCTTAGCTATCTCTTCATAGCTAAGTATCCATTTGGGATGCTTGATGTCATGATTGATAAGATATACTATACCGTAGGTGGTATAAGTGATGCCGTCGGTTTCATTAATGGCATAGTAAGTGCGTGTACCACTAGCAGAAATGCAGATGACACGCTCACCTGCATCCATCGTTTCTTCCTTACTGCAACTGGTAAGGACAAACGCTAATATAAAGGCTACTAAAGCCTTGATGCCCGCCGATATGGGGGGGGTAATTTGTCTGATATTCATAGAGTTACGTTGTTTCTTGGTTCTACTTTCTATCATTTACTCCCCCAAAGGTACGATAATATTTTGAAACACGCAAGAAAATCGGGAGAAAAGTTTCAAAAAAATGGTGGGTGCAATAATTTTCCCCCGGACGGCAGGACAGCAAAACTAATTGCTGCGGATTTCAAATCCGCAGAGCCACAATAGGTTGGGACATTTTTTGACGCCGGATTGCAATCTGCCGGAACGCCTGACGGGGGCATTTCCGGCGATACGGACATAAATCAATTTTTCAATGCCAGTTCTTATTTTCTCATTTTCTGAATTTCCTCCAGTGGAAGCTCGGTAGCCGTTGATACTTGCGCTTCAGAAAGACCCATTGACAAAAGGCGGTAAGCTGTGTCTATCTTTTCTTTAGCCATTCCTTTAGCTATTCCCTTCTCCATTCCCTTTTCCTCACCATCAATATACGAACCATAAAGGCCGGAGTAGTAATCGTCAATAGCCTTAATACTTTCATCGTATTTTTCCTGCTCCTCACTACTCAAGCAACGAACATCTGCCAATTTTGCAAGATGATCGAATATCTTCTTCTGCGCCGTAAACGGCAATCTTTCCAATACTTCCATATATTTCAATACATAAATCCATTTTTCAAAACCTGTCTCGCATTCTTCCTCACTCTTATCAAAGAAAGGAAGAGAAAGATAGATGAAACGAAGCTTGTCAGAAAAAACGGAGTCGCTAGACTTCTCCCTCAAAGCCACGTCTGTCCTAAACTTTGTCACCTCATGCTCCCTTGGCATAAAATTCATGATGCAAACCACATAAACCGGCACAAACTGGTATAAAACAGCAGTGCGGACACCAGCTTCATCAAACTTCTTGCGCTGGGCAACAAAAGCCTTGCTAGCATGAAGCCCCAGTCGGTAAAGGGGTTGATGTATCTACCCATAATTTATCGTTTTGATTCTACAAACCTGCTGCAAAGATAAACTTAAATTTTGAAACAAGCAAGAAAATCGGGAGAAAGTTTTGAAAAAAATATAGTGGGGTATATTAAATTCCCCGATTGGAGAGAGTATTGCAGCTAT
>ERZ1026892.1085-NODE-1085-length-11918-cov-48.929782_pt1 | contig 11918 bp, 7 predicted proteins | sample MGYA00380176_ERZ1026892 | MGnify/ENA primary metagenome ERZ1026892 (study PRJEB33269, sample SAMEA4719812) | human gut metagenome | biome: human-associated habitat; feature: organic feature; material: feces | place: Cameroon | collected 2013-10 ... | reverse complement strand
ACATGGCTCTCTTCGGGCACAAGCACATCCCATTCGCTTCGGTTTCTGACAAGGCTAGAGACATCAGCATCACCTTCCAGGCACCATCCAAAACCTTCAACATCGCAGGTATCGTGAGCAGTTACGCCATTGTTCCCAACGAACAGATTCGCAGGAAGTTCTATACATGGTTGTCTGCCAACGAATTAGACGAACCTACCCTGTTTGCTCCCATCGCCACCATTGCCGCCTTCCGCAAGGGAGAAGAATGGCGAAAGGCAATGCTTGCCTACATAGAGGACAACATCCGATTCGTAGAGGATTATTGCCGAGAGCATATCCCTGGCATCCGTCCGCTGCACCCACAGGCTTCCTTCCTCGTATGGCTCAACTGCCGTGACCTGAAGCTTTCACACGACGCCCTCCTCGACCTCTTCATCGACAAGGCACACCTGGCACTGAACGATGGCGAAATGTTTGGTCCTGGCGGCGAAGGCTTCATGCGACTGAATGTGGCAACACCAAGAAGCATCCTCCAGCAAGCCCTGAAGCAATTGGAAGATGCAGTTAAGAAACTATAGAAAGTTGATATGAAAATCTTACATACCAGCGACTGGCATCTGGGACATACGCTCTACAACTTCGACCGTACCGAAGAACAGACTGCCATGCTCGCCCAAATCATAGACATCGTAAGAGAGGAGAAGCCAGATGCGTTTCTCCTCTCGGGCGATGTATATCATACCTCTCAGCCCTCAGCTGCCGTACAAAAGATGTTCACCGACGCCATCGTGCAGATTCACGAGGCAAATCCCGACATGACCATCGTCATCACCGCAGGCAATCATGATAGCGGAACCAAACACGAGATTTTCAAGACTCCCTGGCAGGCATTAAAGGTGTTTTCTGTTGGAAACATAGACAAGGAGCATCCCGAAAATCACATCATCGAAGTGAAAGAAAAGAAGAAACCGCAAGACGAAATCAAGGGTTACATCGTAGCCGTTCCTTACTGCTACGAGCGAAGCATTCCCGAAGGATTCTTCCAGGAAATTCTGGATAAAGTGAAAGAAAGGAACCAGGAACTTCCTGTTATCATGATGGCGCATACCACCGTAAAGGGTTGCGACTTCAAGGGGCACGACAATGCTACAGAATATACTGTAGGAGGAATAGATTCTTTGGAAATCAGCGACTTGGGAGAAGGATATGATTATCTTGCCTTAGGTCATATCCACCATGAACAGTGGATTCGTGGCAGCCACCATCGTATCCGCTATGCAGGAAGTCCGATGGCTGTAAGTTTTGATGAGAACTATGAGCATAGTGTGAGCCTCATCACCATCGGCAAGCATGGGGATGAAGTGGAACTCAAGAAGATTGCTATAGAAAACCCTAAGCCGCTGGTCACCCTGCCCGCTTCTGAAAACCTGCAAGGAAACTTCACTTCCTGGGATGAAGCAAAAAAGCTTTTGGAAGATTTCCCTTCTGATATCCCTGCCTATATCCGCCTGAATGTGGAAGTAGAAGATTTCCTTCCCGTGGCAGCCAACCAGGAGGCATCACAACTTGTAAAGGATAAGCAATGCCGCTTCTGCCTCATCAACACCCGAAGAAAGCAACATTCCGAAGCATCCCAACCTCGAACAATGACCGTACAGGAATTCCAGTCGGAAGCACCTATCGACATCGCCCGCCGATACGCCGAAGATTGCGGCATTACCTTCGATGATGAACTCAAGGAAATGTTTAAAGAAATAACCGAACAGTTATAAGTGCCGGGATTCTGATTCCTCACACTTAGTTCTTTACTCTTCACTGTAACAATATGATTCTACAACAACTCCAAATACATAACATCGCTTCTATCGAGGATGCAACCATCGACTTCGAGGCTCAGCCCCTAGCCGATAGCGAGGTGTTCCTCATCACCGGAAAGACGGGTGCAGGCAAATCAACCCTCCTCGACGCCATCTGTCTGGCGCTCTATGCCAGCACTCCCCGTCTCGAAAACACGAGCATGCAGGGAGAAATGCGTGACAACGAAAAAGATATCAAGATTAAAGACCCAGTGCAACTGATGCGCCGCAATACCGGTGAAGCTTTCGTGCGCCTTACCTTTATAGGCAGCAACGGTGTGCATTACGAGGCTCAATGGTCGGTGGCAAGAGCCCGCAACAAGGTGACGGGAAAGATACAGAACAAGAAATGGGCACTCCGCAATCTGGATACCGATTTTACCTATGCTAAAGATAAGGAGATTCGTGAGGAGATAGCCCTCGCCATCGGTTTGGATTTCAAGCAATTCTGCCGCACCACCCTCCTGGCACAAGGTGAGTTCACCCGATTTCTTAACAGCAAGGACGATGAGAAAGCCGAAATTCTGGAGAAAATCACAGGTGTGGATGCCTACTCTAGAATTGGAGCCAAAATCTTTGAGCAAACTGTAGAGAAAAAAAAGATTTGGGAGGATTCCCAACAAAAGATTGAAGGCATTCAGATTCTGAACGATGAAGAAATCGCCCAGAAGAACAACCAGTTGCAACAGCTGGATGAGCAAAGCCAGCAAATCAAAAACACCCTGGAAAAGGAGCAGAAAAAGCTTCGCTGGCTTCAGCGGGAACAGGATTTCCGTCAGCGGAAAGAGCAGGCAAAAGAAGATCTGGCACATGTGAAATCCATCGCCGAAAGCGACGAAACCCAACAGCAAGAGCAAACCATCGCCCTTTGGAATCATACCATCGAGGCTCGCGCCAAGATGAACGAAGCTGCATCATGCGCTAAGACCATCCTGCAACAAGAAGCCCAACTGCAATCTTTAGAGCAAACATTCCGACAGATTCAGGGAGCACAAAGCTATGAACTTCAGCAGGAGCAGACCATCGCTTTGTCTATCAGGAATATTGACGACAATTTGGCTCAAGAAGCACCCAAAGTGAATCTCTACGAAAATGCGCAAACCCTGAATACGCTCATCAATTCCTATCTGAAGAACAAGAAGGATGCAGAGAACAACCTGCAGTATGCCAATCAGATTAAGAAGGAACTGAGCACCCAGTATCAGCCAAAGCTTGAGAATGCCAAGACGATGCTCGAAGAATGCCAGAAAACATATAACCAACAGGTTATCAAGGCACAGGAGGCAGAAACTGAGCTGGAACACCTTCATTTGCCTCAGCTTCGCCAGCAACAAGAATCACTCAAAACGCTTCTCAACGACATTCAAGCAGCCAAGGATCTCCTCGAACTCCTACACGAGGAGCAGAATCGTCATGTCCTTTCGAAGGAGAATCTGGTTCAACTTCAAAACTCTATCCAGGAAAAAGAAAAGCTGTTGCTGGTTTTAAAGCAGGAATCTCATGATGCTGAAATCCGGAAGAATGCCCTCCAGCTTGCGTATGAGAAGCAGCGGGAAAGTATCAACAAATGGGCGAAAAGCATCAGAATAAAGTTGCAAATAGGCGACACCTGCCCCGTTTGCCAACAGCGAATAGAAAATACCCTGCCCCACGAAGACAATATCGATGCCCTGGTTGTAGAAGCAGAAAAGCTTTATAAGGATGCCGAGAACGAATACAACAAGATATTAACAAGCCAAAATGCCCTGGATGCAGACATCAAGGCTTTAAAAAACAGTCTTGCCAACGAACAGAAAGTCTTTGCCAAATGCAGCGAATCGCTAGCCAAGGCTACCCAAAAAGCCCAGGAAGCAGCAAAAAAGATTCCGGAAGGAGAAAACGGCGAAGCACAGACACGGGCAAACCTCGAAAAGGTATCTGCTCAAATTGCAGAAGCCGAAGCCAAGGAAAAAAAGGCTAAAAAGCTTAGAACGCTCAGAGACCAGAAACTTCAGGAATACGAAGTGCAAAGAAATGGGATGTTAGCCGCACAGCAGAAAGTGGATGATACCCAGCATCGTATTGAAGTTATCGAAGCTCAGATTTCCTTACAGAACAAAACCAGCGAGAAGGCACTGCAAGATATCCATTTACTGATTGGCGAAGCCGGAAACCTTTCATGGCAAAATGATAGGCATACAATGCTCACCGAGTTTGGAAAAGAGGTTGAAGATGGTGCCATCACCTACAAGATGAACACCGAGAAACAGCAGAAACTTGCAGCCGAACTGAAGCAATTTGAAGAGGGTAACAAGAATCTTGCCGCAGTTCAGGATGCCATCGTCAAGCTCATGCCAACCTGGGGAACACCTTCAAAAGAGCCACTGATGCTGAAACGTATTCCGAAAGTACTTACCAGAGCTTCTGAATTGCAAAGCCAGATAACGGCTGCCCTGCAACAAATGAATGCGGCAAAAGAGAAGGAAGAAGACACCAAGAAATGGCTGAAGGAATTCATGGAGAAAAAACAGGAGATGTTGAAAGATTTCTCTGACAAAGAACAGGAGATATTGCTGGATGAGAACCTCTTACTGCAACTCGACACACTCCAACAGTGTGATATTGCAGAAAAGACGGAAGCTATCAATCGTATAAAACAGCAGTTGGTCAGCAAACAAACGGTTTGGGATGAACTGGAAAAAGCTTATCAACTCCATACTGGAGAATATGAAGCTTTGTTTGATGAAGATGAGAAGATTTCTGAAGAAGAATCCTTAGACACAAGAATTTCTACCAGCATCGCATCGCTCGAAGCCCAGCTTTCTGAATTGGGCAACCAGCGTGGCGGAATCATCAGAGACCTGGAAATCGACCGCTCCAACAAAGCGAAAGTCGGCTCACTCCTGCAGGAATCAGCGCAGAAGAAAGCCGACTTTGAAAAGTGGAGCCGTTTGAACCAGCTTCTTGGCGACGCCACAGGCAATAAGTTCCGTCGCATCGCCCAAAGTTATGTACTCGCCAGCCTCATCCACTCAGCCAACGGATATATGCGAACGCTCAGCGACCGCTATATATTAAAGGTGGTACCTGGCACCTTCGTCATATCTCTTGAAGATGCCTATCAGGGCTATGTGAGCCGAGCCGCCAGCACCCTTTCGGGTGGTGAAAGCTTCCTCGTCTCGCTCTCCCTGGCACTTGCACTCAGCGACATCGGCACCCAGCTCTCTGTGGATACCCTCTTTATCGACGAGGGTTTCGGAACCCTGAGCGGCGAACCGCTGCAACATGCCGTCAACACCCTGCGCAGCCTCCACTCCAAGTCGGGACGCCATGTGGGTATCATCAGTCATGTGGAAGAACTCAAAGAACGTATCCCCGTACAGATTCGGGTGAACCAGGAAGGCAATAATTCGAGCAGTACCATCGAAATCGTGGGCTAAGCATCTGCATGCATTATCCATCGTCTTCCATCAAATCACAAATCAGCTTGATCTCGGAGTAGTCGATGCCATCCCCCATCGCTTCCTTGATCTCGCTGAAGTGCTCTATATCAGGATGAGCCTTCATAAAATCTCGAATCTTCTTCTCATGGGCACTTGAGATAAGTGCTCGCAAGCCAACCTTGCCTTCTTTCACGTATGGGGTAAGATGACCGATGATAGTACTCCTGACAAAACCACGTTCCTCTGCAATCTGATCCACGGTCATACCTTGTTTATAAAGGTTGTAACTGATTTCCTTTGTAGGGGTTTTCGGCTCCTTTGGACCATTCGAATTCTTTGGTTTTCTAGCTTTCTTACCAGCACCAGAACCATTCGCACCCGAACCCGTTCCAGAAGATGCAGTCTCATCCATCAAGAGGAACTGTGCCTTTTTCTTCAGATAATCTGTCACGCTGAACTCAGCGCTCTGCTCATATCGCAGAAGTCTCTCCTTCAATCTTACATCTTCTGAAAAAACAGAAAAGCGGTCTTCAAACTGCTTCTTGCCCACCTTGTTGTCTGTATCAAGATTCGACTTTCTGATTAAATCGCTCAGAATACTTATTTTATCCAAGAAATACTGGGCACCCTTGTGGATGCGGTCTTGCAGTTCGGCTTGACAGACATCAGGATTCTGCCCCAGCATGCGAGTGTATTGCACGCGGAATTTATCCGATACACTAATCAGACTCTTCAATACTACCTGCAGTTTCTGATACTCGCCCACCACACGAGGATATTTACCCGTAAAGAACTCCACCAGGCAGCGCATCAAGTGCTCATAGCTGCCACTGATAGCATAGAAATCGAAGAGCTCACCAATGCAGTGCAACACGTATTGCTGTTCCAGATAGCTGATTTGTTCCTGACTAGGCGAAGCAAGTTGGCTATTGAAGGCATCCACCGTCTGGTCGCTGATGATGGCGCCACGAGACAACGGCTGACTGAGCACCATACCTTCCAAAGTCTTGCAGCGGCTCAACGCCACATAGGTCTGGCCATGGGTAAAGCTATGGGAAGCATCAATGATGGCATGCTCAAAGGTAAGACCCTGACTCTTATGAATGGTAATCGCCCACGCCAGTCGGAGCGGATACTGGCGGAACCGTCCTTCCACGCTCTCCTCAATTTCCTTGGTTTCCTCATTCAGAGTATATTTCGAATTGGTCCACTCCATCTGTTCCAGTTCAAAATCCTGGTAGGTATCCTTGCTGCGCACGGTAATCTTGTCGCCGATGATGGTGCGCACCTCGCCAATCATACCATTATAGAAACGGTGCTGCGGATCGTTCTTGATAAACATCACCTGCGCTCCCGGTTTCAAGATAAGCTTGAAATCAGCAGGATAAGATGATTCCGGGAAATTGCCTTCCACCTCGGCAGTAAAGGAATACGCCTGCGACGGAAGAGCTGCAAGCTGCTGCTCGTTGATATACTGTGCAGGAACATTATGGGTGGTAAGACGGATATAGTTGCCCTCCTTGGGCGGCTCGAAGTTTGGGATATATCGCTGGTTCAGAGCCTGCAACGTGGCTTCGGAAGCCTTATTCTCCCTAATCTGATTAAGAAGAGAGATAAACTGCTGGTCTTGCTGACGATACACCTTTTTGAGTTCGATGGTAAGATAGCCCGCCTGCTTCAAGGCATTGCTACTGAAGAAAAAAGGGGTATCATAATACTGCCCTATCATCTGCTCTTCCTGCGGAGTAACAACAGGAGCAAGCTGATGCAAATCGCCTATCATGAGAAGCTGAACGCCTCCGAAAGGCAAGTCGTGGCGCTTGCGATATTGACGCAATACGGAATCGATGGCATCGAGCAGATCGCTGCGCACCATACTGATTTCGTCGATGACAAGCAGGTCGATGCTTCGGATGATGTTACGTTTCAGATTACTGAATTTATAGCGTTTCTGTTCGCCACTACCGAAGGTCGTACCTGGCACGTATGGCGAAAACGGAAGTTGGAAGAACGAATGAATGGTCATTCCTCCAGCGTTGATGGCAGCGATGCCCGTAGGAGCCAGCACCACCATGCGTTTAGGCGACAGTTCTTTCAATCGCTTGAGGAAGGTCGTCTTACCTGTGCCCGCCTTTCCCGTAAGGAAAAGGTTGGCACTTGTCTTTTCTATAATGTTCCATGCCAGGATGGATTCTTCGTTCATTTCCATGACCACTTCTTTTTAAAATGCTAGATTTCCTCTACTATCTCGCTCATCTCCTTGCGCTTCTTCTCGGCACGAGGACAATCATCGGCAATATGCCCGATAGGAATGATGACCACAGCCTCATATCCCTCACGTGGGAATAGCAGCTGCATCTTCTCAGTATCATAATTGCATACCCAGCAGGTTCCCAAACCTCTTTCAGTAGCAGCCAGACAGAGGTGCTCGGTAGCTATTGCCACATCAATATCTCCATGAGGCTTCTCATCGTATCTGCGAACCCAATTCTCGTCCACATTTCTCATGCCCACGATATACATCGGAGCCGTCTTGAACCACTCGCGGTCGTAGCACTGCTGCAACTTCTGCTTAGCCTCATCCGAGCGGACGATGAGCCAATGCCAAGGCTGCCTGTTCACTGCCGATGGTGCCAAACGCACACACTCCATGATGTAATCCAAATCCTCCTGGCTTACCGCCTCAGAGGTAAACTTGCGAGCCGAGAATCGTTCCTGGCTCAATGCCAACATATTTTTCATACCGTTTCGTTTTAAACTTTTTAATCCTTCTAATCCTTCTATAAACACATTCAATTTTTCAGAAAGCGAAAGCATTTACCTTTTTAAAAGGCAAAATTACAAAAAATCCACGAAAAGCCCAAGCCTTTCGGAGATTTTCTTTCTAATCATCCTATGATTTTCCTGAATTTATTTACCCTTAAGGGAAAATATATTTAGCCTTAAGGGAAAATATTTTTTGCCTTAAGGGAAATTATCCTAGATAAAGACTAGCGTTTCGAATATTTTTTGTAATTTTGCAACACGAAAGGATTTGTAAGATAAGAAAATGATAGGATTGGCTGATTGCAATAACTTCTACTGTTCGTGCGAACGAGTGTTTCGCCCCGACCTGATAGGAAAGCCCGTGGTTGTTTTGAGCAACAACGACGGGTGCGTCATTGCACGCTCAGAAGAAGCCAAGACTTTGGGATATAAGATGGGCGACCCTTTCTATCAGGTAAAGGAAAAACTGGAGGCAGAAGGCGTAGCTATCTTCTCTAGCAACTACACACTCTATGGCTCACTCTCCAATAGAGTAATGTCGATGCTGTCGCACTACTCGCCCCACATCGACCAATACTCTATCGACGAAAGTTTCTTCGAAGTAGATCATTCCATGGCAGAACGTTTCTTCAAGGAATATCCGAAGGAAAACGTTACTTCTGCTACATCAGATCCTTTGCTCCACCAATATGGCGCCAGGATTTCTGTCGATGTGCTCCGAGCCGTGGGAATCCCTATCTCCATCGGCATCGCAGAAACGAAAACCCTGGCAAAAATCGGATCCAAATTCGCCAAGAAATACAAGGGTTACCAGGGCTGCTGCCTCATTGATACCGAAGAACGGAGGCACAAGGCCTTGTCGCTGTTCCCTATAGAAGATGTATGGGGAATCGGACGACAGATTGCCAGAAAGCTTGACTATATGGGCATTCGAACCGCCGCCCAATTTGCCGACAAAAAAGAAAGTTGGGTGCGCAGTCATTTCAACATCACCACGGTGAGAACGTGGAAGGAACTGAATGGCGAAAGCTGCATCAGCATCGAGGAACTGCCGCAGAAGAAGAGTATCTGCACCAGCCGGAGTTTTGCCGGTGAAGGCATCAGCGATAAGGATGTAGTGGAAGAAGCCGTGGCAAATTTCGCTGTGCGCTGCGCCGAAAAGCTGCGACGTCAGGGCAGCGTGTGCCAGGGAATCACGGTGTTTGCCTGGACTTCCAGGTTCAACGAAAACGTGCCTGAATACACCATCCACGATTCCCTTACCCTGCCCATTGCCACCAATGCGCAGGAAGAAATAGTAGGTGCCGCCCTCAGCATCCTCCGGGCTAAATACCCGAAACCGATGGCTGACAGCAGGCCCGATCGCCCCGACATGTCGTTTCACTTCAAAAAAGCTGGCGTTATCCTGTGGCAGATTTCACCTGACCATCCCCGTCAGCAAGACCTTTTCGACACCATCGACCGGAGCAAGCAAAAGGCATTGATGGAAGCCATTGATGCCATCAACCGAAAGAACGGTCACGGCACCATCCGCCAAGCCGTACAGGGCAATGGTTGCCGATTCGACTTAAAACGAGAGTATATGTCGAAACGGTTTACCACGGATATTCATGAGATTCTGAAAGTAAAAACAAAATGAACAAGAATAACGATAACAAGATAAGACTGACATTTCACCCTGCGGAATTCGGAGCCAAGATGCCGATTCCGCTGGCAGAGCAAAGCGTAAAGGCAGGCTTCCCTTCGCCGGCACAAGACTATATGGAGGGAGAGATAGACCTCAACGATATTCTGGTTCGCCATCGTGAGGCCACTTTCTATGTACGTGTTTCAGGCGACAGCATGCAGGATGCAGGCATTCTCGACGGCGACCTAGCCATCGTAGACAGGCAGATTGAACCCTCCAACGGCAACTTCGTCATCGCCTTCGTGGATGGCGAATTCACCATCAAGCAATTCAAGATGGATGAGAGCGGAGCCTTCGGATGGCTCATCCCATGGAACAAGAACTTCTCCCCTATCCGGGTAGATGAAACCAACCGCTTCATGATCTGGGGCGTGGTTACCTATGTGATTCATCAAATTGCAGAATGATTTATTTGATTGCGGAATGATTCATCTGATTGCAGAGCAGAATAACTCTTAAAAATAAAAAACTCGGGATGCTTCTAACCTGAAACATCCCGAGTTTTTGATATCCTTCTTAATTTACGTCTTACTAATGTCTTTTATGCTTCCTGCTTCTTATAACCCACAAGTCCGTACCAGAGGATGACGAACTCGCAGAAGAGAGGAACGAGCCAGGTGAACTGCCATGAACCGATATAATCAGCAAGCAATCCCTGAAGCACAGGGAAGACGGCACCACCGAAAACTCCCATCATAAACACACCCGAAGCCTTGGAAGTATATTCCTTCAAGCCATCCACTGCCAAGGTGAAGATGCAACTCCACATGACACTATGGAACAATCCCACAGCAGCCATCAGCCAGAGATTTTCGGTAAGCATGGAAATGGCCATCAATACGATTGCCGCCACCGTAACGGCGATGAGCATAGGACGAGGTGCCACGTTCTTCAAACCAGCAGAAACCATTCTACCTATCATGAATCCTCCCCAATAGAGTGTGGCAAGAAGGGCTGGAGAAAGATCGTAACCATGTCCCATCAAATCCATCGCATGAAGATTCATATTGTTACCGATTCCCACCTCGGTTCCCACATAGAAGAAGATGGTAATCACACCATATTTCAAATGGCGGAACGACCAGATGCTGCGCTTCTTCGCATTTCTGGAATCAGCTGCAGCAGTTGTCACGCTATCGGTATTTTCATTCGCAGAATTCTCTCTTGTACCCTCAATATCAGGGAGATTCGCTCTTGATGTGCTCCATGTGGTAAAGGCGATGATGAGCATCATTACCAGGAATGGAGTGGTGAGCTGATCGGCCGAAACACTGTCCAGAGACACACCTGCAAACATCACGCCCGTCACGAAGAAAGGAGCTATGGTAGTACCGAATGAATTCACCGCACAAGTGAAGTTCATGCGCTGCACCGGTTGAGTGCCCGGCAAAGGATAGGCAGCTATGTATGGATTGATAACCACCTGAAGCATTGCCGCAGACGTACCCATCAGATAGGAACCGAAAAGGAAAACGAAATATCCGAATGGTACGAAATCCTGAGAAATATGCACACCTGCCCCACCCCAATATTCAGCAATCAGCGCCGAAGCAAGATAGAAGGCAAGTCCCAGCACCATGACCAGCATCGAACGGATGAGCGTCTTCTTATAGCCCACCTTGTTGAGCAAGCGTCCCGTCTTCGCACTATTGAGCAGATAGCCCAGGAAGAAGGCGAAGGAGATAAGCGTAGCCAGGGAGTTCTTGGTAGTGGTAACCTCCGAGAGGAAGGCTATCTTCAAGGGTCCCTGACACTGACCGTTAACGGTAGTGAGAAAGCCTACTATAAAATAGATGAATGTCAGGAGGAGGAATGGTCCTGCACTCCTGAGCGTTATCGATTGTTTCATAAATTACAAGATTTCATCTTCCAAAACCTTCATGGCACCCTTTGCCTTGATGTCTTCCACCATCTTCAGGTAAAGCTCTACAAAATGAGAAGCTGCCTTGAGATTGGTGCTTGTAAAGGCTGAAATGCCAAGAAATTCGAGCGCATCATCGCTGTCGATGGCTTTATGGTCATCAACGGTGAGCCATGGATCTGCCACTTCGAAAGCATCACCCTTGTCATCTACCTGATACTTCAGATAATGGCGGTAAGCAGCAAAGAGGTAAGCCACACGCTTGAACTCCACATCCTGACGCTTGCCCGAAGCATCATCTGCAATCATCTTCTCCAAGTTCGGCATCACGTAAACAGGGAACT
>ERZ1026892.1083-NODE-1083-length-11927-cov-30.701482_pt1 | contig 11927 bp, 10 predicted proteins | sample MGYA00380176_ERZ1026892 | MGnify/ENA primary metagenome ERZ1026892 (study PRJEB33269, sample SAMEA4719812) | human gut metagenome | biome: human-associated habitat; feature: organic feature; material: feces | place: Cameroon | collected 2013-10 ... | reverse complement strand
TAATGAGTTCAACCATAATGTCAATGTTTTTAGTTTTCGAAGAATAAAGGTACTAATTTTTATTTGTTAGTAATATAGATTGTTTCAAAATCTTGCAATTTTGTGTCTTTTATTGATATATTTAGTATATTTTATGAAATTATTTTACTGTTTGCGTACAACACAAGACAAAAAGACAACAAGCGACAACATATCAGCACTACCTCCTGGAGATATGTTGCGATGTATATAGTCGGTGTTCATAGCCTGTAATGCCGCCTCAAAACTTACTATATTTCGAGATGCCTCAAGCATTTGCCTGGCTTCTGTCTTTACCTCTTGCATTGTTTCCATTGATGTGCGGTATACGATGTTAGTATCGTCAAGGTCGCACATTATTCGTAGCAATGTCTTGTGCAGAGCATAGTTGTCGCCCTCTGCAATGCGGTCTATGTAGAAAGGCAGCCATGCCTTGAACAGTTGCGTATAACCTTCGCGGGCATTGTCAAGTGCGCCTTTCAGTATGTTGTTTGCCTTAGCCTTGCTACCATGAGTTCCGCTTGTATCGGGAAAGAGACGGGCAAGCGAGGCTATTGAGTTGCTTAAAGATTTAATTTGTTTGCTGTTTACGTCATTGTATGCCATAGTGCCACATCCCTCAGTTTGTGTGATACGGCAGAATGCCTCACCTCCTAATGCAACTGCAGCAAGACCAATAGAGAACAGTGCGCCTTTGTGGGTGTTCACTCCACCTGTAGCCTTAAACATTTCACGTTCTGCCTCAATGCCAATATGCACTATCTCGTCATGACATGGCTGTTTGCCGTTAAAGCCAAGTTTGGCAAGACGCACAAAATAGGGATGCAGAGCCTGTATGCTGCGTTGCATCAATGTATGATCCATATCGCGATGAGCACCATTATCATTTCGGTCTACCAGACCCGGCTTGGGAGTAGTGTCGAGCTCAGTTTGCAATGCCATCGATGCGAGATGTCCTATTATATAAGGTATAGTGGTAGGTGGCACAAGCTGTATAGCGTCCCATAGACAACCTTCCATCATAGCCTTGCGCACACGCGATGCACTTATTGCACTTCCTTCCTGTTGTTTTCGTTGTATCTCATGCACATGTTCCTCTCCAAGTTGCTGATGCATAAGCTCGTTATATCGTCGGGTAAGAGGATCGGTAGGTTCGCTGCCGAAGAACCTTATTGTAGCGCCAAGAGCTGGAGCAATACGGCGACGATATAGGTCGAGGTCGAGAATAATCTGCGTATCAGTAGCATCAGAGAGTTGTTTCAGGAAATAAGTCGGGAATGTTGCCGCGCTAACAGCGTAGTCGCTTCCGTCAACAACAACAACATTCCCTATATCCCTAACGCCTTGGCTCACCATCGCCTTGCGTTCGTTGTACGAGAACATGGAGCAGTCTTCCCTGACGACTACAACATACAATCTTTCAACCAACTCTGACGACTGCTCTACAAGGAAGCGATGTCCCAAAGTGAAAGGGTTTGCGTTCATTACTATTGCACCTATCGGTTTCCGAGCATTCGAAACAACTGATTCGTCATTCTTTAACTCTTCACTCTTAACTCTTAACTCTTCACTCTTAACTCCTAACTCTTCACTCTTAACTCTTAACTCTTCACTATACTTTTCTATTCCTCCTACACCTGTCTCCATCAATATAGCATTTGGAGATTCGGCAATAAGCCGGAACGACAAGCTCTCGAAGAGTTGGCGGTTATCAGGTTTGGTGTACAGTTTCACACACTGGCAACCTTCAGCATTAGCTTTGGCTATCAGATGAGAAACAATGACATTAGCCACAGCTTCCCCCTTATGTCCGTCAGCCACAGCAACACATTTTATCACACTACCCTTCAATCCGCCACCCGCAATCATCTCATCAGACGATTCATCAACAATGGCGGCATAGTAGTCTACGTCGTCATACCGTAACCCATTAGTCTGTAGAAACATCTCTATCTGACGTCGTTGGCGGGGTATTGTTGGGTGAAGTTCGAGTATATTCAAGGTTTTAATTACTTTTTATTCAATGCTTTTGCCATAACGGAACATATCATCTAAAATGTTTTCGCCCATTCAAGGCATTTTGTGCATACTATGAAATAATGCGGGCTGAAAGCCCAACCTGCTCCTAGCCCAGGGCAGCGCCCTGGGTAGAACGTTTGTTTTTCCCCTACGCCCTGAAAGGGCAAAAGCGTTTCAATCTTTAAACACATATCGTTCATCATATTCTATATTATATGAAATAAGAAACGCCTTATACTCATCGGCAAACGAAACTCTTTTGTGATGCTCGCGCTGTCCTTTGATATATTCTAGGGTTTTACTAACAACCGATTGACTCACCGAAAAAGCCCCATATCCACCTTGCCATGCAAACATATGATATTTTGGCGATATCGACTTTATCCATCGGCTGCTATTGCGTTTTATTTCTTCTACCACATACGATAGTGCCACATCTTTTGAAAGAATAAACAATATATGTACATGGTCTGCCACACCACCGACTTGTATATCTATACATCCCGTTTTATTAACGAGCTGTCCTATATATGAGTGGATGCGATCTATATCATCATCTTGAATCTTAGGACTCGTTGTTTTGACGTGGAAGATTAGATGTATGTATGTCTTACATAATGACTGTGGCATATTATTTACGCTTTTGCCCTTTCAGGGCGTATTATTGATTTTACTCATATACCCAGGGCGTTGCCCTGGGCTAGGCGCTGATGCCCCTTCGGGGCGTATTGACAACTATCGCTTACACGCTATAACCTTCGTGACGTATTGACAACTATCGCATACACGCTATAACCTTCGGGGCGTATTGTCTATATCGCATACACGCTATACCATTTGGGATGTATTGTCAGATATTTGCTTGGTATTCATCAACCATTGCATTTATTCTCTCCCATATTTCTTCTTGCGTGTGCCACCTCATCCTCATGCAATATCTTGCTTCGCGGTCGCACACAAGGCAACGACGTGGGTGGCTCCCTACTCTATCTCTTGAAACCGGCACACCATCCTTGTCTATGATGTCGATATCGAAGAGTCTACCTAAGGGGTGAGTGTCTTCTATCTGTACAGCAATGCGCTTGGCTTCGAGCAATGGCAAGTCGGTAATGAGATAGGCTTCGTATCCAGTTTCGAGGTCGCGCTCTATCAAGCACCCCCAAAACCTAATTCCTAATTCGTCACTCCTAACTTCTAACTCGTCATTCCTAACTCCTAATTCGTAACTCTCAATCATCTGCTCCACCGCAGCATGAGCCACGATAAGCGACTGCTGGTTACGCTTCACGCTTCCTGGCATAACGACAGTAAGGCACACCAGTGTCTTTCCCGAATGTTCAGCCAGCAACTTTTGTTGCATAGCATGGCGTGAGTCGCGACTCGCCAGAAGTTCGTTAAGCGTAACCATTGAATGAATTTTGAATTTTGAGTTTTGAATTTTGAATTGTTGCCTTTGGCAATTTTGAGTTTTGAATTGTGCGCTTCGCGCATTTTGAGTTGTGAATTCTTAATTCCTAATTGAATAATTCCTAATCGGCGCAGCCGACAATTCCTAATTCAAAACTCAAAATTCAAAACTCAAAATTCCTAATTCCTAATGTTCTTTATAACATCCAGCACCGAGCCTTCTCTGCCAAGCACAACACCAACTACCTTGTCGCCGAACGGCAATGGAGCTGGAGTGCCAATGATAGATAAAGCACGGTCGCGCAGATCCTCAAGACTTACAAGCTTCAAGCCAGCTGCACGCAGACGCTCGGCTATCTCTGGACGAGACGGATTAACGGCAATGCCATACTCTGTTACAACAACGTCTACCGACTTGCCCGGAGTGATAAGTGTTGTTACCTCATTCACAATGCAAGGGATTCTGCCACGAAGCAACGGACATACAATAATGCTGAGAGCTGAGTCTTCGGCTGTATCGGGATGACCACCAACAGCACCACGGATGATACCGTCGCTACCAACAAGAACATTAACGTTGAAGTTGACGTCAACCTCAAGAGCCGACAATATAACAATGTCGAGATAATGCGTAGCAGAGCCCTGCTCCATAGCACTTGCATACTCGTATGCGGCAACCTCCTTATGTTTAGGGTCGTTCTTTAACGACTCGGCTGCCACCTTATCAAACGATTGCACATCAATCAATCGGTCGATAAGACCCTCCTCATGCATCTTAACCATGTGGGCAGTAATGCCACCAAGTGCAAACGAAGCAGTTATACCCTGGTCTATCATACTCTGACGGATATACTTAACAGCAGCTAACGACGCGCCACCCGTACCTGTCTGGATAGAGAAACCTTGACGGAAGTAGCCACTGGCAAGAATAACCTTGGCAGCTTGCTTGGCAAGCAATATATCGCGAGGGTTCTTTGTATCGCGTATAGCACCCGAGGCTATCTTAGAAGAGTCGCCTACAGAGTCAACCTCAACTACGAAGTCGACATCATGCTCCGATATAGCGTTAGGTGTGTTAGGATAAGGCACGAGGTCGTCAGTCAATATCACCACCTTATCTGCATAACGTGCGTCAGGCAGAGCATATCCCAACGAGCCACATATACTCTTGGCATTCTCAGAACGCGAATAGCCACAAGCATTGCCCAATGTATCGCAAGACGACGCGCCAAGGAAAGCTACATCAATATGCAACTCGCCTGATGCAATAGCAGCACCGCGGTTGCCATGCGAACGGAATATTACAGGCTTCTCCATCAACCCATGAGAAATCTCGTTAGCCAGTTCGCCACGCAGTCCAGATGTTGACACCTGCGTGATAACACCATTCTTTATATGCTGGATAAGCGGAGCATGCACATCCTGCAAACTTGAAGCTGCAAGATGCAAATCCTTAAAGCCCATTGCAGCCAACTTGTCTACAACCATATTTACCACCTTATCGCCACCACGGAAGTGGTGATGGAAAGATATAGTCATACCGTCGCGCAAACCTGAACGGCGAATAGCCTCCTCAAGTGTTACAAGCTTCGGACTCTTCTGCTGAAGTTCCATACGTGGAGTAACCTCCTTAAGGTCGTGCTCTACATTATTATAAACCTTTTTTCCCATAGCCTCAGCCACCTGCGAGGCAATGGCAAGTCTTTCTTTCAGTGTGCTCATACCAAGTCCTCCTCTTTAATTACGCCCGATGCCAAAGCAAGATCAATAACACGCTGTGCACGTATAACCACTGGGCGGTCTACCATTTTACCGTTTACTGCAATTACACCCGAGCCCTTACGCTCGGCTTCTTTAATGGCGGCAATAACAGCAAGCGCCTTGTCGATAGCCTTCTGCGTAGGTGTAAACACCTCGTTTATAATCTCAATCTGCCTTGGATTGATAATCGACTTGCCGTCAAAGCCCAACTGATGTATAAGCTCTACCTCCTTGCGGAATGTATCCATATCGTTAAGGTTGCTATATACAGTATCGAGTGCATCTATGCCTGCAGCACGTGCGGCAACAACGATAGTCTGGCGAGCCATAAGCAGCTCCATACCTTCAGGCGAACGTTGTGTCTTCAGATTGGCACAATAATCCTCAGCGCCAAGGGCAATACCCATCATACGCTTCGAGGCTGTGGCAATGGCATAAGCATTTACAACGCCAAGCGTACTCTCTATAGCTGCCATAATCTGTGTACGTCCAAGGCATCCAAGCTCACGTTCCACCTTCTCAATTTCGTCTTCTACCTCAACCACCTCTTCGGCTGTCTCGGTCTTAGGCATACGTATAACATGTACGCCAGCCTTGACAACAGCCTCGATATCCTTTTTGCCGTATGGAGTAGATAGCGGATTGATGCGAACCACCATTTCTGTATTGCCGTAGTCAATCGACTTCAGCGCATTGTATACAAGCAGGCGTGCTGTGTCCTTCTCTGCCATGGTAACCGAATCCTCAAGATCGAGCATGATAGAGTCGGGGCTATATATATAAGCGTCCTGCATCATGCCAGGATTGTTGCCTGGCACGAACATCATTGTTCTTCTTAATCGTTTCATCTGTTGTAGGATTTTTAGTTAAAAATACAAGCTTTACGTCGTCAAAGCATGTTTAAGAAGCCTAACATCGGCCAAGCTGTCAAAGAAGCTCAATACCGACAAGGCAAGCAGAAGACAAGAAGGGTTATATATATTATTCCTTCCAAACGTCCTTACCAGTAGCTCTCACTGCAGCTGCAGTAGTGCGTGCGCGTATGGTACAATCAAGGGCACCCTTATCAGTAGCATGCACGTCAGCCTTGGTGATGCCAAGCCCTGTAAGGGTTTCACGTATCACCTCACGTATTTGGTCGCCAAACTGGAAGGCCACCGAACTTTGTAGTTGGATGTCAAGCCCCTCATGGTCTGCAGGGGCAATTTGAATCATAATGTCGCCAGATTCCATTGTTCCGGCTGTAGCTTGTTTTAGTTCCATAGGTCAACGGATTTTCAGTGGTTAGTTTTCACGGGGTAAAGATACAACTTTTATGTGACACCGCAAGCGTTTTAGCGAAAATTAATTGTATATCACAGACATTTAGATATTCACCACATAATAAAACTTGCCTATCCCAATAATAAACGCTATCTTTGCGAAAAATTTCGTAACGAAAATTTTCGCAATATGAACAACCCATTCAAATTCGGTTCGGTTGTTGACACATTTATCATCACTATTCTCCTTCGCTTCAGATTATTATCACTAACTTTGCAAAAGCGCCAACAGCACTACACATTATATATAATATAGAACAGCTTATGAAATATCCTATAGGCATACAAGACTTCAAGACTATAATAGAAAACGGATATGCATATGTGGACAAAACCGCATTGGTATACCGTCTTGTTACAGAAGGACAGGTTTACTTTCTGAGTCGCCCGCGTCGATTCGGCAAGAGCTTGCTTGTGTCTACACTTGAATATTACTTTAGGGGCGAGAAGGCTCTGTTTGATGGACTTGCCATCAGCAATTTGGAGAAGGATTGGAATACATACCCTGTGTTTCATATTGACTTCAACAGTAACGACTTTACCAGAGGCAATACGCTTAAAGACTTGCTCGATGCATACGTGGAGAAATGGGAGAAGGAGTATGGATTCACTGGCGACACGCGATTCGGTGTAGGCGAACGCTTTGCTCAACTTCTTGCTCATATCCACCAACATACGGGCAAGCGTAGCGTGGTATTGATTGACGAATACGATAAGCCTCTGCTCGATGTTCTCGACACTGGATACAAGACAAAAGACAGTAACGGCGACGAGATTCTTATAGAGGAATACAACCGCAATATCCTTAAGGGGTTCTACTCTACATTCAAAGCTGCCGATGCCGACCTACAATTTGTGCTGCTAACGGGTGTAACGAAGTTCTCGCAAGTGAGCGTGTTCAGCGGTTTCAACCAACCTGCCGACATCAGTATGAACTCTAACTACGAGGCTCTTTGCGGCATCACAGAGGAAGAAATGGAACAGATGTTCCACGAGCAGATTGACGAAATGGCAAACGAACAAGGGATTTCTCCTAAAGAAATGCGCTTGGTATTGAAGCGACACTACGATGGCTACCACTTCAGTAGACGTATGAAAGACATTTACAATCCATTCAGTGTGCTCAACGCTTTGAACAAAGGCGAGATTAGCGACTTTTGGTTTGCATCAGGAACACCAACATACCTCATACGTTTGCTTAACCACACCAAGGAGAATCTCAACGAGTTGACCGGCAAATATTACGATGCATCCGATTTTGTTGACTATCGCGCCGACGTTGAACGTCCGCTACCAATGATATACCAAAGTGGATACCTTACAATTAAGGCGCACGACCGACTGACAAACACCTATCTCCTCGACCTTCCAAACAACGAAGTAAAGCGTGGGTTTGCTACAGCCATTGCCAACAACTACCTGCAGAGCCGTACACCTGTACTAACAGAGATGACCCAACTGGTACGATCGCTTGCCTCTGCCGACCTTGAAGCGCTACGCAAACAGCTTACCTCCTTCTTTGCAAGCATACCATATACAATGCGACGCAAGGACACTGAGGCTGAACGCGAACGCTACTTCCATTACACGTTCTATCTTATCTTCCGCATTATCAGCACCTACCTTGTGCTTACGGAGAAACAACAGAGCGAGGGCAGAGCCGACTGTATAATAGAGACGCAGAACGATATATACATATTTGAATTTAAGCTCGACGGCACTGCCAGACAGGCTCTTGACCAGATAGAGGCTATTGGATATGCCCGCCCATACACCTCAGACCCGCGCCATATGCACCGCATAGGTGTAAACTTCTCGTCAAAAACCGGTACGATAGACGATTGGCAAGTGGAGTGAATTCGTTATCCCTGTTGAGTATATAAATATGGTGTGTAAGAAAAAATCAATGCCAAAGTATAAGTAATATATATTAAATGGCAAAGTATATAATATTAAATGGCCAAAGAAATTATATTACTTTGACAAGACACTTATTGCTAAAAATATTCATCCGGCATTTGGAGCGAGACAGAGCTAAAAATGAGCCTCAATCACTCCAAATGCCGGATTATTCTTTTTTTATTTATTATCCTTTATCAGCGCTACACTTAAAGCACCGAGCACAAGCAGTACACCTGCCACAATCATCATGTTGCTCTGTACAGAACCAACAAGCGACAATATTGCACCGCCTGCAACAGCTGCTATAATCTGAGGTATACAGATTGTGCCGTTGAACAGTCCGAGGTAAGCTCCCTTATGTCCATAACCCTCAAGAGCATTGGTTACAAAGGTGAATGGCATGGCAAGCATGGCAGCCCAAGCACAACCAATAAGCATAAACGGAACAACAAGCAGGTCCTTATCGCCTACAAACGGAACCATAGCGAAACCTATGCCACCGATTACAAGACTAAGAGCATAAGCCAGCTTGGCATTTTTGAATTTAGGCAAAGCCATAGCCCAAAGCACCGAACCTACTGCCTGCCAGCAGAACAGCACACCAACCCAGTTGCCTGCTGCCTGATAACCCTTAGAGGCAGTATCAGTGGTATGCCATACAGTGTCGGCAATGGTGCCATTGGTGTATGTCCACATATACATAAAGGCTGCCCAGCAGAAGAACTGCACCAGTCCAACCTTCCAGAACATTGACGGAGCATGCTTCAGCAGTTCTATCCACGATGCCTTCTGCTCCTCTTCCTCTGGCTTAGCCTCATTATATTCGGCATATTCCTCGGGGTTCCATTCCTTAACCTTGCATGTAGTATAGAGCACACAGAGAATAAGGATGGCCGCACCTATATAGAAAGAGTAGATAACCGAATCTGGAATAACACCCTTAGGAGCCTCGTTGGCAATGCCAACAGCAGTAAATATGTATGGGAATAGATAACCAACAACCGAACCAGAGTTGCACAGGAACGACTGTATTGAATAAGCCAACGACTTCTGCTTCTCGTTAACCATGTCGCCCACAAGCATCTTGAAAGGTTGCATAGCCATATTGATGCTGGTATCAAGGAACATAAGCGAGATAAGACCAAACACCATAGCCGTACTTACAGCCATGCCGAACGAGCCTGCATTAGGCAACAGACACATCACAGCCACAGCTACGGCAGCACCAATAAAGAGATAAGGTATACGTCTGCCGAATCGAGTCCATGTGCGGTCGCTTAATGTACCTATTATAGGCTGCACAAGGATGCCCATGAGTGGAGGCAAAATCCAAAAATAGCTCAAGTTGTGTGGGTCGGCACCAAGCGTTGCGAATATACGCGAGATGTTTGCACTTTGCAGGGCGTAGGCTATCTGTACGCCGAAGAATCCGAAGCTTAGATTCCACAAGCTCCAGAAACTTTGATTTGGTTTTGGTTTCATTGTTATTTGGTTTTTTATTTATTGGTCTATTCGTTGATTTCCCCACGGGTGCTACCTCGCACTACCAAACGTGTGCGCACCACTTTCTTCTCAATCTTATTCTTAGGCGACAGTCCTTCCACCTTATTCATAAGTATGGTGGCAGCCTCCTCGCCCACCTTCTCGCCTCGCTGCTCTACTGTTGTAAGCTGAGGATCGCAAGCTACAGAACGCTGTCCGTTGGTGAATCCACATACCGAAACATCTTCAGGCACATTTAATCCGGCATGCTTTGCAGTGTACATAACACCAATGGCAGTATCATCATTCACACAGAAGAATCCATCTGGACGGTCTGGGCGTTTTAGTACATCTGGTGTTATTCTTTCGGCATCATCCCTATTGTCGCAAACATATACAAGCGAAGGATCCGGCTCAATACCTGCCTTTATCAGCGCATCGCGGTAGCCATTAAAGCGGTTGCGTCCAAGCACAGTATTGCCTCGCATACCATAATAAGCAACACGATGGCAACCAGTACTTACAAGATACGTCGTGGCAGCAAATGCACCCTGATAGTCGTCAACCACAACAAGCGATGCCTCAATACCAGTACATATACGGTCGTAAAAAACAACAGGTATTCCACGATCTACAAGCGACTGGAAATGGTCGAATTTCATAGTATCCTTTGCTTGTGATACTATAACGCCACACACCTGGTGTGCCTCAAACATCTGACATATGCGCACCTCGCTTTCGTACGACTCTCTTGATGTTGTGGCAATAATGCGGAAACCGCGCTTTGCGGCAGCTGCCTCAATACCATTAAGAATGGTGGAGAAATAATAGTGGGTAAACTCGGGCACAATAACTCCAATCACTTTGATAGGTGCACGTCTCGAGTTGCGCAGCGACTTTGCAATGTCGTTGGGATAGAAGTTGTGCTCATGAGCATAATCGCATATAAGGCGACGCTTCTCGGCATTTACACGGTCTGAACCGTTCAATGACCTTGATACTGTTGCAATGGACACACCAAAATGTTTGGCTATATCCTTCATTGTTGTAGGCAAAAGTTCCGGCATGGGTAAATTGATTAGCTATACTGTAGATGTTTGTAATTTTAATAAGTTGTTGCAAAGGTATGACATTATTTTAATATAGCAATACAAAAGTGTTTTTTGATGTGAATCAAACGATGCAAACGTTTACATTAACTGCAAACGTTTGCACACTTAAATAGCAATATTTATGAACAAAAAACATACATCGCATTGATTAACATCATAATTTTGCACGTGAGTTCAATAAAAACCAAAAAGATAGAATTAGAGAAAAGCTCTTAAACGATTAAAAACCGCTTTTGTAGAACCACATCTAAACTGTAATAGTACCTATCTAAAATAGGAATCAACCTATCTAAAAAATAAACCATATCAATAGAAATCAAATACAATATTTTACTAATATCTAAAGCTACAATGATGAAGCAGGTTAAATTCCAAAATGCCATTAGGACAGCTACGCTATCAGCAGGTCTGTTTCTTTCGGCAAGTGCCTTTGCACAGCAAATTACTGTGAAAGGCCACGTAGTAGACGAGACCGGCGAGCCTGTCATAGGCGCATCCGTCAAGGTTGTTGGCGGTAAGGCTGGTGCTGTGACCGACATCGACGGTAATTTCTCTATCGCCGCCGACAAGAAGGCTACTCTCGAAATCACTTACATCGGCTACGAGCCTCTTAAGGTTGTTGCCGGACAGGATCTTAAGATTCAACTTAAGAACACATCTACAACTCTTAATGACGTTGTCGTTATCGGTTATGGTGTGGCTAAGAAGAACGACTTGACGGGTTCGGTTACTGCCCTCAAGCCAGATGACAAAAACCATGGTATTATTACTTCTGCCCAGGACATGATCCAGGGTAAGATTGCTGGTGTAAACGTAAACTCTGCATCAGGTGCTCCTGGTGATGGTGCTCAGATTCGTATTCGTGGTGGTGCTTCTTTGACAGCAAGCAACAACCCGTTGATTG
>ERZ1026892.1080-NODE-1080-length-11936-cov-13.808686_pt1 | contig 11936 bp, 11 predicted proteins | sample MGYA00380176_ERZ1026892 | MGnify/ENA primary metagenome ERZ1026892 (study PRJEB33269, sample SAMEA4719812) | human gut metagenome | biome: human-associated habitat; feature: organic feature; material: feces | place: Cameroon | collected 2013-10 ... | reverse complement strand
CAAAGAAGTGAGCCTCTCGTCAATAGGACGCTTTCGTCTGTCAATAGGCACTGATGCCGACATCTCCCCCGATACTGTCAACAGCACACGCAAAATCTGTGTGCGCGGCATAAATTTCCAGCCCAGCGACACTCTGCTTAATGCTATTGCCAACCCGTCATTTCGCCAAGTGGCACGCAATGCCTCTGTCGTTGCTCCCTCTACAGAGCAAATGCTTCCGCTGCTTGACGCCTTCCTGCAATCGCATCCCACCTTCAGCAGCACCGAGTTTGCCACCCATTTCAATCTAAAACGCACCACCGCCATTGCGCGACTCAATGAGCTGATGGGTATGCAGGTGATAAGAAAAGAGGGGAGTGGAAGGGATACGAAATATCGGAAAAATACATTGGGGGGTTAGCACGTGATAGAAATAAAAAGTGCAATGTAGCTTGTTATTATCAGATATAAACTTTATCTTTGTAGTCATAGAAAGATTAATAGCCTAACTGTTATGGAGCAAATAAAAAGAGTACCCTATGGAATGTCAGACTTTGTGAAAGTCATTGAGCAGAACAACTATTATGTCGACAAGACAATGTATCTGCCCATGTTGGAGGATGAACCGAACTACTTGTTCTTCATTCGCCCAAGACGTTTTGGCAAGAGCATATTCCTTAGTATGCTCCATGCTTACTATGACTGTCGTACAAAGGATAAGTTTCAGGAATGGTTTGGAAATCTGTGGATAGGCTCTCATCCTACACCTTTGCAAGGAAAATTTCAGATTCTTCATTTGGATTTCTCTCAAGTGTGTGGAACAATAGAGAGGTTGGAGGAGAGTTTCAACAGTTATTGTCGAATTAAACTTGATAGTTTTGTTGACATTTACAAGGATGCTTATTCTAAAGAGTTTGTTGATAGGGTTAAGAAATCGGAAGAGGCAACCGAAAAACTCAATTTGATAAATGACGAGGCCAAAAAGCTTCGGCATAATCTTTACCTTATCATTGACGAATACGACAACTTCACCAACACTGTGCTCAATGAGCAGGGCGAGGATGTGTATTGGGCCATAACACATGCCGAAGGTTTCTATCGCGACATATTCAAGAAGTTCAAAGGCACATTCGACCGTATTTTCATTACAGGTGTCAGTCCCGTTACTCTCGATGATGTTACGAGTGGATTCAATATAGGTTGGCATATCTCCACTAAGAAGGAATTCAACCAGATGCTTGGTTTCTCGACTGAGGATGTACGCGAAATGTTTACTTACTATAAGGAGCATGGTAAGATACGTCCTGACAGTGACATCGATACTGTCATAAGCGAGATGAAGCCGTGGTATGACAATTATTGTTTCTCAAAGGAAGCGTTGAACACACAAAGCCGTGTGTTCAACTGCGACATGGTGCTCTATTATCTGCGCAACTATATAAGCCGTGGTGAGGGTCCAGAGGAAATGATAGACCCTAATACCAAGACCGACTACAACAAGATGAAGAAACTCCTTCAGCTTGACAAACTCGACGGTGACCGCAAGGGCGTGATACGCACTATCGCCGAGAATGGCGAGATTATTGTTAATCTAAAAGAGACATTCTCTGCAAGGGATATAACAAAACCAGAGGTATTCCCAAGTCTTCTCTTCTACTACGGAATGCTCACTATCAAGCGTACATTAGGCAGCCAACTGGTGCTTGGCATACCAAATAACAATGTTCGTAAGATTATTATGCAGTTTGACGGATGGAAGTTAAGGCGTATTGAAGAGGTTGATTGATGTGTTAATGTCTTTTAAAGAGTCCATCCGATTGAGGGCATGACACCACGTGGTCATGTGAATGGTACAGTGAGTTTTCAGCAATACTCCTCCTTGAACCAAAGGCTATAGATGGGGTCCACAAAGACGAAGTTCTCCTTTTCTTTCTCTATGATGTCCTTATTCTGAAGCGTTTTCTTGTTCTTGACAATCGTGTTAGGGTTGCCCAAGTTATAGATTTGCTTCACGGCTTGTGATGAGAAGTGCTGCTCACCATTGGCTATTGCCTTTAGCATTTCTATCTGTGTGGAACTCAGCGATTCCGTGTCATTCTGAAACATAGGGGTATTGATGTTCATAACTTGCTTCAAGCCTATAGAGAATATCTCTTCAGTCACCTCTGATGCGGTAAAGCTCCAGATGAAATAACATAGCTGTTGGAGATACCACGAATGGCAAGACACAGTATCACAGATTCTCTCAGCCAGTTCTTTGGATATGTACTTGCCGGTACGCTCAAAAGACGACTGGATAAAAGGAATCCAATGCTCCTTGGCTATCTTCTGCATAAAAATCACTTGGCCGAAACGATAGAACGGACTATTTGAATTGTTGAAGATATTGAGCATCATGTTGCGCTTGCTACCATAAAGGCAGTAAGAGGTCAACTGCTGCTGTTGCCAAACTGAACGCATCTTGCCCTCCATGTTCTTATACTCAGGGAGGTTAGCCAATTGCTGAAACTCATCTATGCACACAATGATTTTGATGCCCTTCTCCCTTGCTAAAATCTCAGGCAACTGGAGAATCGTCATCTTGTCACGCTTTTGCGGTACAAACTTCAAGTCGAAAGCTACAAAATATTACCCAAAGGTAAGTTACCTTAGGGTAATATTCTTGTTTTTATTCGCTGCCACCGAATAGAAATGGCGTTTTTTATTCGCTGCCACCGAATAAAATTCAAACGAATTACAACATGCGTTACCATATCATTCCCTTGCCTTTTAATTATTTTTTTTGTTAGCATTTGTTAACCTTTCTGTCAACGAATTTAGTATTATCATAAATCGTGAAATGCAGAATAATCACACTGTACGTGTTTTTAAGCATGAAAAACATACGTTTAATCCATTTTATTGTTCTTAAAGAGAAAAATTTTGACAATACTACATTTGTTAAACATTGTATCATAATTGTTTTTTCATAGCAGATAACTTGCTCAATTCCTAAAAAAGATTTATTTTTGTATTGGACGTTAACACATTTTGTGCTTTTATTCAGTACTAAACCACGCGTCTTTGCTTACTAACTAAATAGACAACCCAAACGGTCTATTCATGAGTGCATTGTCTAATGCAAAAAACCGACGAGGCGGTCAATTCCTCCTACCATTGGACTTACCTCCAATGTCCTCCCCGAAGCCAATGGCTCAGATACAGGGGTGTCGGTAGAATATGCCCTTTTGAGAAGACCTATACAATAGAATTCCAATGACCAACTGCACACAACAGACTCAGAATAAATTCTGTGAGACACCTGGCAAACAATGGTTTGTATTGCGTGTCACCTACCATCGGGCTCAGAAGGCTTACGACTCTCTTACCGCCCATAAGGATATCGAGGTGTATATGCCCCTTAGATATACTATACGTAATATCGCCGGTCACAACCGGCGCATCGTCGTCCCCTTGCTGCCCAATCTGCTCTTCGTATATGCCGACCCAGTGACATTAGACGGTATAATATGGCTTGAAAATAGAAAACCCAACACACAAAACTACATCACATATTACTTCGATCATTTCCGCATTGGAAATGACGGCAAGAACCCTCCTCTTACAGTTCCTTACAACGCGATGATGAACTTCATCCGCCTCACCTCCATCAACAACGAACATATCCGCCTCGTACGTCCCGACCAATGCCATTACCGCAGCGGGGATATAGTGCGAATAATAGACGGAGAGTTCTGTGGAATAACAGGACGTGTGGCAAGAGTGGCAGGACAACAACGAGTGGTGGTGTCTCTTGAAGGAGTGTGTCTGGTGACGACGGCGTATATACCGAGTGGGTTTATAGAGAAGGTGTAGTAAATGAATTAAAAGAGTGAGTCTAAATTTGTAGTGAAAAACTTTGCTATTTGGTGAAAATAAATTAATTTTGCCATATAGATAGACTTCTGTCATACCTTTTGAACCTAAACAAAACGGCAGCTATCTTTAAACAAGATAAACTATGACTGCATTGTCTAATGCAAATACCTCTCGGGATGGTATAAAATCCCGCAGCATCGGACTTACCTCCTTTGTTCTCCCCAAAGCTAATAGCTCAGATACAGGGGTGTCGGTAAGGTATACTCTTGTCGCATCTTAGTTGAGATGCCAAGGATAGATTATACAGAATTTTAATGATTAACACAAGAATACAGTTCACTGTTGTCCACGAAAATCCGTTAACATTTGCTCAAACACCTTGTAGATAAAGAGGTGTTCATACAAAAAGGCACTCGGAGGTTCTGACACTGCTATCTTTGCAAAAACTTACAATTCGTAAGCATCTACAAATTCAAGGCAGTTTTATGAATCCAAGGTCGATAAGTATTCACGCAACATGTGGATTTTCTTCCAACGAAGAACTTTGAGTGGTTGGTAAAAAAGTATGAAGGCAACAAATATGTTAAGAGTTTCACTTGTTGGAACCATCTGATGGTTCTTCTATTTGGTTAGTTGTCCAATCGTGAGGGATTACGAGACCTGATTGTGACCATCACTCCGTTCAAGTCAGCGTTCCACCATCTTGGTTCTGGAAAGAATGTCAGTAGAAGCAATTTGAGCAAGGCTAATGAAATACGCGAAGTCAAGATTAAAAAATAGAATCATAAATGACTGATCGAGAAATAATATCATCCCTCATTGCCCGTGACCCAAAGGTAACGTCGCAATTCTTCTTTAAGGATTGCCGTCCGTTGTTCATAAGTGTCATTAGGCGAGTATTTGAGAAACAGATAGTTGATTATGACGAGATAATCAGCGAATTGTATGTTCTCCTTATGGAGAACGATGCAAAGAAGTTGCGCTCGTTTAAGTTTGAAAGTACACTCTATCAATGGCTAAAGACCATTGCTATAAGGCATTGCATATTGCTGAAAAGCAAGGCGAAAGTGATAGATGACGAGAGCCAAGAACCTCTTAACAATAGTCAACGTGAGTTTTCATTGGCGGAAAGCTCACAAGCACGAATGGATATGGAGACTTTATTAAGGCAGATGAAGAACCAACGTTATGCCTTGGTAATCCGTCTACTGATGATTGAAGGAATAACGCCGGAAGAGGTAGCACGTCAATTATGCGTCACCGTGGACAATCTTTATAATATAAAACGCAGAGCGATACAAGCTCTCACGGAAGTTGCACTTAAAGACAAAAAGCATTATGAACGATAAGCATAATATTATATCGGATGAACTGTTGTCGGCTTTCTTAGACGGCAACACGTCGGCGGAAGATGCTCTTAGAGTGTTGAAAGCTACTGAGCAGTATGAGAATTTGCGTGAAATAATCCGCATCTCAAAAGAGGTGGATGAAGATATGGCAATGATAAAGCTTGAGACTAAGCACATCCCCATGACTGCCATGGCTGCACATAAGAAAGAAAACTATCTCTGCGATATAGAGTGCGAAGAATTCGTACTACATCAATTTGGTATTGAGACCACGCATAAGACACTCCTTGATGAGGCTTATCGCAACTGCTGGTTGAAAAAACAGGGAATGCCCCTATATAATATAGGTAGACTATTGGAGAAAAACAGTATTTCGGTTAGCCGTCGCTACGACTCAACTATAGAAGATATCGTGCGCCTTTTGGACAATGGCAACCAACTGATTGCTGTCATCGACAATACATTGCTTCTACATGATGTGGTAGAAGACACAACACAACCTAACCATGCCGTTGTCATCAGTTCAGTCTCTTTGTCAAGCAATGAGATAATCCTCTTCAATCCCTATACTGAAGAGGTATTGACTACTTATAGTCTGTCATCATTCTTGAATGCATGGGCACAATCAAATAATTATCTTGTGGTGGTCAACACCACCGACAAGTTTGTTTATGAACCTTATCCCATCTGCCTTGATGAAGTCACCCTTGATGATGACCTAACAGAACTGCAAGAGGCTATTGCCGAGAATGCTCACGAGATATGGGCAAAAGCAAGAACCGACCAAGGCTGGAGTTATGGTATAGAACGAAACGACCAAAAGAAGGAAACTCCCGACATGGTGCCTTACTGCAATCTTCCAGATAGTGAGAAACTGTATGACAGGGAAATGGCTATGCAGACGCTGAAACTTGTGAAGAAGTTGGGATTTGAGATTAGGAAAATATAATCATTGTAAGGCATAATTCATTTATAAAACTTTAATTGTCACACCTTTACTTTTAGTTATGTACAAACACAATAGACTCATGAGCAAATATTATTTTACTTTGATTTTGGTGCTTTTTACCAATATATATTCGTTCGCTCAATTTCCTCAAGGTGATCGTCCTCCCAAAGACGAGAATGTATATGTGGGTATATTTGGTATAAAAACGCCAGAGGCTGACGTGACGGATGAAAGCGTAGAGCTGTTTAGCAACACGGACACTAAAGCAACCCTACAAAATGATGAAGAAAGCAAAAAGTATTCAGAACTTTTCACAAAAATAGATAAGAAACGGAAGAAATTTGAGAAGAACTATGTGTTGTTCTCCTTTATTGTCGAAAAAGATGGTACAACATCCGACGTACAAGTATGGCTCTCAGATGACAAACGCCTTGATGACTTGCTCTACCAAATTTTGTTTATCAGAGAAGAAGATAATTATCCAGGATGGGGGTATGCAGCTATCACCAACTACAATAAACATATACAAGTTTGGAGATCACAAAACAAGAAACTCAACAAAATGATAGAACAATTGGCACATGTCGCCAAATGGATGCCTGCTACTTTATATGGGAAAAAAGTAAGATCAAGAGTATACCGTCATTTGTTCTTCTGAGGTAACAAGTGAGTTTTTATAATACTTTTAATTAGGGCTTACCATTTTTATAATTAATAGTAGAGTTTCTTTTTTTTAGTGGTTTTGTCATTTAAACTAAAATCATATGTGTAAATCTTGTTTTGATTTCTGTATGTGTATACATGATTTCTGCTATACATTCCATCATGGACATTCATGTTTTATTATGATGGTTGCACTTATAGTGCTCGCCATTACAGTTATTATTGCCTTATTGATGAAGCGAAAATGGTCACATACCTGGACGTCGGGCAAATGGTATGTACTTCAAATTATAGGAGCTGTCCTCAAATCATATTGGAGTATCATATTCACGACAGCATTGTTATTGATCATCATATTTCTTTCTCCTAAAGTTGCGTCAAGGATATGTGATGTAAATTACTCGCCACCAAGTAGTATTTATTCGAAGATAGCAATTATAGCTGTATGCTGCATCTTTTTCGGAGTGACGGCGTACGTTATGACAAACCTAAATAAACTGTACAGTCTTCGTAAGCAGGAGGCACGAATAACCATCAGCCAGATCATCTTATTGGCCACTTTTGGCATTTGTCTTACAATTATAGTATATTGTCTTGGCATAAAACAAAACGATAACGGATTCATCATCATTACAACGTTCGGAGCTGTTCTTAGTTGGATATTCCAAGATACAATAAAGAGCGTGGTGGCTTTTTTCTATCTTAGGGCCAATGGCCTGCTTAATATTGGTGACTGGATAGAAGTTGGCAATTATGGCATCAATGGCATTGTACGCTCCATAACTCTAACTACCGTACAAATAGAAAACTGGGATACAACCACCTCTTCTTTCCCTGTATATATCCTTCATGCTCAACATTTTAAGAACAATCAGCGAATGCTTGAAGGCAGAACACACGGAAGATTGATGTCGAAATCCTTTATAATAGACACGGGATGGATTCATAATGTATCTGAAGAAGAGGCAAAATACATAAAAAAGAATATTGATACACACGATTTTTTCATACAGCCAGGCGAACTAAACATCCATCTTTTCCGTCGGTATATCTATCATTGGCTTATGCAGAATTCACTCATTTGTCAGCAACCACGGCTTTTCGTTGCATGGAAGGAACAGACGAAAGAAGGATTGCCACTACACATATATGCTTTCATCAATGACACGAAGTGGGAAGCTTATGAGTGGCAACAGTCTGCTATAATCGAACATGTTATTCAAGCAGTCAGCCTCTTTAATCTGCAACTCTATCAGAGTCCGTCGGGTTATGACGCAAGTAACAGCAACATACATCTTACAGACGCAGAGGCAAATTATAGAAAATACTAAACACTATGGCAAACAACGAACTTGATATATTTAGCCAATTAAAGCGGTTTTATCCCATCATAAACGAGAAGCCGGAATTGGGAACAGTTATGGATTTCTCTGAATCTGTGGATAACTGGTATCTTGCCCGTCATTACGTGCTTAACATATTGCAGTTTGGCAGATTTAGTATCCCGCCTTCATCATCCAAGCATATAAATATCATCATTGATGGAGTGTCAGACCTAATGCTTTGTATCGCAAGACAAATTGCATTGGTTGCCCACTATCCTAATTTCGATGAGACAAGTGGCAGTAATCGTACTGTCATTACTATACTGTTCGATTCTTCTTCCGAACCAGAAATAGTCAATAAGGTTTCAAGAGAGGAATACTTGTGCAATCTGCCGAAATTGTGCAAGTATTCTGTCAAGACATGGGATGGCGAAAACGTAAGTATAACTTCGGAAAAGAACAAGCAATCGTATATTGACATCGAACTTGAATTTATAGACATAAAGGAAGACAATTATCTTTCAGAAAACAACATTAAGAAAAATATAGGCAGAGATGACACTTATCTGCTTATCAAGGAAGAGACTGTGAGGGAGAAACTTAAGAATGTAGATATTAAAGCTATATCCACCATAAACATAAAAAATGCACGTAGAACCAATATGGTATATTGTGTAGGTGGCGATATAGACAATCTGGCTCCTGACGATCCTAACACCACAGACCGATATAGTCGTGCATTGCATTATTTCTGCTATCAGCAGGATGAAAAGGACATTCAAAAGCACTGGGATGAATTCTTTAAAAAAGATGATGACGGTAAACCGACAGATTATATTGACGGACAAATAGCTGTTCGCAATCTACTGTCAAATGTTTACTGTTCAGACTGTTTTGAATCACGACTGTTGTCGGTTGTCACTCAGAATAACTTGAAAAAGCAATTCCAAGGCGACTGGTTTAAGAACATAAGATGTCACGACAGCGATTATTATAAGAACATAATGTCAGACAAACGCTATGACATCAGCCAAGAAACATTAAAATGGCTGCTTGGCAACAAGTACAGACAGGTGTTGAGGATAGTTAAGGAAAATATCGCATCACTTGCAAAGTGTGAACATGCCCGTTGGAATGTAGAGAAACTTATCAACGGCTTTGAACCCCTTACAGCTAAGGAACAATACGAAGACAACATACGCTTTGGAGAATCCCGCAACTCCTATCGCAAAAAACTGAAGAAAGAAACTCATCACATTGACCTTTGCTCATACCAAGACCTTCGCCGTATCAATCCCTCTGACATGAAGTATGATTGTTTTTTGATGATGGCAATGGTGAGGATATTGAAGGAGAGATATACATAAGATAATTCCACAATTTTTTTGATTTGATATTCATTTTTAATGGATTATAGAAGTTATGACAATACTCTGTTAATTCTAATGTAATCGTTTGAAAATGAGAGCGTTAATTAACATAATATAACTGATAGAATTTGGTTAAGTGGCTGATTATCAGTAACTTTATAGTGTTCAAAACTTAAAGAAAAAGACATCAGAACCACTCAACCAATATACGGAAATCTGCAGAGATGCTATCAAAAGTTCATCTGCAAAGTTAAGCAAAACTTTCGAGAATCTACTCTCGGAAATACTTTTATTGTACATGACGATACAAAGAAGGATAAATTTCACTCAAATGGAGCGTTACGGCACCCATTGTGAGCAGACTTACAGAACGAACTTCAACCGTGGTCGTGCTAAATGCATAGACTGGGTGAAGTTCAACCTTGCCCTATGCCGACGTTACTTGAATATGGATGGTCTATTGGCTATAGCCATCGATCCGAGCTACATCAACAAGTCGGGTAAGAAGACTCCGCATATCGGTACTTTCTGGTCCGGTTGTGCAAGTTCCATGAAGCATGGACTTGAAATCATGGGACTTGCACTTGTCGATGTCCATGCCAACAGTTGCATGATGCTGCGCGCCCATCAGACTCCATCTACTGGAGAATTGAAACTGCGTAACATGACTCTCGTGCAACATTACATAGCGGTCATCAAGCGTTACAAGAAGGATTTGTTGAAGGTCACCGATATTGTTGTCGCTGACGCTTTCTTCTCTATCCGTCCGTTTGTGGACGGAATCAAAGAGTGCGGTTTCCATCTTGTCAGCCGCTTCAGGGATACAGCGAGCCTATACTATGTGTATTCGGGACCTCGTTCCAATAAGCCTGGACGTCCCAAGACACTTGATGGAAAAATCGATTACAAGAAACTTGACCTTACACGCATGGTTGAGTTACATATTGGAGGACTTGAGGGCACTGCCTATACACTCATAGCCTATTCAAAGGCTTTGAAGCAGAAAGTGCGCCTTGTCATTTGGGTTATGCCGAACGGAAAGCACAAGCTTTTCTTCTCAACAAAGACATCCATGTCGGGTGAGGAAGTGTTGCGCACATACCGCTCAAGATTCCAAATAGAGTTTTGTTTTCGCGATGCAAAGCAATATACTGGCCTTACGCATTGCCAGGCAAGACACAAGAACCAGTTGGACTTTTCCTATAATGCATCATTCGCATCACAGAATGTGGCAAAGGTGATGATGAAGGAAAATGGAGTGCCGTATTCCATGGCTTCTTTCAAGGAAATCATGGCAAGCACATACATCGCTAAATTAATTTTCGACAAGTGTCGGAGAATACCGAACCGAAAGTTAATTAGTCATACTGTCAAAGAACTCTTTGGCTGGGCAGCGTAAAGCCGCTTAGCCGTTATCTCAAATTTTAACGAACTATTGTTATGACAAATGAAACAAAATATAAATATTATGCTTTTATTAGTTATTCTTCAAAAGATATAAAATGGGGAAAGCGACTTCATAAGAAGCTTACACAATATCGTTTACCTTCTATACTTGGTTCTGACAAACAAAAGAATAGAAAACCTATCCGGCCAGTTTTCTTTGCACCATATGACATTCAGCCAGGAGAACTTCCTGATGAATTGAAAGGAAGAATAAATACTTCGAAGTTTCTTATTGTAATTTGTTCACCAAATAGCGCTCAGTCTGACTGGGTTGGTAGAGAGATAAAATACTTTTGCTCTGTGAATAAGAAAGAAAATGTTTTTTGTTTTATCATTGATGGTGAGCCAAACTCTTCTAATCCAATAAAAGAATGTTACAACCCTGGCCTTATGGAAGTTGGATTTGTTAGTCCATTAGGAGCTAATATTAATGAAAAGACATATTCGTTTCCTTTCAGAAAATGGAATAAAGAAAGAGCGTATATTCAATTAGTTACAAAACTATTAGGAGTAGATTTTGATGTATTGTGGCAAAATCATAAAAGATTATTAATCCAACAATTATTATCGATAATCTCAGGAGTAATGCTTCTATGCAGTTTATTTATAGCTGTTATATTTTATCTTAGACCTATAAACGTAGATTTTAAGATTGATGTTACAATAGGAGAATATCATAATATTTTCTCTGTTGCTGATATTGATGGTAAAGTGGTAATTAGAGATATTCCAAGAAGCTATATAGGAAAAATTATTAAAGCCCATGTTATGGGCGAGAATTGTTTAGCGACAGACACTTCATTTAATCTGAAGAGATCTAATAATTATATACACTTGTACAGAGACTCTATGTATTATGGACATATTCAATTTTATTTATTGGATGAAAACTTACATAGACCAATTGTGAATTCTAAGTTGTTAATATCTAAGACAGAAACACAATCAGATAACAAGGGGTTTGTAAATTGTTATATTCCAATAAAACTACAAAGCT
>ERZ1026892.1073-NODE-1073-length-11961-cov-5.841341_pt1 | contig 11961 bp, 6 predicted proteins | sample MGYA00380176_ERZ1026892 | MGnify/ENA primary metagenome ERZ1026892 (study PRJEB33269, sample SAMEA4719812) | human gut metagenome | biome: human-associated habitat; feature: organic feature; material: feces | place: Cameroon | collected 2013-10 ... | reverse complement strand
GATTATAACTCTTATTGAAGATACAATAATTAATTGTTTCTCTTATTGAAGTTACAAATTTAGACAAAAAAAACGAAACAAGGTGGTATGAATTAGGAATTATCAGTAATTTTGCAGAATAATAACAACGAAATTACAGACCTAATCATGGCAACAGCTATCATACTATTACAATTTGCCATCGTATTGGCTCTTATTTTTAAAGGTGCCCGCGTAGGCGGCATCGGTCTTGGCATACAGCCACTGGCGCTCATAGCCATGTTCCCGGCTGTCAACGATCACCACCTTCGTCTCCATAGGTGTGGGCTACCTGATTATACAATTCCTGTAAGAAATGAGAAAATCAATTATATTAGCACTATTCACAACGGCAGCAATGCCATTAAACTCGCTGGCTCAAGGCACCAACGACGGACTCGGAGAGGAGGAAGTGGACCTCAAATCGCTCTACGAGATGGTCAGCAGACAAGAAAAAAAGTCGAAAGCCTTAGAGCTATACATTAATTATGGAGCAGCGGCACAAGCCACACACGACTCGCGAAACGGCGAATGGGGCGCACGCATATACAACCGCTACCTTAAAATAGAGATGGTGGGATGGCTGACAGACCATATTTATTACCGCTTCCGCCAACGCATCAACAAGTCGAACGTAGAACAGAGCGAGGACAACTTCTCGAAAGCCAACGACTATATGATGGTGGGATGGAAGTTTAACGACCACTGGAGCATCCAAGGCGGCAAGAAATGTCAGGCGCTCGGATCGTTCGAGTTCAGCGAGAACCCGCTCTTCATCTATCAGTATTCAGACCTGGAGGGCAACATTGACAGCTCAAAGGGAGCCATAAACGTGGTGTATAACCCCACGCCAGACCAGCAGATAAACGCCGAGGTGAGCAACACATACAACGGCAAGCTGGCAGACGAGTTCGGCAAAGACGCCAAGATAAGCAACGGAAAGATTACAAGCGACGGCAATGCGGAGCCGAAGCCCGACATCGCCCTACTCCAGAAAGCCAACGCACCATTGACATATGCCTTAGGATGGAACGGAAAGTTCTTCGACGGCAAGCTGCAGACGCGATGGTCATACATGCTCCGCACGCAAGCCAAGGACAAGTATAGCCAGCTGATACGCTTCGGACAGAAGCTCAAGCTCGACCGCCTGCAATGGTACGTCGACTATAGCATCTCTTTGGACGACCTTGACCGCATGAAGATAACGACGCGCGAGGTGGAAAAGGTGCTGGCGCCGACGGAAACCGATCTGTATATGGGCAAGATATGCAACCTGGCTCTGGTGACGAAGATGAACTGGCAGTTCACCTCAGACTGGAACCTCATGCTGAAGGGCACGTACGAGACAGCCAGCATGACACAGTCCGAGCAGTTCAGAAACTACCGTAAGGCATACGGCTACGTGGGAAGCGTGGAGTATTATCCGGCACGCAAGCAACAGCAAGACCTCCGCTTCTACCTTGCCTACATGGGAAGGAAATACAGCTACAGCAAGCGCAGCACGCTGACGGGATATAACACGGACTGCATAGAACTGGGAATGATATACAGAATGAAGCTGCTATAATGGCGTGAAGATGTCAAGAAAACTGCAAAACGGTTCGCTTTTTACAAATTAAGGTTCGCTTTTTATAAAAGACATGTACGATATAAAGCGTACCTTTGCAGCAGAAAACAAAACTAACATCATTACCATTATGGCAAACGAAAAGAAATTCAGAGTAGAAGCTGACCTTTTAGGTGAACTTCAGGTTCCGGCTGACGCACTCTACGGCGTGCAGACACAGCGTGGTATCAACAACTATCATATCTCTCGCAAGACAATGCGCGACTATCCCGACTTCATCATCGCTAACGCATACGTGAAGTTGGCTGCCGCTCAGACCAACCACTCGCTCGGCGTTATCAACGACGAGATAGCAAGCGCAATGGGACAGGCTTGCCGCGAAATCATCGACGGTAAGTGGCATGAGAACTTCCCCATCGACATGATTCAGGGTGGTGCCGGTACTTCCGTTAACATGAACATCAATGAGGTGGTGGCCAACCGTGCCCTCGAAATCATGGGACACGAGAAGGGCGAATACCAGTATTGCTCGCCTAACGACCACGTCAACTGCGGTCAGAGCACCAACGACGCATATCCTACATCCATCCGCCTCGCGCTTATCCGCATGAACATCCACTTGGTGGGCGCTCTGACAGGACTTATCAGTGCTTTCCGCTACAAGGCAGAGGAATATAACGACACCATCAAGATGGGACGTACACAGCTACAGGACGCTGTGCCTATGACCATCGGACAGGAGTTTAACGCTTACGCCAACAACCTCGAAGAGGAAATCCTCAACCTCGAGCGCAACGTGAAGCTGCTCCACGAAATCAACATGGGCGGTACTGCCATCGGTACTGGTCTGAACGCTGTTCCCGGCTTCGCAAAGCTTTGCGCTGCCAACCTCAGCAAGCTCACCGGCGAGAACTTCGTATCGGCAATCGACCTCGTAGAGGCTACACCTGACACCGGCGCTTACGTAAGCTACTCTTCAGCTCTGAAGCGTCTTGCCATCAAGCTCTCTAAAATCTGTAACGACCTCCGTCTTATGGCTTCAGGTCCGCGTTGCGGCTTGAACGAGATCAACCTTCCTCCAAAGGCTCCCGGATCATCTATCATGCCGGGTAAGGTAAATCCCGTTATCCCCGAGGTTACAAACCAGGTTTGCTTCAAGGTTATCGGCAACGACACCACAGTAAGCTTCGCAGCAGAGGCTGGTCAGCTGGAGCTCAACGTTATGGAGCCTATCATCACAGCAAGCCTCTTCGAGAGCCTCACATGGCTGAAGAACGCCATCGAGACACTTACCGAAGAGTGCGTACTCGGCATCACCGTCAACAAGGAGCGCTGCTACGAGATGGTGAAGAACAGCATCGGCATCGTTACAGCCCTCAACCCCATCATCGGCTACAAGGCAAGCTCAAAGGTGGCTAAGGAAGCTCACGCAACAGGCCGCTCGGTTTATGACATCGTCATCGAACAGGGACTCCTCAGCAAGGAAGAGCTCGACAAGGCGCTCGACCCGAAGGAAATGCTCCACTCTTCAAAGTTCTCTCTGAAGTAAGAAAAAAGACAAAGCTTAATAATATATTAAGGTGAAAGCCTGCAAGCCAGTCCGTTCTCACATGGATTAGGCTTGCAGGCTTCTTTTTTGCCTCTTTGCAAGGCAAACCATCAATATACCCGCCAACAGCGTTGCTGTTATGGAATAAAATTCATACTTTTGCATGCAGGAAACATAATCTATTGTACTGAACTTTCGCAAGTTCAGAGAAATCAGAAGTTAAAGGAGTTATCGCTCCCTACGGTCGCTAGAAGTTATAGCCATTACTCTTTTTGCTGAATATTCAGCTATAAGACATACGTCTATAACTTCTGAACTTGCGAAAGTTCAATATTGTATAAAAAACTGTATCGAAGAATCTGAAATGAATCAACAGAAAGTCTATAACCTGGAAGAGTTTGCCACCAAATATCACATCAAGGATATTTATGGTGCATACGCCGCATACTTCTCTGTCAGCGGATTCAACAGCATGGTGAAGGAACGTACGCTCTTCACCAAGATTCTTTTAGTGAAGCAAGGCAGCTGCCGCATGCTGCTGCAACAAACCTTTGGCGACGAACAAAGCATACAGCTCACCGCCAAAGACCTCCTTATCATCACACCGAAGGAAGTGGCTGACATAGCCGAAATATCCACAGACTTTCAGGCGGAGAACATCCTCGTGGACGAGACATTCGCCGACCACGCCACACGTTACCAGCTTACAGACGAGAAAGACAAAAGCATAACGGACACCTTCCACTTTATCCGCGACATTGTACGCCGTCAGCACATCAACAAGGTGGAGATGATCAGAAGCATGTTTAACTTCCTGAAACTCATCATAGAAGAGCTGCCTTACGAAGATTGCTCCGTGACGCACGACCTCGGACACAAGAAGCAGGTGTACGAGATTTTCCTGCACCACCTATACCGCAACTTCCGCAAGGAACGCCAGATTCGCTTCTATGCCGACAAACTGAACGTATCGCCAGCCTATCTCTCACGTCTGGTGAAGGAAATAAGCGGATCCACCATCAACGAACACGCCACCTCCTTGGTATACAAGGAAATATGCAACCTCCTCACCCAGACCGACATGTCAATGGGCGAAATAGCCGCACACCTCAACTTCAGCGACCAAAGCGCCATGACCAACTTCTTCAAGCAACGGTCAGGAATGTCGCCGCTGGCGTATAGGAACAAGTAACTTGACTATACCGTGACTGCACGACACAATACATGATGGAGTTCTGAAGTTGCTAAAGGGCAACCTTAGCAATGCAAAACAGCCGCTTTAGTAATGCTAAAGCGGCTGTTTTTATTAATAATATCTACACTTACCTTACCAACAGCTTTTTGCCATTGGCGATATAGATGCCTTTGTCAAGACCTTCCACCTTAGCGGCACCTGCCTTCACCTGCCTCCCGTCAATGGTATAGACGTTGAAAGAAGGTATGGTCTCAACATCCTTTATCTGGTTGATGGCTGTCGTCGTATCCACGTAATACTTCTTGAAGAACGCCATATACTTGCTGCCCCAATCGGCTGGTGTGGCATGACCCAAGAACGGATTGATGATATACACCTTGTCCTCTGCATTCACCTTGTCGAGCAAGTTGAACGGAGCAAGATTGGTACGTGTCGGGTCTGTAGTGTCCTGCAAGCTGAAGCAAGAGATGACGGGGCACGTCACGTGCTCAGAGAAGTTCATAACATCGAAGTACGAGTTGAACTCGTTCATCTGCTCCGTTGTCATACCGAGTTTTTCGGCTGCAGCCAAGAAGTTGGCACGAGGCCAGTTCACTATCTTCATGCCTTCCTCAAAGTCTGCATGACCTGTGATGGAAGGAGCGATGGCTCTGAAAGCTCCAGACAAGCCCTCTGCCACATAAGTGAAGCAACCACCCTGGCTGCCACCGGCAGCATAAAGATTATTGGCATCCACCTTCTCACGAGTCTTCACGAAGTCGATGGCTCTCACACAGTCAAGATAAGCTCCGCGATAATAATGCTTCTCCTTGTCGCCCCAACCGTATGAGTAATAGTCGGTCTTGCCATTATCATCACGGCCATATACGTTGTCCTCAAGGTTCGGTTCACGATTGTTGAGCATCTGTCCGCGTGTGGAGAGTATGAACTCGCAATATTCAGGATTGTCATCTGCTCCAACACACCATGGTGTGCCGCTACCGCCATCCGTGCCCTGATAATGGATGATTGTCGGATACTTGCCCTCAGCCGTCGGCTCTGCATAATAACCACGGATGGTAACTGGCCTTCCGCCCTTGCTGTCAGCTACAGACTTCATCGTCACAAGATAAATCTTGCGCTTGTCCGAACTCTTGTCGGTCAGTTCCTCCATCTCGATGTCAGCGTCAGTAGCTGCCAGCTCGTCGAGTCCTTCCTGCCAATAGCTCCAGAAGTCGTTCGGAGTGGTGGCCTTAATAGGCACGTTCTTAGGATCATAACCGATATTGTATGAGCAGACGTCGTTATGGTCAACGTTGGCTGTAAGATTGTAGAATCCCGGCTCTTTAAGGCCGTCGAACACCAAGTCAACGTGCTTTGTCTCGCCGGCAGCCAGCGTCACATCCTGCGAATAGGTCTGATAGATGCTGTGTGTCTGCGTATCGTCATCCACCATATCCCTCATCAGCGTCACTTTGTAAGGCACGGTCACTTCCATGCTCTCAATGTTGGTAATGGTCATGCCGAGTTTTGGTGTCTCATCGCCTTCCCAAGCCTTGATGTCAGCATCATCATTCAGGGCAATGATGTTGTATTCCTTCTCCGGTGTCACCAGATCAATGCTGTTAAGAGTATATCCGATGCCGCTCACACGAAGTCCTTTCTCCTTGATGGCAGTCAGCCATTCGTCTGTCAAGGTGTACTCAAAGTAGCTACCGCCCGTAAACTTGGCAGTCTGCAAGTCGGTAAGAGAAGTCCAGTTGGCAAGTATCTTACCCTGAGCCGTACCGAATCCGAGTCCAGAATAGCTCATGCGGAGCTTATCGCCTGCCTTGGCATCAGCCAACTTTTCGGCGAGGTCAGCAGCATTCACGAAAACAGAGTTGTTGCTTCCTTGCGTCCAGCTGATCACCTCTGAGCCAGTCCAGATATTGGTAAAGGCATTGCCCTTGTTGGCAGAATCGCCCTTCACCACCTTGTGCTTGATGTCTACGCTTGAGAGATCATAACCTACTCCCTTGATGATGAGACCCTTGTCCTGCAGTTCGGCAAGCATTTCCTCGGTGATAGTGGCCTTGAAGGTGTAAGGTGCCTCTGTGATAACATACTTTTCGTCTACTCCAGCCAATGTCTTCCAGTTGCCGTTCTGCAAGAACAACTGATGGTTGTCGCCATTGAGACTTGGGATTGTGATTTCCAGTTCGTCGCCAACTGCTGCATTGGCAAACTTGGCAGCCTCTATTTTCTGATATACGCTCCAGCTATTCACCGAAACAAAACCATTCCATACATTCAGATTGACGGTGACATATTCCTTGTTGTCGGTGATGTGCTTCTTGAAGAACGTCAGGCAGTCGTTATACCATGTGTTCGGCGTCTGATGCTTGCAGTCCGCATTCACCACATACTGCTTGTCGCTGACCTTCAGATTGTTGTAAGGTGCGAAGTTGGTATGAGGAGGGCAAACCGGATCCTGCAGTCCCATCGCTGTGGTGACCGGACAGGTGATGTAAGGTGCCAGGTTCTTGGTGTCGAAGTAAGAGAGGAACTTATACATATCCTCATCGCTGAGATTCTTTTCTGCCTGCTGCTTCTTGGCTACAGACACCGGCCAAGCTCCCACCTTGAAGTAGTCAGGGAAGTCGCCCATGAACTGTATGGACGGTGCGATGGCCTTGACACGAGTGTCGAGAGCTGCACCTGCGATGGTGAGTGCACCGCCCTGGCTGCCACCCATCATAAAGATGTTGTCTTGCTGAGCCTTCTCGCGAGAGGCAATAAAGTCGATGCCACGTATTACGTCCATGTAGGCACCTCTATAATAATATGTGTCCTTGTCGCCAAAGTTGTAAGCGAACCAGTCGCCATACTTGTTCTCGTTGTCGTCACGATTGTTGATCACCTGTCCGCGAACAGAGAGATTCAGTTCTATCCAGTCGCTGTTCTGGTCGCCGTTAGGACAGAAGTTGAGGGCAGGAATAGTTGCGTCGCTGTCATAACCATTCTGTGTGATGATGACGGGATAAGTGCCCGCAGCCACCGGTTCCGCATAATATCCACGTATGGTCACGGGAGAGCCGTCGCCATCGTCTACAGACTTCATCTCCACGAGATAAACGTTACGCTTGCTGGTCGACTTCGAGTCGATCTTCGTAAGTTTATATTCCGGAGCCACCTTAGCCAAGTCAGCCTTAGCCTTGTCCCAGAACTCCATGAAGTCGCTCTGAGCGTCAGGTGCAGAAACGATGGCAGTAGGGTCATAGCCGATATTGAAGTCGCTCAGTTCACCATAGTTGGCTATTACCACGGCATGATAGAATCCGGGCTTGAGGTCTGTCAACGGTATGGTTACGGTCTGTGTTTCGCCAGATGCCACAACAGCCTTCTGCTCGTAAGTCTTGAAGTCCTGATAATCATCCGTACGGACCACCGCCTTAACGGTTATCTCCTGCTCCTTGCTCTCGACGCTCTGTACGTTGACACGGATGACGGGTGTCTCGCCCTTCTCCCAGCACTTGATGTCGGCTTTCTCCACATGACAGTTGAGTGAAGGTATCTGTGTGGGGTCGATGATGTCCACGCTGGTCAACACGAAGCCGACACCAGTCACGATACAGCCGTTGTCTTGCAATTTTGCCAGCATATCCGTCGTAACGGTATACTCAAAATAACTTGATGTAAGCTGATTGAAAACCGTTCCGTCTGGCATATCCTTCCAGTCGCCGGTAGAGATATGGCTCTGTGCACCGATGGCAAGATTAGAATAGTTGAAGCGCAACTTATCGCCTACCTTCACATTGGCAAAGAGCGATTTGTCTAAAGTCTGCCAACCATTCTGTACGCCCGACGACCAGTCGATAGCCTTACTGCCGGTCCATACGGTTGAGACCGGATTGCCCTTGTCAGAATCACTGGTCTCCACTTGCTTTATCAAGTCCACGCTGGTGGTGGTATAGCTGACACCCTTCACGATTACGCCCCCACTCTTCAGTTCGGCGAGCATATCCTCGGTTATCACCCACTTGAGCTCGCAAGGAGCGCTTTCAACGACCTTAGCGCTCTCTGCTCCCGGCATCGCTGCCCAGCTGCCAGTGTTAAGCATCACCTGGCCATAAGAGGCTGAGATCTGCGATACGTATACCGAGAGGATATTGCCCACTTCGGCATCATTGAAATCAGAAGACGGGATGTTGAGCCAATTGCTCCAGTTGGCATCCATCTCTTGGGTTCCGCTCCAGACGTTTGTCTTCACCTCAACGGTCCCCGCTCTCATCCCTATAAATAAAAACAAGGAGATGAGTAAAAAGAAAAACCTTCTCATGTGTTTTACGTTGTTTTGGTTTTTAGTTGTTAATTGTTCACGGACGCAAAGATAGGACAATTCGCACAAACCGCTGGTCTCAAATGGTTTTGAGGCTTTCCCAAATGGGGAAATACACATTTGGGAACATAAAATACACAAACGGGAAGCCATTTCTTTAAGAATTTCCACCTTTAGGATTTGGCAAATCCAAATAATCTCACTTTCTTTGCAATATGAACAAGACAAAATGCCTTATCGCCATCATAGCTTTATTGTTGTCAGCCACCCTTTCAAAGGCGCAATACTGTTTTCGCTCCATCGACATCCAGTCCGGATTGAGCGACAATTACGTGCGCTCCATTCTGAAAGACCAGCAAGGCTATATGTGGTTCGGCACTCTGAACGGCCTTTCCAGATACGACGGATTCTGCAACCGCACCTATACGCTCACCCAGAAGGACGGCAGGAAGAACGTCAACATCCTACGGGTGGCGCAGGACAAGGCTGCGCAGATATGGGTCACCACTTACGACGGTCACACCTTCTGCTACAATCCCGAGAAAGACTGTATGACGGACAATGCCTACGATCTGCTCGCCAGACTGGGCATAAAGCCCGCCTCCCACAAATCTTCAAAGACAGCAACCGGCAAAGTGATAATCGACCATGACAAGAACCTATGGTATCTCTCCGGCAACACCTTATATTATTATATGTACGACGAGCACCGTCTGCTACAGATGAGCCTCGCCGAACCACCTACGTCTGTATCTTGTCGTGACGGCATCGCATACGCTCTGACCGGAAAGGGACGCATCTATCGTCTTAATATGAGACAGAAGAACGCCCTACTTCTGGCTTCCTACCCCGCGCAAGCCAAAGCGAAGAACCTGAAGATTTATCAGGACATACAAGGCAATGTATGGACATACGACCAATACGTACACGGTCTTTACCGTCTGCCTCTCGGCAATATATCACGGGAGAAAGTAACGTCACAGACAACTCTGGAAAAGGTTTGTGACGAAAACGTCTGTACGCTGGCAGAAGACAGACAAGGCAACCTATGGATTGGCACCAACAGCTCCGGCATCATCATCAGACATACCAATGGCAACATCACGCGAATAACAAGAAACGAGAACAGTCTCTATCCGCTTACCAGCAACCATATCTACACCATACTTATCGACGATGAAAACATGGCTTGGATAGGCACGTCAAAGGTGGGCGTAGCCTTTACCAACCTCAACAACACATGCATCTCCGTCATCCATACCCCATTGAATGAGGACATCGGCTTCATGTGCCAAGACGGTACGGGCAAGCTATGGATAGGCTATGACGGCAACGGACTTTACTGCGAAGCCACGGGCAAACTTTACCAAGCCGGCAACAGTACGCTCAAGAACAATCAGGTGATAGGTGGCATACTGGCAAACGACAAGAACATCTATCTGGGTACGTACGGAGGAGGCGTCTATCAGCTTACACCCGATGCCCGGATACATCCTCTTTGGCAAGAACATACGCCAATGAAATATGCCCGACGCGTGATAAAGGATAAGGAAGGATGGTTCTGGATAGGAGGAATGATTAACGGATTGTGCTGCATCACACCTCAAGGCACATACAAGAACTACACCTTCCACAACTCCTGCTTGCGCACCAATGCCATCACAGACCTGACATACAGCAAGGAAGAAGACATGATGCTCGTAGCCACCAGTACAGGACTGTATCAGCTCGACGCCAAGAGACAGCCGGAAGACGTTCCGGCAAAGGAGTTGCATACCGCATGCATCAATGCCGTATACGCTGACAGCAGAAAGCTGAAATGGGTTTGCACCAACGAAGAAGTGAGGGTGTACGATGCCCATTTCCGACTGCTCAAGACCTTTGACAAGGACGAAGAACTTAACAATGCGCTTGCCATTACGAGCGACCAGCAAGGCGGTATTTGGATAACCACGAGCAAAGCTCTCTTTAATGTAAGGGTGGTCAAGAACGAGAAGGGCTTCTATGCTTTCCATTTCAGAAAGCTGGTGGACAGGGACGGTCTGGGCGACATCACCTTCTGCAAGAAAGCCATTTACTGCGCCGACAATGGGGACATTCTGGCGGGAGGAAGCGGCAAATACGTACGCCTTACCCCTTCGCTTCTGGGAGAGAGTGTCAAGACCAGGCATGTGGTGTTCACCGAATTGCGCATCAACGACGAAGTGACGGTCTTCCCTTCCGACATGTCTGAGAATCTGGAATTAAAGCATAACGACGAAGTAAAGCTGTTCGTATCGACACTGGATTATACACATGCAGCCCCTTTCAAGTTCGCTTACCGTATGGACGACGAGGAAGAATGGAAGGTTTCTGACGGCAACTGTATCATGCTCGGAAAGCCATCCTTCGGGAAACACACTCTGCATGTGAAAGCCCTTGATGGTAATGACGACACGACAACAGCTCTCACATTCTGCGTCCTGCCCCCATCATGGCTGTCAGGAAAAGCATTCACGCTCTATGCCCTTATCCTTCTGCTTATCTTCTGGCAAGTAAGGAAAAGAACGAACATCAGAAAAAAGGCAGACCCTTCACCATCTGCCCAAGATCCTTATGTGGCGCAGGACAACGGGGAAGAGAAAGAGCCTGATGTTCAGCGAAAACAGGAAGATGCATGGATAGCCAGAGCCACAGCCATCATTGAACAGCACTTGACGGAATCAGAGTTCAGCGTTGAGAACTTCAGCGAAGAGATGAACCTGAGCAGAAGTGCCCTCTACAAGAAACTGATGGCTACGACCGGCAAGTCGCCGCTGGAGTTTATGCGAGCCATACGCCTAAAGCACGGCCTTGCCTATCTTCAGGACAGCGACCTCTCCATATCAGAGATAGCCTACAACATAGGCTTGTCGCCAAAACAATTCGCCAAGTTATTCAAGGAAGAATACGGCTGTCTGCCATCACAATACAAGAAGGAAAGTCGATGATGCCAAGAGCAGACGGCATCATCGACTGTTTTAGAGGTTGCTAAAAGATTTTATTTTCTGATTACCAGACTGTTATTGTCCAACTCAACATGATAGGCAAAAGAAATGACAGTACCGTCGAATACTGCCGACACGTCGATGTCACGGCGCACCAGCTCGTCAATAAGAGCCTGGTCATGGGCTGCACGCACGGAATTGAAGCCACGCTTTCCAACCTGGCTATTGAATGATCTGACAAGTGAAGGGAGTATACTGGCAGCGAAACGCGCAGCGAAATCGTTGTAAAATGAATTGTTCATAAAGACTTATTTTTGAAATTAAACTTATTTCCACATCGTATCTTGACCACCGTGGCTGTCGTGC
>ERZ1026892.1072-NODE-1072-length-11967-cov-3.598304_pt1 | contig 11967 bp, 8 predicted proteins | sample MGYA00380176_ERZ1026892 | MGnify/ENA primary metagenome ERZ1026892 (study PRJEB33269, sample SAMEA4719812) | human gut metagenome | biome: human-associated habitat; feature: organic feature; material: feces | place: Cameroon | collected 2013-10 ... | reverse complement strand
CAAAAAGAAAGGTGAAGATTGAAATTAAAGGAGTCCAAACTCCAAATCAAATCTTCGTCAGAAAAGTTTAGACGACTTCATTATTGACAATGAATCAGAACGGTTTGTAGAAAGATTCATGCGTCCCATGCAAAGGATCATAACTCAGAAGAGAACGATTTTGATTACTTTTAAAAAGGAAGCATATTCCCCTGCGAATGCGTTCTGATTCATTTTATACAAATTCATCCACAATGGATAGGTGAAGCTTCATCCCCTACCCTCACCCAAAAGCTAACCCTCATGAAAGTTCTGATTGCAACAGAGAAGCCTTTTGCACCCGTAGCCGTGAAAGGCATTAGTGAAATCATTGAAGCTGCTGGTTACGAAGTGGCTCTTCTTGAAAAATATACTGAAAAATCACAACTGCTTGAAGCCGTTGCTGACGTTGATGCCATCATCATCCGTTCTGACAAAATCGACGGTGAAGTGATGAATACCGCTCCGCAACTCAAGATTGTTGTTCGTGCTGGTGCCGGTTATGACAACGTGGACTTGGCTGCTGCCACTGCCCACAACATCTGCGTGATGAATACTCCAGGACAGAATGCCAATGCCGTAGCGGAACTGGTTGTCGGACTGCTCATCTTTACGCTCCGCAACCAGTTTAATGGTACCTCAGGCAGCGAGATGAAAGGAAAGCGACTCGGACTCATGGCCTTTGGCGCCATTGCAAAGAACTTGGCTCGCATTGCCCAAGGTTTGGGCATGGAAATTTCAGCCTTCTCACCGACAAACCATCCGCAGAAAATTCGCGAAGCAGGCTTCAAGGCTTACGAAAAACTTGAAGATTTGTTCAAGGAAAATGACATCGTCAGCCTGCATATCCCATCAACTCCCGAGACGAAAGGCTCTATTGGTTATTCGCTCATCGCAGCTATGCCAAAGAACGGCATCCTCGTCAACTCAGCCCGTCAGGACATCATCGACGAAGAGGGTCTGCTGAAGGCTTTGACGGAGCGTACTGACTTGCGCTACGTGACCGACCTGAAATTGAAAAACCACGACCAGGCTGTTGAACTCCTCGACGAACGCTACGTCTTCACCCCCAAGAAGATGGGTGCACAGACGAAGGAAGCCAACATCAATGCCGGATTGGCAGCTGCACGCCAGATTGTGGGCTACCTTAAAGAAGGCGACAATACCTTCCAAGTGAACAAATAAAAGAAATGACGATGCTGTCCGTGCCTGCCCCCACACTTACTTATGCGGAGCCGACACGGACAGTTCTACACTTTAACCCATTACTACCATGCCTACAATAAAACCTTTCAAGGGATACCGTCCCCCACAAGCATTAGTGGAAAAAGTTGAATGCCGTCCATATGACGTGCTCGACTCAGAAGAAGCAAGAAGAGAAGCAGGTGACAATGAAATGTCGCTCTACCATATCATCAAGCCAGAAATCAATTTCCCTGAAGGAACGAGCGAATACGATCCGAGAGTTTACGAAAAGGGAGCAGAAGAATTTGAAAAATTCCAACGTAAAGGTTGGCTGATTCAAGACAAAGAGGATTGCTACTACCTCTATGCGCAAACGATGAACGGCAAGACACAATATGGTTGGGTGGTATGTGCAAGTGTGGCCGACTACATGCAAGGAATTATCAAGAAACACGAACTGACACGCTCTGACAAGGAAGAGGACCGCATGAAGCACGTACGTAGCACGCGTGCCCACATGGAACCCGTTTTCTTAGCCTTCAAACCTCGCACAGTCCTTCATGAGATGCGCTTGAAATATGCTGCAGAAGAGCCTGTGTATGACTTCATTGCTCCTATCGACGGATTTCGCCATCAGCTATGGATTGTGAAGGACGAAGCGGATAAGGAAGTCATCACGCATGAATTTGCAGCCATGGACAATCTCTACATTGCCGACGGTCATCATCGCTCAGCAGCAGCTGCTTTGGTAGGCGACGAGATAGCACGCAATCAAACATACACCACTGGTGATGAGGAATTCAACTACTACATGGCCGTTTGCTTCCCATCCGACGAACTGACAATTCTTGACTACAACCGCGTTGTGAAGGACCTTAACGGCATGGGCACTGAAGAATTTCTTCAAGCCCTTAGCAAGAATTTTAAAGTAGAACTAAAGGGCGAGACACCCTATCGTCCCGACCATGCCCATGAATTCTCGCTCTACCTGGATGGAAAATGGTATTCACTTGAAGCAAAGGCTGGAACATTTGATGAAACAGACCCGATTGGAGTGCTTGACGTAGATATTTCTTCTCGTCTGATTTTAGGCGATTTGCTTAATATTCATGACTTGAGAAAGGACAAGCGCATAGACTTCGTGGGCGGTCTGCGCGGACTGGAGGAATTGCAGCGTCGTGTGGATTCAGGCGAAATGCGCATGGCATTGGCGCTCTACCCCGTTGATATGGAGCAGATTATGAATATTGCCGACTCGGGAAACATCATGCCACCTAAAGCGACTTGGTTCGAACCTAAGCTTCGCAGCGGTTTGGTGGTGCATAAATTCTAACAGATAAGTAGGTGTTCGAAATGAGTTTTACATTGAAAGTGCGTTATCGGGATGCAGCTGTTTTCTTCGGGCGAAGGAACATAGCGGGCTATGTGACTGAGAACGAAGGAAACAGATGCGCCCGATAACGTGCTTTAATGTGAAAATAGCACCTGCTGATAGTATAAAATAATTTTGAACACCTACTTATCACATGATGACATAGTCATCGTTTTAGCAAGAGGAGAGCCTTATGGTTCTCCTCTTGTCTTTTGAAGATATACGAAATAGAAACATAGCCCCATTGAAGAACGACCAGTTCACAAAAAAAAACGAAACTCAAAAAGCCTCTTGGAGACTTTCTGAGTTTCATTCATTATTCTTCAGTTAATCCTTTAAGGTTGGATTAGCTCTTGCGCTTCTTGTTTTGATTGTGATAGCCATAACCATAGCCATAGCCATAAGAGTAGCCATAACGATAGTTTCCATATCTGCTGCTTACGTAGCGTGTGCCGTTAAGGAGAAGGGCCATACGCTTGTACACTCCTTCTGAAGCGAGCTGGTCAACGTCCTTCAAGCTCGCACGATCGATCAAGCCGGCACGAACCACGAAGAGTGTGATGTCAACTTCCTTAGCCACAATGTTGGCATCAGCCACAACATCGATAGGCGGACAGTCAACAAGAATCAAGTCATATTCCTCACGAAGTGCAGCGAAAAGCTTCGGCAAGCGCTCGCTCTGCAGAACTTCAGAGGGGTTAGGCGGAATCACTCCTACGGGCAGTAAATCAACATTCTTTCCGATTGAATCGGAGATGATTGCACTGTGGAAATCCTCTTCAAAACCACTCAAGAATCCTGACACACCCTTGTGGGGCGAATTGATGGACTTCGAAAGGGAGCCCTTACGCAAGTCAAGGTCAACCATGATGACCTTCTGGTTTTTGAGCGACATGACCTTGGCAAGGTTCATGGTGATGAACGTCTTACCCGAATTCGGATTGAAAGACGTCAGCATCAACACCTTGTTCTCCCTACCCACTGAATTGATATAGTAGTCCAGTTTGGTTCGGATGATACGGAAGGCCTCATTGATGAGGTCCCGGTTATTCTCTTGAACGTAAACGATACGGTCGTCATTGTTCGTAGAGATACGATGGAATCGGCTCGTTCGGATAGCTGGAATTTCGCCAAGGAGCGAGGTATTCAGACCCTCAAGATCTGCACGGCCACGTACTGAATGGTCGAGGTTTTCACGCAGGAAGAGGAGACCAGCGGGAACGCAGATACCAGCTGCAAATGCGATGAGCAACATCATGCTCTTCTTGGGCGATGTCGGTGCATCAGAACCCATAGGGGGCTGGACGATTCGTGTGTTCCAAGCTGTGAACGTCTTGGAAAGCTCATTCTCTTCACGTTTCTGGAGCAGATAAAGATAGAGTGCTTCCTTCACCTTCTGCTGACGTCCGATGGTGAGCAACTGCTTGGCCTGACGCGGTGCGGTGGCAATCTTCTGATTGTTCTCAGCTTCAGCCATTTCCCAATTCTTCATCTGCGAGTTGAGCTGACTGATCAGATTGTCGAGTGAATGCATGATTGTCGCACGCTGCATAGCGAGATCCTGATCAAGACGCTGAACAAGCGGAGAGGTTTCAGAACTGTTTTCAAGCACATTGTTGCGCGTGTTCAACTGCTGGTTGTAGTTAGCAATCATCTGCTCGATACCCGTGCTTCCTATACCCGTGTTGCTGGGGAGATACTGGCCAATCTTCGAATGATCAGCCAAATATTCACGAATATAGCGTGCTACACTCAGCTCGTTGTTAAGCGTAAGAATCTGATCTGTGTTCTTCGAACTCTGACGCATATAGAGTTGCGGTGCTGAGGTTTCGTCGGGTAAAAGCGTTTCACTTCTGTAGTCGGAAATCTGCTGGTCCACATCGCCAAGTTCCTTGCTCAAGAGTTCAAGACGGTTGGTGATGAAATCGAACGTGCTCTCCGCAACGCGGTTGCGATCCTTGAGCCACTGTTCGTTATAGACGTCGATGAGTTTGAAGATGATATCATCAGCTCTCTGCTTGCTTGCGTCGGACATGGTGATATCAAGCACGGTGCTTTCTTTCGTGTTAAGATTGACTGAGAGCCTTGATGAGAAAGCTCCTGCCACGTTCTTTGACTGAAGCTTGCTGACGGTGATCTCCTCATCAGTAAAGCACTTAGACCATTTGTCTGTAGGCTGGATAATGACCGTTCCGACCGGTGTCTGAGCCAACGTGTTGAAACGAACAACTACTCGTTTGTCGATTTCCATTATTTTCTTGTCAGAACCGACAAACTTGAAATCATAGAGCTCAGCAGACTGGTTCTTGTTCAAGCGCATTTTGAAAGTTGCCACATCATTTTCATTTGCACGAGGCAGGATGAGACTGACGGGGCTATTATCATAGAGGGGAACTTGATGAAGGCTCTGCTTGGTGGAAAGTTGTACGTCAAGATGGAGACGTTTCACGACCTCCTGCATCAGCACGGGAGCACTGATGGTGATGATTTCATTGTTGATGTTGACGTTCGACTGAAGGAAACCTCCAAGACTCTCAAACTCCTTCGACATCGATGATATGCCTGCTTGGCCCTTTTTCTCATCCTTAATGAGCAAAGAGCTATGGCGCGTGTAGGTTGGAGTCGTTCGCATCACCGTAAACACGGCGATGGACAGCGCAATAATGACGGAAAGAAGAATCCAATACCAATTAGATAGCAGAATGGTAAGGAAATCCATCAAGTTAAAGTTTTCATCCTTTTCCGTGTTCTGCAGCACGTTCTGTTGTTCGTTTGTCATATGTATAACCGTATGATTTATCAGACAGATTGAGTTTTATTTGCAAAGATACGAAATTTGCATGTACATCCCTAAGAATGAGCCAGTATTTTTATGCTTAGAAAGAGAAATATTTTTTCAAAAGGAAAGAGTGGTGCAATCGAACGAAAAAACCACCCATGTGAAACGGACTAATTCGTCTTTATCTCGTTTGTCACATAGGTGGTTTATATGGTGTGGTCCAAAAGAAAGACTTTCGGATGATTTGTCAGAACATGTTCATGCAGAACCGCATGACCTGCTTCATTTCATGTCGTTTTCCTCTTCCATGCTGATTTCTTCACCTTTTCGGTCATGGAATTTGTACTGAAGGAAAGCCATTTGCTGATTTTCAATGACTTTCACCCCGAATCCATATTTAAACTGCCACTGTCGGCTGATGGACAAGAAACCCTTCTTGAGATAGGCAGCTACAAAGGGATGCACATGCAGCGTGAACCGTTTGATATGGAGTTTGTTGACGAGGACATTGATTTTGCTCTCGAGCATATCTGCAAACAGGAAGCTGGACTTGATCTTTCCTGTTCCCGCACAAGTGGGACATGTTTCGTCCACATTGACCGCCATGGCTGGGCGTACGCGCTGACGCGTGATCTGCATGAGACCGAACTTGGAAAGCGGAAGGATACTGTGGCGTGCACGGTCCTGCTTCATATTCTCAACCATTCTCTCATAGAGTTTCTGGCGGTTTTCGGGCATAGCCATATCGATGAAGTCCACCACGATGATACCCCCCATATCTCTCAAGCGGAGTTGTCGGGCCAATTCGTCTGCGGCACCAAGGTTGACATCAAGCGCATTCACCTCCTGTCCTTCGGGAGATTTGGAACGATTACCGCTGTTGACATCAACAACATGGAGTGCTTCAGTCTGTTCGATGATGAGATAGGCACCATGCTTGTAGGTGACGGTGCGTCCAAAGGAACTTTTGAGCTGTTTGGTGATGGAGAAATTGTCGAAGATAGGCACTTTGCCCTTGTAGAGCTTGACAATGTCCTTACATTCGGGAGCGATGAGCGACACGTAGTTCTGCACTTCATTGAAGACACGCGTGTCGTTCACGTAGATGTTCTCATAGGAGGGATTAAACAAGTCGCGCAACAGGGCTACCGTTCGGCTGGTTTCTTCGTACGCCAAACAGGGGAGTTTTGCCTTTCCCTGTCTCACGAACCTCACTTGATTCATCGTGTGTTCCCAACGGTTGAGCAAGATACTCATTTCCTGGTCGAGTTCGTCTGCCCTTTTTCCTTCAGCCACAGTTCGGATGATCACTCCGAACCCTTTCGGTTTGAGGCTCTGAACGAGTTGCTTGAGTCGTGCACGTTCAGCTCCACTCTTGATTTTGGATGAAACAGAGATTTTGTCGGAGAAAGGAATCAGAACAAGAAAACGTCCTGCAAATGACAATTCACTCGTGAGTCGCGGTCCTTTCGTGTTGATCGGCTCCTTGACAATCTGCACGAGGATTTCCTGGCCCACCTTGAGTGTGTTGGCGATTGATCCGTCCTTTTCAAGTTCGGGTTGACGCATGGCCTTGTCGACCGTCACGTTACGTCGTCCGTCACCGAAGAGCTGCAAGTATTTTTCTAAGTTACGATAGTGAGTTCCCAAATCGAGATAATGAAGGAACGCATCACGTTCGTATCCGACATTCACGAAGCAAGCATTCAGTCCTGGCATCAACTTTCTCACTTTTGCCAGATAGATGTTACCCACCGAGAAGTGTTCCGATTTCCCCTCCTTTTGGAATTCTACGAGGCGTTTATCCTCAAGCAGGGCGATGGATATTTCCTTTGGGCCGACATCGACTACTACTTCACTTGTCATGAATAATAAAGTTTGAGTGTGTGAGTGATACGCTCGTATCCTTGAACATCATGGATTGGTGCGCATCGTTTTTAGTGTGTGTCATGTAAACACGAAACGAGTAAACGAGAACGCCTTCACCCGAAGGCAAAGCCGTACTGCTCGTTTACTCGTCGTGTCGACTTCGCTTTAAGAGAAGTCAATGAGCAATTTATTTGCTCTTATGACGATTCTTGCGCAGTCTTTTTTTACGCTTGTGGGTAGACATCTTGTGTCTTTTCTTCTTCTTACCGTTAGGCATAGCTAATACGTTTTATGGTTAATTATGTTGATTGTAATTATTTCTCCTCGTTGCTTTCAATGGGAGTTTTTTCATCAAATCCCTTAGCGGGACGGAAAACCGTCACATTGTGAGCAGGAATAATGATGGTTGTATTCTTGGAAATATTACGAGCCGTTTTCTGCGCACGGAGTTTCTGCACGAAGCTTCCGAATCCGCGGAGATAAACGTTTTCCTCACGCGCCACAGCCTTCTTGATGCTTTCCATGAACGCATCTACCGTGGCAATAACGATTTGCTTGTCGATGCCAGTGCTCTGGCAAATCTCGGAAACAATATCTGCTTTAGTCATCTTGGCCAGTTGTAGTTGTTGTCTAATATTTCGTTTTAAGCGGCTGCAAATTTAGCATTTTTGATTGACATGCAAAAGCTTTTAGTCGAAAAACTTTTGATTTTCAGTCACCTTCAGCAAAAATCGGACCCCACCTCCATCCTCACCTCAGACTGGAGGAATCACTTCACAGGGATTTTCTCAATGCGGCGTACATGACGTCCGCCTTCGAAAGCTGTGGTGAAGAACTCGTCCATAATGGCACGTGCCGTAGCCGTGTCAATGTATCGACCTGGCATCACAAGCACATTGGCGTCGTTGTGAAGACGCGTCATGTGGGCGATTTCGGGAATCCACACCAAGGCTGCACGAATCTGCTGGTGCTTGTTGAGCGTCATGCTAATGCCCTCTCCGCTTCCGCAGATAGCCACACCCTGAGCAACTTCACCCTCTTCGATACCACGAGCCAAAGCATGGGCAAAATCAGGATAGTCGCAGCTTTCCGTAGAGTACGTTCCGTAGTCCTTGAAGGGCATATGCTTCTCTTCGAGATACTGCTTGACGAACTGCTTGAGTTCATAGCCGGCATGGTCACTAGCCAATCCGATTATCTTTTCCATTTTGTTATATTGTCGTATCTAAGTTAAGCGAACATCCATAATCTATGGCTTCCTACAAGGACAAACGAATCCATCCTCAAAGGAAACCACAGACAACGGAAAGAATCAAATCACTTCTTTATTTACCAAGAAACTTGAGCACTTCCTCGTGCATGTGTTCGGGCGTATAGCCCAACTTCTCGTCAAGCACCTTATAGGGAGCGCTGAAGCCGAAGCTCTCGAGGCCATAGACCTCACCCTTATCACCAACCAATCCTTCAAAGATGACGGGCAGACCTGCAGTGAGGGCGAACACGCGAGAACCTGCGGGAATCACCGACTGACGATAAGCCTCATCCTGCGAACGGAAGAGACCCTCGCTCGGGCAGCTCACCACCTGAGCCTTAACGCCATCTGCAATTCAGCAGCAGCCACCAAAGTGCTTACTTCCGAACCGGAAGCCAAAAGTACGACATCAGGATTTTCTGCCGGAACAACCACATAAGCGCCATGTGCCACACCCTCTTCATAGTTGGTGCCAGCGGGAAGGTCGTTCACATTCTGACGGCTGAAAATGAGCGCTGTCGGGGTGTCCATATTCTCCATGGCCATCTTCCAGCAAGCCGTCACAGCATGTACGTCAGCAGGACGGAACACGCGCACGCTGTCGCGTCCGCTATGGTTCTTCAACTTCTCCATCAGACGAATCTGAGCTTCTTGCTCAACAGGTTCATGGGTCGGACCATCTTCACCCACACGGAAGGCATCGTGTGTCCAAACGAACTTCACAGGCACTTCCATCAAGGCTGCCATACGGATGGCGGGCTTCATATAGTCAGAGAAGACAAAGAAAGTACCCATGGCCGTGATGATACCACCGTGGAGCATCATACCGATGCACACACAGGCCATCGTCAGCTCTGACACACCTGCTTGGAAGAAACCACCGGCAAAATTGGTGCGCGTGATGCAAGTCGTGTGAGCCAAGAAACCATCTGTCTTATCAGAGTTGCAAAGGTCTGCTGAAGAAACAATCATATTGGGAACATATTCCGAAAGGAGCGAGAGGCAGGCAGCCGAACCGTTACGCGTGGGGGAATTGGGCTTCTGCTCAATCTTCTCCCAAGGAATTTCGGGGATACGTCCAGCCATCCAGTCGGCAAGCAGCCTCTTCGGCCTTGAGTTCAGCCACCCTGCTGCGAAGCTCAGCCTTGCGCTGCTCATACATTTCGGCCACTTCAGGACGAATGACGAAGGGGTTTTCGGGATCAGCTCCAAGGTTGCGAATCGTATTGGTGTAAGCATCGCCACCAAGGGGTGCACCGTGGGTCTTGCAATTATGCTCGTATGAAGTGTTGTCAGCTTTACGGCAACCCTTACCCATCACACAATGACCGATGATCAACGTCGGACGGGAAGTTTCCTCGTTGGCCTCACGAAGTGCCTTGCGAATCTGCTCGGGATCATTTCCATCGATTTCAAGCACATTCCAGTTCCATGCACGATATTTCATGCCAGTATCTTCGGAGATGACTTCTGCCGTCTCCGTAGAGAGCTGGATTTCATTAGCGTCGAAGAACATGATGAGGTTATCCAAACCGAGGTGACCAGCAATACGGCCAGCGCCCTGTGAGATTTCCTCCTGCACACCACCATCGGAGATGTAGGCATAAATTTTCTCACGCTTGAATCCGGGATTACCTGTGCGCGCATAAAGCGCCTTTGCAGCAATGGCTGCACCCACTGCGTAGGTGTGGCCTTGTCCGAGCGGACCGCTGGTGTTTTCAATTCCGCGTTCCTGACACACTTCGGGATGACCCGGAGTGGGTGATCCCCACTGACGGAACTGCTTGAGCTCATCGATGGTATAATTACCAATCAATGCAAGCTGTGAATATAGCATGGGCGACATATGACCTGGATCGAGGAAGAAGCGGTCACGGCAGCGCCACGTGGGCTGATCGGGATCAAAGGTGAGGAATTCGGAGTAGAGCACATTGATGAAGTCGGCTCCACCCATGGCACCTCCGGGGTGTCCTGACTTGGCGCGTTCCACCATACTTGCAGCGAGTACACGGATGTTGTCGGCCGCAAGATTCATGAGTTCATTTGAATGTTCCATTACTGAAAGCTATATTCTGATTGAGTTTGATTTGTACTTAGAAAATAGGATGATTGGTTGCAAAACCGCGCATAGAATATTTCCACACACAACTTCCGCAAGTGCAAAGTTACAGTTTTTTTCGAGAAACAGCTGAAGGGATATGCAAAATAATGAAAAATGCAAACAAAACTCCCTTAGTTCTCAAGTTTCCACCCCATCGAAGCTGACAAAAAGCAACCATTCGTTGAGTTAACAAAGGCGCTTGTCCCTTTATTTCCTATCCACCTCTCATGTGCAACTCCCAAAAGTCAACGATACTGACGTTTGCGATGGAAGAAGAAGCCCACATAGAGATTAGCATAATTAATAGCATTCGTCATAGATAGACGATTCTTGCGATACATATAGAGATGATTGATGAAAGAAGCGCCAGCGAACCAATGCGTATTGTTCCAGACCAAGCCAGCTCTCGAGGTGCAATCGAAGGAAAAGTTGCGTAGATCCACCAGCAACTCGTCCCCCCTTAGCTTTTCGCCTTTGGCCTTTCGTATACCCAGTGAAGGCATGACGGAAAGTCCAAAACAGCAATTGCGGGCGAACACCCAATTATAGGCATATCCACCGCTCAAATAGTAATAGTCATAATTGACTGAGGTGAATTTGAGTTCATCGATAATGAGTTCATCATCTGACGTGCCAAGAAGGGAAGAGGGCAAGCGGGTATAATCGAATGAGACGTTCTGCCTGCTATATCCCATCCCCATCATCGGCGACCCGCAACTGCGACGCTGCACGGTGCTCTGATTAAACGTGGCGGGATAAGAGAAATGGCGATGATTGAACACGTAGTAAGCACTGAACGACATGGTCCTTGAGTCCATTCCTTTGAAAGGAACGCCCTTCACGCTCCAAGGGTCAACCCCCTCAAATCCAACGGCTTTGCGAAGTCGATAACCGCCATCGTTGCGCAGATAGACGAAATCGCAACCCAGCATCGAACTATAGAGTCGGAAACTGAATTCTGAGGTCTTTCCCAGCGAACGGGGATGACTCACATCGAACGTATATCCCAGAAAAATCCATCTCCAACCAAAATACGGACCGACTTTCACACTGGCATCAGGTTTGGTGGAAATGCTTTGCGTCACACCGCCATCCTCCGTACGTCCCTGCAAACGATAGCTTTGGAAGTAGTTCGTGTTTTGCAGCATGACCGTATAGTTATAGTAATTGGGCGATATATAGGTTGTATCGTAGTCATCGAAGCTCTTCACGAAGCGGGCGACAATATTGCCTGTACGCTTCATCTTCTGCTTGATAGGCAGGCGTACTTTTGCAGAATCCGCCGTCTCTTGACTCAAGTTCTCCATCGCGTCATCGTATTCCTCAACCGGTGTGGCACTAACCGAAAGAGCGAGAGAAAAACAACAGAAGAAGCACTGTCTCTTATACAC
>ERZ1026892.1067-NODE-1067-length-12028-cov-3.479496_pt1 | contig 12028 bp, 9 predicted proteins | sample MGYA00380176_ERZ1026892 | MGnify/ENA primary metagenome ERZ1026892 (study PRJEB33269, sample SAMEA4719812) | human gut metagenome | biome: human-associated habitat; feature: organic feature; material: feces | place: Cameroon | collected 2013-10 ... | reverse complement strand
AAAAAGTAGAAGAAGCTGCTAAGATCCTTGACCTTGAGAAATTATTAGACCGTAAACCAAAGGCTTTATCCGGTGGACAGAGACAGCGTGTTGCTATGGGACGTGCTATCGTTCGTAATCCTAAGGTATTCCTTATGGACGAACCTCTTTCAAACCTGGATGCAAAATTACGTGTTCAGATGCGTTCTGAGATCGCTTCCTTACATAACAGATTAAAAGCTACTATCATCTATGTAACACATGATCAGACAGAGGCTATGACATTAGGAACCAGAATCGTTGTATTAAAAGATGGTGTTATCATGCAGGTTGATTCTCCACAGAAATTATACAATGAGCCTAACAACTTATTCGTTGCAGGATTCATCGGATCTCCACAGATGAACTTCATCGATGCTGTATGTAAAGTAGAAGGCGAGAGAGTAACTCTGAACTTTGAGAGCACATCTGTTGTCCTTCCACCGGCAAAAGCTAAGAAACTGATCGATGGCGGATACAACGGAAAGACAGTTGTTATGGGTATCAGACCAGAAGATATCGGAGATTCCCAGATTGAGATCGAAGCTCACAAAGATGCAGTATTCGAGACAGATGTAACAGGATACGAGTTATTAGGTTCAGAAGTATTGTTATACTTCAATGTAGCCGGAACAGCCATGACAGCAAAAGTTGATTCCAGAACAACAGCTCGTATGGGCGATCATATCACATTAGCGATCGATCCAGAGAAGATTCACTGCTTCGACAAAGAAACAGAATTGACAATTACCAACTAATTCGGTAAAATTAAATAAACTCAGTAGAACCGGGTGCATCATTTGTACCCGGTTTTTTCTGCAAAAAATAATTGCAAAACAAACATGTGTTCTATATAATAAATAGCGAAAGGAATGGGGCGTATGATATCAAACCATAAGATACAGACTGCTTTAGACGAGATTAAGGAGATTTCCAAGATTGATCTGGCATTATATTCAGAGAAAGGAAAACAGGTTGCGGCTACTTTTGAACCGGAAGGTGATATGGAAGAAGCGGTAACTTCATTTGCAACATCGATGGCAGAGAGCCAGATGCTGTCCGGTTGTCATTTCTTTAAAGTAATGGTAGAGGGTGAAGTGGAATATATTCTTTTGACAAAGTCATCCGCAGAAGATGCTTATATGGTAGGACGGTTGGCAGTCTGCCAGATAAGGAATCTTGCAGCCGCTTATATGGAGCAGTTTGACCGTAATAATTTTATGCAGAATATCCTGCTTGGAAATATGCTCGTGGTGGACATGTACAATAAGGCCCAGAAGCTGCATATTGAACAGGCAGAACGTGTTGTTTTTGTGATTGAGATTGACGGCAAGAAAGATGCAACCGCGATGGAGACAGTCAAGAATCTGTTCGTGACCAAGACCAGAGACTATGTGACAGAAGTGGACGAGCAGAGCATTGTCCTGATCAAAGATACCAGGGACATGAAAGAAGATGAAGAACTGCAGACATTGGCAAGTATGATCGTGGATAATATGCATACGGAGGCGATGGTGAAAGTGCGCGTGGGCTATGGAAACCGTGTGAATAATCTGCAGGATATTGCCAAATCCTATCAGGAAGCCAAGATGGCGTTAGAAGTCGGAAGAATTTTTTATGCAGAGCGTGAGACGATTGCATACAGCCTGCTTGGAATTGGGCGTCTGATTTATCAGCTTCCGATGAGCTTATGCGAGATGTTTATTCATGAAGTGTTCGGGGATGAAGTGCCGGATATATTTAATGAAGAGATTAATACAACCATCCAGAAGTTTTTTGAAAATAATCTGAATATCTCAGAGACCGCCAGACAGTTATATGTGCACCGGAATACATTAGTATATCGTCTGGAACGTTTAGAGAAGGCAATCGGATTAGATATCCGTAAGTTTGATGATGCAATGACCTTTAAGATTGCGATGATGGTCATTGCACATATGAACCAGCAGAAGGTAGAAGAGTAGGGCAGATTTGAAAGAATATTATGAAATGAATCTGTAAGCTTGTGACAGAGCACAGGAAAATGAATGAAGTGAGGTAAGAAATGGCAGGTTATGATGAGCACAGCATATCGGTTTTAGAAGGGTTAGAGGCTGTTCGGAAAAGACCGGGAATGTATATCGGAAGTGTTTCCAGAAAGGGATTGAACCACCTGATCTATGAGATCGTAGACAACTCTGTGGATGAGCATCTGGCAGGGGCATGTGATACGATCCATGTCACATTGGAGAAGAATGGTTCCTGTACGGTAGAAGATAATGGACGAGGCGTTCCGGTCGGAATGCACGCCAAAGGTGTTTCGGCAGCACGTCTTGTGTACACAACCTTACATGCCGGCGGTAAGTTTGATGATTCCGCATATAAGACGAGTGGAGGGCTCCACGGAGTAGGTTCTTCCGTTGTCAATGCATTGTCTGTTTATATGGATGTGGAGATCAGCAGAGAGGGGTATATTCATCACGACCGCTATGAGAGAGGCGTTCCGGTTGTGGAATTGGAGAATGGATTGCTTCCTAAGATTGGCAAGACAAAAAAGACCGGAACTAAAGTAAACTTTCTACCGGATCCGGAAATTTTTGAAAAGACGAGATTCAAAGAGGATGAGATCAAAAGCCGTATGCATGAGACTGCATATCTGAATCCGAAACTTACGATTATTTACGAGGACCGCCGTGGCGAGGAAGTCGAACATATCGTATATCATGAGGAAGATGGAATCCGTGGCTTTGTCAAGGATTTGAATAAAAATACGGAAGTGCTTCATGATGTCGTTTATTTTAAAGGGGAATCTGAAGGCATTACCGTGGAAGCTGCATTCCAGTACACGAATGAATTTCATGAGAATATACTTGGATTCTGTAATAATATTTTTAATGCCGAGGGCGGTACACATATCACGGGATTTAAAACTGTATTTACAACCGTCATTAATTCTTATGCGAGAGAACTTGGTATTTTAAAAGAAAAAGATGTGAACTTCACCGGAGCGGATGTCCGAAACGGAATGACGGCAGTTGTTTCCATCAAACATCCTGATCCGAGATTTGAGGGACAGACAAAGACGAAATTAGATAATCAGGATGCGGCGAAAGCCACTGCAAAAGTGACCGGCGACGAGATTCAGTTATTTTTTGATAAAAACTTAGAGACATTGAAAACGGTCATCTCCTGCGCGGAAAAAGCGGCAAAGATCCGTAAGACCGAGGAGCGCGCCAAGACCAATCTGCTCACCAAGCAGAAGTTTTCGTTTGATTCCAATGGAAAGCTTGCAAATTGTGAGAGCAGGGACGCTTCCATCTGTGAAATCTTCATCGTCGAGGGAGATTCCGCCGGAGGTTCCGCAAAGACAGCGCGGGACAGAAACTATCAGGCAATCCTGCCGATCAGGGGTAAAATCTTAAACGTGGAAAAAGCAAGTATTGACAAGGTGTTGGCCAATGCGGAGATCAAGACGATGATCAATGCGTTTGGATGTGGTTTTTCCGAGGGGTATGGAAATGATTTTGATATCACAAAACTCCGCTATGACAAGATCATCATCATGGCGGATGCCGACGTGGACGGAGCACATATCTCAACACTGCTTCTGACACTGTTTTACCGTTTTATGCCGGAACTTATTTATGAGGGACATGTTTATGTGGCAATGCCGCCGCTTTACAAAGTCATTCCGGGTAAGGGTGAGGAAGAGTATCTTTACGATGATGCGGCTCTGGAAAAATACAGAAAGGCACATAAGGGAAGTAACTTTACCTTACAGCGCTACAAAGGTCTTGGTGAGATGGACGCGGAGCAGCTGTGGGAGACTACGTTAAATCCGGCTACCAGAATGTTAAAGCGGATTGAGATCGAGGACGGCCGCATGGCGTCTGATATCACAGAGCTTCTGATGGGAAATGATGTTCCGCCGAGAAAGACATTTATTTATGAACATGCGCATGACGCAGAACTCGACGTATAGTGCAGATGGTAAAAATGGCAGCAGATCATTGAAAAATCATAAAGCAGATGACAAACATTTTGCAATGATCGGTAGAATAACAGATAGAGAGGATATATGATGCAGCAGGAAGAACAGATAATCCGTACCGAGTATTCGGAACTGATGCAGAAATCTTATATAGATTATGCGATGAGTGTTATTATCGCAAGAGCTTTGCCGGATGTCCGCGATGGCTTAAAACCGGTGCAGCGAAGAACTTTATATGATATGTACGAACTGGGAATCCGGTATGACAAGCCGTACCGTAAATGTGCGCGTATTGTCGGCGATACCATGGGTAAATATCATCCACATGGCGACAGTTCTATTTATGACGCACTAGTTGTCATGGCACAGGAATTTAAGAAAGGGCTGCCGCTTGTAGATGGACATGGTAACTTTGGTTCCATCGAGGGCGATGGCGCGGCTGCGATGCGTTACACGGAGGCGCGGCTGCAGAAAATCACACAGGAGGCATTTTTATCGGATCTGGATAAGGATGTCGTGGATTTTGTGCCAAACTTTGATGAGACAGAGAAAGAGCCGGAAGTTTTGCCGGTCAAGATCCCGAATCTCTTGGTGAACGGTTCCGATGGTATTGCGGTCGGTATGGTGACAAGCACACCACCGCACAATCTGGGCGAAGTGATCGATGGCGTGATCGCATACATTAAGAATCCGGATATCAATACCGAGCAGATGATGGAATATATTCCGGGGCCTGATTTCCCGACAGGAGGAATTATTGCCAATAAGGACAATCTGATCCAGATCTATTCCACCGGTATGGGTAAGATCAAAATCCGTGGAAAAGTGGAAGTGGAGCAGGTCAAAGGTGGAAAAGAGCGCATTGTTATCACTGAGATCCCATATACGATGATCGGTGCGAACATCGGAAAATTTTTGAATGATGTATACAGTCTCGTGGAGACCAAGAAAACAAATGATATCGTGGATATCACAAACCAGTCCTCCAAAGAGGGAATCCGTATTGTGTTAGAGCTTCGAAAAGGAGCCGATACGCAGAATCTCATCAATCTGCTGTATAAAAAGACAAAGTTAGAGGACACGTTTGGTGTGAATATGCTGGCAGTTGCGGAGGGACGGCCTGAGACGCTGGGACTTGTGCCAATCATCCGTCATCATGTGAAGTTCCAGTATGAGCTTGCCACAAGAAAATATCAGACATTACTGAAAAAAGAATTAGACAAAAAAGAAATACAGGAAGGATTGATCAAGGCGTGTGATGTCATTGACCTTATTATTGAAATCCTTCGCGGAAGTAAGAATGTAAAAGATGCAAGAGCATGTCTGACCGATGGTGTGACGGACAATATCACCTTTAAATCGGCGCAGTCAGAAAAAATGGCATCAGAGCTCCGTTTTACAGAGCGTCAGACCACGGCAATCCTGGAGATGCGTTTACAGAAGCTGATCGGTTTAGAGATCGAGGCATTGATGAAAGACCATGAGGATACGTTAAAGCATATCGCCGAGTATGAGGACATTTTGGAAAACCGTGCCACCATGGCGAAAGTGCTGATCAAAGAACTTCAGTCTTATAAGAAACAGTATGCGGTTCCGAGAAAAACTCTGATCGACAATCTTGAGGAAGCGGTTGTGGAAGAGAAGAGGATTGAGGAGATGGATGTGGTATTCCTCATGGATCGCTTTGGCTATGCAAAAACGGTGGATGTCAGTGTCTATGAGAGAAATAAAGAGGCAGCGGATACGGAAAACCGTTACATCTTAACCTGTAAGAACACGGATAAAATCTGTATTTTTACAAACAAAGGACAGATGCATCTGTTGAAAGTGCTTGATCTTCCATATGGAAAGTTCCGAGATAAGGGAATTCCAATCGACAATCTAAGTAACTACAATAGTAGTGAGGAGAACTTTATATACATTATCAACCTCGGTGCGATCATTCACTCCAGATTATTATTTGGAACCAAAACAGCCATGCTTAAGATGGTTGACGGAAGTGAATTTGACGTGGCAAAGAGAACGACAGCCGCAACGAAGTTAAATGAGGATGATGAACTTCTGATCGTGCACGCCATGACAGGTGAGGAGACGGTTGTCATGCAGTCTGAGAAAGAAATGTTTTTGCGTATTGAGGCTTCCACAATCCCGGAAAAGAAAAAGGGAGCGGTCGGCGTGCGTGGCATGAAACTGAATGCAGGAGATGCATTGAGTAACATTTATGTGTTAGACGGCGAGAGCGAGGAGACCGTTGAAGTAAAGGGAAAAGAGGTTGTCTTAAACAGACTTCGTGTTGGAAATCGTGACACCAAGGGAACGAAGCGTTAAATAAAACCAAAAGAAGTAAGGTGGGAAAATGAATTACGAGCAGGCAAGAGCGTATGCCGTAAATGTCAGCAGATCGGGAAGCATATTAGGGCTTGATAGTATTGAAAATCTAATGCACGAGCTTGGAGATATACAGGAGCAGCTTAAGATCATCCACATTGCGGGAACGAATGGAAAAGGTTCTACCGGAGCTTATTTAGAGCGGGTACTCATAGAAGCCGGATACCGGGTAGGCAGATATAGTTCCCCGGCGGTGTTTGATCCGATGGAAGTGTGGCGGATCAATCTTCAGTCCATGAGCCATGAGGAGTATGCGGATATCATGGAACAGGTGAAGTGTGCCTGTGACCGCATGGTGGAAAAAGGTATGGAACATCCGACGATTTTTGAAGTGGAAACAGCAATGGCATTTTTGTATTTTTATCAGAAAAAATGTGATTATGTACTGTTGGAAGTTGGGATGGGCGGCAGAACAGATGCAACGAATCTGATCCGAAAGCCAGTGTGCTCCGTTATTACATCAGTCAGTATGGATCATATGCAATTTCTCGGAAATACATTGACCGAGATTGCACAGGCAAAAGCCGGCATTATCAAAAAAGACTGTCCGGTCGTGACCATTATGCAAAAAGCAGAGGCAATGGAGGCGATAAAAGCAGAGGCGGAAAAGCAGCATGCAAGGCTTTCTGTTGCCGATGTTTCCAAGGTGTCAGTGGAAAACGATACGTTAAGCGAGATAAAGTTTGATTATCCGGGACTTGGAACGGTGAAAACCCGGCTTACAGGGACATATCAGGTGGAAAACTGCTGTCTGGCGATCACAGTGTTAAAGGAGATCCTTGGAATTGCAGACCGGATCATTATAGACGGGATCAAAAATACCGTGTGGCCGGGCAGGTTTGAGGTCATAGGAGAACAGCCGCTGTTTATCATAGACGGTGCGCACAATGAGGATGCGGCACTTCAATTAAGTGCGTCTGTGGAAAAATATTTTACAAACATTCCAATAACTTATATAATAGGTGTACTTGCAGATAAGGAACACAAAAAAGTGCTGGAGGCAATGCTGCCTTATGCGGGAGCCACCTTTACAGTGACGCCGGATAATCCGAGGGCGATGAAAGCGGAAGAACTTGCGTCCGAGGCAGAAGCGATCGTGGCTCATCTGTGGAAAGAGAGAGCCGGAAAGCCGGAAAAAGCACAGGGCGCAGGAGTTATGGGATCGCTTCCGAAGGTCAGGGCATGCAGTTCCATGAAGGAAGCAGTGCAGCTGGCACTGGAACACACGAAGAAAGACGGTGTGATCCTTGCATTTGGCTCATTGTCTTATCTGAAAGAGATTAAGCAGATCGCACAGGTGGATTGATCGATAAAAGCGTACATAGGAATGCAGTATCGAACGTGGACCATATCATTTCAGTATCGGTAAAGAAGGAAAAAAGATGGATAAAAAGAAAATACAAGAGGGCGTAAAATTAATATTGGAAGGAATCGGGGAAAACCCGGACAGAGAAGGGCTTCTCGATACCCCTGACCGCATTGCCAGAATGTATGAAGAGATATTTGGTGGACTGACGCAGACCGCTGAAGAACCGCTGTCAAAGACATTTCATGTGAAAGACAATGCGATGGTTCTCGAAAAAGATATTACATTTTACTCGACCTGTGAGCATCATTTTATGCCTTTTTACGGAAAAGCGCATATTGCGTATATCCCGGATGGAAAAGTCGTAGGTCTCAGCAAACTGGCAAGAACCGTGGAAGTGTATGCAAAGCGTCCGCAGATCCAGGAACAGTTGACGGCACAGATCGCAGATGCATTGATGGAATATTTAAAGCCACAGGGCGCAATGGTCATGCTGGAAGCAGAGCATATGTGCATGACGATGCGTGGTGTGAAAAAGCCGGGAAGCAAGACGGTAACATTTGTGACGCGCGGTGTTTTTGATAGGGACGAGAGGCTGCAGAGACAGTTTTTTGAGTTGGTGAGAGGATAGAAACCATTTATTTGCGATAAAAGGTCAGGAAGGTTAGAAAAATGAGAATAGGCAGCAGGGATTTTGCAACAACAGGACATACTTATATTATGGGAATTTTAAATGTGACACCGGACTCTTTTTCCGATGGTGGAAAGTTCAATCAGATTGATGCGGCATTAAAGCATGCGGAAGAGATGATAAGAGACGGTGCAGATGTGATCGATATCGGTGGGGAATCCACACGGCCGTGGGGATATACAAAGATTTCCGATGAGGAGGAGACAGGCAGGGTGGTTCCGGTCATTGAGGCGGTAAAAAAAGAGTTTGGGATTCCAATCTCTGTGGATACTTATAAAAGCGGCGTTGCAGAGGCGGCGGCACAGGCAGGAGCCGATCTGATCAACGATATCTGGGGACTGAAATATGACCCGCACATGTCAGAAGTCATTGCAAAATCCGGGCTGGCGTGCTGTCTCATGCATAACCGGGACAATACTGAGTACCGGAATTTTATGGAGGACATGAAGCAGGATCTGCGGGAGACAATCGCACTTGCCAAAGCGGCTGGAATTGCGGACGATAAGATTATCTTAGACCCGGGTGTTGGGTTTGCAAAAAGTTATGAGAACAATCTGGAAGTGATCCGCCGCCTGAAAGAGTTCAATGAATTAAAATATCCGGTGCTACTTGGCACCTCAAGGAAGTCTGTGATCGGATTGACACTTGACCTTCCGGCAGCAGAGCGTGTGGAGGGAACGATCGTCACAACGGTCATGGCGGTGGAAGCAGGCTGTATGTTTGTCCGTGTGCATGATGTAAAAGAAAATCACCGGGCAATCCAGATGGCAGAGGCGATCCTGGACAGAAAATAAGCAATTGCCAAACACCTGTTTTTTCAGGAGTTTTGCAGGCTTTAGATAACAGGAAGATAGAAGTGCTGAAAGGAAGTATCGGGATGACAGGAGATTTTATTAAAATAACGAATTTAAAAGTATTTGCACATCATGGGGTTTTTCCGGAGGAAACAAGGGATGGACAGGACTTTTACGTGAATGCAAAACTTTTTTTGGACTGCAGAAAAGCTGGAAAGACAGACAATCTGTCGGATTCTTTGAATTATGGCGAAGTCAGCCATTTTATCACAGATTTTCTACAGGATCATACATACAAATTAATTGAGAGCGTCGCAGAGCAGTTAGCGGAAGCGATGCTTCTTTCTATGCCGGTGTTAAAAGGAGTAGAGATTGAGTTATGTAAACCACATGCTCCAATCGGGCTTCCATTTGAAAATGTGTCGGTGACGATGAAACGGCAGTGGCATGAGGTGTATCTTGCGGTCGGTTCCAATCTTGGGGACAAGAATGCCTATATTGGGAATGGAATCGACGAACTGCGCCGGATCAAAGAGATCAAAGAGGTAAGAGTGTCAGAACTTCTGGTGACAAAGCCTTACGGCGGAGTGGAGCAGGACGATTTTGTTAATGGGGCGATCGCATTAAAGACGCTGTTATCACCACAGGAGCTGTTGGAGAAACTGCATGAGATCGAGCAGCACGCTAACAGGGAGCGTATCATTCACTGGGGACCTAGAACATTGGATCTTGACATTATTTTTTATGATAAGCTTGTGTACGAGGATGAGAATCTTATCATACCGCATATTGATATGCAGAATCGTGACTTTGTGTTAAAACCGCTGGCAGAACTTTGCCCGAATTACCGTCACCCGGTTTTGGGAAAAACAGTGTCGCAGTTACTTGGAGAGCTGAAAGAGAGGTAATATGATAAAAGCAGTCTTATTTGATCTGGATGGTACGATCATTAACTCAGAAGAGGGAATTACAAAGTGTGTACAATATGCATTAAGCAGTTTTGGAATTGAGGAACCGGACCGGAAAAAGCTGTTGTGTTTTATCGGACCGCCGCTTGATCCTGTTTTCCGTGAAAAATACGGCTTTGATGCGGACAAGGCATGGCAGGCGGTATTAAAATACCGGGAGAGGTTTGATAAGACCGGAATTTTCGAGTGTGAATTATATGAGGGTGTCGCAGATACGATCCGCAAGTTAAAAGAAGCAGGCTGCGTCATCGCACTTGCTTCCTCCAAGCCGGAGACAGCGTGCAGACGTATTCTGGAACATTTTTCCCTGACACCGTATTTTGATGAGATCGTCGGTTCCACTTTAGATGGAAGCATCAGCACCAAACAGCAGGTACTAGAGGAGCTTGGCAGACGGATGGAGCATATGCAGATCACAAAAGACCAGATGTGCCTGATCGGAGACACTGAGTATGACGTGATTGGAGCGGATCAGTTTGGAATCCGCTGTATCGGCGTATCCTATGGATTTGGAAAAAGAGAACTGTTAGAGCGTGCAGGGGCATACTGTGTCTGCGACAACATGGCAGAGGTTGTGGAAGCACTGCAGCAGATGTGATAGAAAGGAAGATATCATGAAAACGACAGGCGGTTTTAAACTCTGGCAGATCATTTATCCGATTGGTATTTATTATGTTGTGTCGAGCCTTATGTACTTCGTGCTGGGACTTTTTCTGGGGGATGGGCAACAGACCTATATGCTGCGCCAGCTTATCTGCTCGGCTGCAACGATCCCGGCGACGATGAGTTTTTATAAGCAGGATAAAATTGCAGAGCAGGTTGTCTATGGAACTGAAAAAGAAAAATTGGATACAAAATGGCTCACAGACGCAGTTTTGGCAGTTGTGGGTGCAGCGACACTTGGCATTGCCGTGAATAACATCATTGCAATGACGCCGTTAGTGCAGATGTCGGAGGGGTTTCAGGAGGCAAACCAGTCCTTTTTTGCGGGAACGGTTGTGTTTGAACTGCTCGGTTCCTGCCTTGTGATTCCAATCGCAGAAGAATTGCTGTTCCGCGGTGTGGTGTACAAGCGTCTGAAGCTTTATTTTGGCGTGACACCGGCATTGATCGGTTCAGCACTTATCTTTGGTATCATGCATGTCAATCTGGTGCAGTTTTTGTATGCGGCGGTGATCGGATTGCTTCTTGCGTTTGTGTTGGAAAAAACAGGGAAGCTTTCCATGGCAGTTTTTGGGCATATTGCAGCAAATCTTGCAGCGGTATTGCGGACGGAGACAGGATGGCTTGATTTTAGTTTTTATCCGACAGTAAAAGGTATTTTATTTACGGTTGTGATGGCAGCGGCAGGAATAGCCGTTGTCAGCCTTTTTTACCGGAGAAAATAATTCGTTACATAAAAACGACATTTCATTACATATTCCATAAGAAAAGCTTATGAGCTGGTCGATATAAGATAAAATACAGGGTATGGAGTGAAGAAAATGCCGAAAATTGCGATATGTGATGATGAACAGCCTATAAGAGAGTATTTAAAAAGTCTGACCGAAAAATGTATCCCGGATTCACAGGTTCGCCTGTTTGGCAGCGGAGAGGCACTGTTACGAGATCAGACATCCTTTGATGTGATCCTGCTGGATGTTTCCCTGCGTGGAGAAGATGGAAATCAGACGTTAAACGGCATGGAGACAGCCCGGAAAATCCGGGAGACATCCAATGCGATGATCATTTTTGTGACAGCGTTCAAAGAATATGTGTTTGAAGGTTATGATGTCGGGGCGTTTCACTATCTGTTAAAGCCGGTGGACGAGCACAAGTTTGCGGAAGTGATGCAGCGCGCCATGTGGCAGCTTGAGCGGGAAAAAGAGGAAATGTCCCTGTTGATAAAAGCAG
>ERZ1026892.1055-NODE-1055-length-12079-cov-21.849800_pt1 | contig 12079 bp, 11 predicted proteins | sample MGYA00380176_ERZ1026892 | MGnify/ENA primary metagenome ERZ1026892 (study PRJEB33269, sample SAMEA4719812) | human gut metagenome | biome: human-associated habitat; feature: organic feature; material: feces | place: Cameroon | collected 2013-10 ... | reverse complement strand
GCAGCAAAGGTAATACTTATTTTTTAGCGGGCAATATGGAGAAGTAGATGGTTACCTTTTGCCAATAGCCATGAGGGTTCAAGAAGAACCAATAGCCAAATAATACTACCAGCCCGGCACTCAATACCGCAGCCAACCTACATACTCTTTTCCTGATGTTCTTTTCCATTGTTACATTACCTTATATAGTTATACATTTGATTTCGGCTGCGAAATAACTATATAGATATGTCAAATGGTGGCAGAACATCAAGAAAAAAGTAAAAATGCTCTATTTTTTTGCGAATAAAGACATCTGTCACCTATGACGAATCAATAGACTAATGACATTTCTATTCCAATATTTCCCTGTTCAAATAAGATATTGTCAAGTTTCAGCTTTTCAAACACTTTCTGCAATTTGTCAATGTCGCCAAGGCGCAGCTTAACAATATTGCCAGGCATCTGTTCCACCCAACCTGCTTTCTCCGGCACAAGTTTCTTGGCATAAGAGATGGCTGGCGAAACAAGCATGTCAATACCCATCTTGCCGCCATACGACAAGAACAAGTCTGTACCCTCAATCTTCTTCACTATAAGGTTTATGCTAACCGACTTGGTAAAGCCCAACACCTTGATAGGTACAGAGACAGACACTGTAGCCCCGTTTACATACCCAAGATTAACAGTCTTATGAAAATGACTGGCTACATAATTCTGCAGCTCAGCATAAGTAATCGCCAACTTCATAATATTATCGTTTATCTGACAGTAGCGGAGGTTTCCTGCCTCCGCCACACCGAGTGTTTCACAATTCAAGACTTTTTCTTCAAGAATAAGTCTATCAACTTACCAATAATGCTCTCAGACTTCGGACAAGGATCTTCAAAGATTTTGCCGTGCCGTCTAAGTTCATCTAAGATTTTGTTGTCATTATTATTCATACTTGCCTACATCTTATTTAAATTGTTAGTTAATAATATTCTGAATATATCAATAAACTATATGTGGGTATGACTTAGAAGCCATACCCACTTTACCTAAGAACATCAGATTGCATTCTTTAAAGAGGCAACCTCTTCCAACTGTACTTCCAGTATCGTCTTCTTCTCAAGCAAACCATCTAAGGTAGCCTTGGCTTCCTCCAATTTAGTCTCCTTGTTTGCCTTATCGTTTCGGATTTCTTCCACCTTTTCTTGGAGAGGATTCAACATACCTTCAATTAGTTCTTGTCTTATAGTATTGATGACTTTATCCTTATTAGCAAAAGCACCTTGCAATAAATCTCCACAATCAAAGCTATCACGCATATTATTAATATCATTCAATAAATCTATCTTCGTTGAGTTATGTGCAAATGCTCTTCCTATCGCCGTAATAAGACTAAAACCTAAACTATTAAAGAAGTTACCAAGAATATCACCAATAATATCCAACCAACCTGCATCTGACACGTCCTCACCATCTTTACTGAACAAAGAAACATTATCCAGATCAAGTTTAATCTTTCCTTGCAAATCTTTGATGAAATCTCCGGTATCAATGTCAGGAAGATACTTTAACAAGATATCTTCAGCGTCAGTAAAGAAGTCTTGAATTGACGACAAAAACTGACGACGTCCTTCATCTTGGAGATTCTTCATCTTTCTCTTTATGTCACGTTTAACCAAATTCGAATATATCTTATCGAATTTAGGTTGTAACGATTCAACTTTAGTGAAACGTCCAAAATCTGTCTCTACAACATTTTCCATTTTGTTGCAAGCTGAATCCACTAAGTCCTCAAGAATGTCTTCACCATTATTCACCAGAGTTCTTACGTCATCATTCAAAGAATCTTCAAGAAAGCCCAGTTTTTTCTCCAAACGTCTACAAGCCTTTGACAGCTTGTACTCTCTTTCCTCCAAATCATCATCAGGACTTTGCAGCATTGTTATTTCTGCCTTTTTCTGATTGAGAGCATTCTCATTATCCATCTTAAGCTTTCCTCCTGCTGCATATATAGCATTCAATGGCTTGGCAAACAGTATTTGACTCTTTTCTTTATCTATCAAATTACGAATCGCGTTGACCAAATTATCTATATGGCTCCACTTACGCATTTCCGGCTGTGAACCTATACCGAAATTCGAGCAATGACGATTCCATGCAAAACTCAAAGCTTCTTCAGAGTTCACTTTTGACATTGGCAACTCTGACAACAAAGCCATTTCTGCCGACAAAGGAATAGGTTCTGCCTCACTCAGAATATCAGACAACGTATTGTCATTTGACTCACGACATGCCTTAGCAATCTCAGCCTTTACATAATCCTTGATTTGCTCTTCATCCTCAGGATTTACATCGCTACAATACGGTATATCATACTTGTTTATACCAATGAGCACCTTACCAATGCCACATTGACTAACATTCTTGAAGATAATATCTCTGTCGGTTGCATCAAACGGACGACCGGCATAAAGCATCATCAATACGACATCTGCCTTTTTGAGGAATTCTTTAGTACGCTCTTCACGAGAAACAATAGGGTCATTGAATCCCGGAGTATCCACAATTTCAACTCCCTTGAGATATTCTTTAGGATAGTAAATCTTTACTGATTTAGTGATAGAAACATATTTACCATCTGCTCCTACATACTCTATTATATTATCGAAAGAATCTTCTTTTGTCTTACCCAAATAATCTCTTAGATTAGAGCCTAGCCTTGAAGCTTTAGATACAAGTTCTTTTGCTGCCTTTATTTTGGATTCAGCCATAGTATCCCCAGCAACATCATCCAACGAACGAGCAGCTTGAGCCTTCTGCTCTTCCCATTCATCATTGGTATAGAACTCAGCAACCACCTTCTTCTGTTCTCCGTATGTTATCACAGACAGTGCTGCAGTCATAGGAGTTGTAGCAGCTGGTAATACAGAATCCTCAAAAACAAAAGAATTGAGGAACGTAGATTTACCACACTTCATCTGACCGATAACACCGATCGTCAAGATGTCTTTTTCCAATTTATCGATAAGTTCTTTACAACGATTCTCATCAATCCAACCAAAGTCCTTGGCTTTCAATGCCAAGGATTTTAATTTATTCTTCTTATTTTGAAATTCTTCAAAAAGATTTTGTTCCATGTTTACTTAAACTTTTTAGTTTCGTTATTATAAGATTCAAGACATTTTTGCACTTGAACAAACTGCTTCTTGCATTCAATTAAGCAAGCATGCGCTTTATCCATTTCGCTTTGCATTTCCTGCAAAGTCTGAAAAGCCGAGATCAAATCGTCCGTTTGTTCACCTGCAATATCCGACAAAATAGCAATAAGGCGTTCTCCTTCATCTCTGGACATTTCATATCTATCCTTAGAAAAAGTATGCTTTTTCCATTGCGGGATATCTTCAGCTTCGACACAATTATCGCATATAGCAGTGAGACATCTATTCACTTTTTCAATCTGCTTGTTGTAAGCTTTTGTATGCCCGTCATATTTGCGAGAAGCATTTTGAACTGTACTTTCGTATTTTTTTGACAAACCTTCCAAATCGGTTTGAACATCCTCTACAAAAGTGTCACTTTCAGATGTAGAACCAACAGACTTGATTGGTGCCATTATATCCTCCAAAGGAGCCTTTGCCGAGAAGCGGATATATTGTTCCACTTTTAAGCCAGCATCCTTCAATGTCTTGCTTATCAGAGCTTCTACTTTATCAACCTCCGACTTTGGCTTAGTATCCACCTTATTAATTACTACGTACAAAGGCTTGTTCAGCTTTTCCTTGATTAGTGATATAGAGCTGCGATTCACAGTTCCTGCATTAACATCGAAAACCCAGAACAAAGCATCACATTCATTTATAACCTCAATGGTACGCTCCTTATCCTCACTATCGTTAGAATTAAAGCCAGGAGTATCCAATATACTCAACCCATCAAGGTTAGGATTCTTATAAGTCATCACAAAGTACTTTATCAACGAAGATACTCCCTTTACTTGATCAAGAACCTCCTTTGACACTTTCTTAAATGTGGATTCAGATAAATTCTTCTCAACATTATCAGGAGTAACAAAGCGATAAGCTGTTGATACACCACCTGCAATATATGTAGGAATAGCAGTCGTTGCTTTTGTGCTAACAGGCAATAGCGGTATTGTCTTATCGTCTTGCGAAAGAATTCTATTCACGATAGAAGTTTTACCTGCAGAGAACTCACCAACAAAAGCAATAGTAGTCTTACCATCAAGCCAATGTTTTTTCTTCATAGCAGCCCAATGGAAGAAACCTGACATTAAAGTATCTTTCTTTTCATTGTAAATGGAAGTTCCGACATGTATACCATTTTCCGCCCATGCCATCTCATAGCAATCAAGAACCTGACCACGTATAACTGATTCTAAGAAGTTTATATTCTTATACAGCTGTACAGAATTATCCGCCTTTGTCTGTTGAGCCGAAAGAATCTCCTGAATAAATTCCAAAGACCCCATCTTTAATTTAAGTTCTTCGGTTTTCTCATCCAATTCTCTCTTAACCTGTCCAAGTTCCTCGTTCATCTGCTTTGAAGCCTTGCATTCCTTATCATAGTTTTCCTGCAATTCAGACAATTCAGAATCCTTCTTCTTCAACTTTTTCTTGTAGTTATCAATATCATCCTCATTGTCTTCAATCTCATCCTCAAGGTCTGTAATACGTTTCTTTAGTTTTACGACCTCATCAAGTTGAGCTTTAACAGTTTCATCGCAATTGCCACTTATTGCATTCTTAAGCTGTTCATCAAGTTTCTTGCATTCTGCTTTTGCTTCGCTCAAAAGTTCCTTGTACTTAGACTCTATATTCTTAGCCTTTTGAACATTTTCAAGACCTGCTTCCGCATCCTTCAACTTCGAACAAACAGCCGAATATTTATCCTTCAGCTGTTTGTTCTCCTCTACAAGATTTTTGGTATCATCCTCCACAGTGGCAGCAGTTCCTTTCTGTCGTCCCAGAAAGAAACCAATAGCAAAAGCTATAATGACGCCCACCAATAAGACTATCCACTCTGTCATAATCAACCTAATTTTTCTTTCAAGTTTTTGATTTCAATCTCATAGGTATCACAAGCTTGCTTATGCTCCTTAAGAGAACGCGACAACTCCTCATTCTCTCTCTTCAACTTTTTTAGTTCCATGCGAGCCTTCATCAAGTCGTCTTCCATATCGTCCTTGTCGTCCTCATTATCCTGTGAAGCCTGACGTATTTTTTTCAGTTCAGAGAGTAAGTCTTCAACCTGTCGTGAGAGTTTCTTTTTGTCTTCACGCAGGTTATTGTTTTCTTTGTAAATACCCTCAAGCTCACGAATCTTAGCTTGCAACTGTGGATTACCTATAAGTTTGTCTTTTGCAATAGCGCCAGTAACACCACCGACAACCAATGCACCTAAAATTTCTATCATATCCATATTATTAAATTGTTGATAATTTTTCTTTATATTGCTTCAGAGTTTCTTTTCTACGAGCAAACTCTGCCTTATGCTCCGAACATTGTTCTTTAAGTTCATTCAACATTGCTGTCTTCTGTGCAATCATTTCCGATGCATCATTCTGCAAACTACCTCTAACCATGTTTACAACACTCTGGCTCAAGTTCTCCATTTGAGACTTGAATTCAGGAGCCAAAGTACCATCAACATAATTTCTAACAGCTCTTACACGTTGTGGCTTAGAAAGCAATCTCTCCGTGGCAAAGCCAACCATAGAAGAAAGAATACCTTTCTTATCTGCCTTCTCTATCTTATTGTACTTATCAACAGCTTTACCAGCAAACTCCTCTGTCTTGGCAATACGTTTCATCATCTTGCGTGTATATATGATACTACCAACATCGGTTGCAGTATCTACAATATCGACAGCCTTAGATGCGGCAACAGTTGTTGCAACAGTACCTGCAGCACTCGCTGCTCCTGCCGTACCCGCTGCTCCTGCTGCACCCGCTGCTCCTGCCGTACCCGCTGCTCCTGCTGCACCCGCTGCTCCTGCTGTAGCAACAGCTGCTGCAACGGTAGCAACTGCAGCAACTGCAATAACACCAGTTTTGATTATACCGTCATACTCATGCCCCATAGAATTCAAATCAAGATTATAATTCAGTCCTGAAATTTGAATTTCTGACAGATCTATAGACATCAATGACTCAACGGGGATTTCGCTGTCAGATCCTTGTGCGCTTTGTACCTTTGACTTCAAAATACCCATAATGTTATTCTTATATTCCGACAACAGCAATGAAGCGGTATTATTTATAACAGAAAGAGCATCATTGTCCATATTTGCACTACCACCAGCAACAAGAGCACCTAACTTTTCATACATAGAATCTTCAAACCTGCGTGATATCTTAGATCCATCCTCACTAATATCACTTGCCATAGAGTCTATCAATCTATTGATATTTCTCTTGATTTTATCCAAATCAAGTTGCTGATGTCTAATCTCCATGTCAAGATTCTCGTCCGAAGAAGATGCCGTCAACATCTCATCTACGCGATTTACAAGTATTTGAGCTAAATCCTTGATACGCTGACCGTCAACTTTTGCTAAAATCTCATTCTTTGACTTTTGTATTGTCTCCAAAAGAGCATACAATTCCGACATATTGTCTTTGGCAGCACTGACAACAACTACTTGTTGTACAGGTAACTTACAGTTATCAGCAATATACTGCTTTGCAGCCTCTATCTCAGATACAGATTTTGTATCAGACTTTGTCAATACAATATAAACAGGACGCTTTGACAGCTTTATCATATCTATGAAGTCTGTCAACGAACGGGTCACCTGCTGATTAATATCAACAATCAACAAGATGGCATCGGCAGACGGCAAAAAGTCAACTAACACCTGACGATGTTTTACAACAGGAGAAGACAATCCCGGAGTATCAACCAAAATGGTTGATGATGGAACTTTTGTTGATGTATCGAATACTGTAACAATTTGTGCATCTGAGAGCTGGTCATTTTTAAGTTCTCCCAAATCATCAAAATGAGTGACTTGTCCATCTGACAGGACAACATTTGCCTCACACTTATTACATCCAAAATGGATTTCATAAATTGTGGCAGTTGTCGGTTTTGTTGCTGTTTCAAGTTTTTTGCTATCTGTAAGAGCGTTCAATAACGTTGTCTTACCAGAACTGAACTCACCTACCAATGGTATCAACAAATTTGCATTTTGCTGAGATGCTCGTTCCTGAATAGCATTTAAACTATTCAAGATATTTTGCTGGCCAAGTTCCTGAGCCACTTCTTTTAAAAATTCAATATGTTCCATTTTTATATTATAAAAAAGATCTTCTAACTACTTTATTCTTTTTGGGTTCCTCATTATTCTGAACGACTCGTTCATCTCTGTTGGGATATTGCTTAAGTTGTTCTTCAAATTCTGAAATCAATCGTTCTTTGGCTACTTCCTTCTCATTAGTAGATAATTCTACATTTGAAGAAGTCTCTTTTTTTGTTGCGTAATTATCATTATACGCATTACCTGCTATACCTGTTAAGAACGCAACAACTGAGCTCGAGTTTTCTACTTTTTTGTCGAACAATGCGTAGTCGCAAATTTTCAAGTCATAGGATGTAGCAGCTAAAGACTTTTGAATATAGAAACTATTCATCATGTGCTTTATAGCTGCAACCTCACTCCATTCTACACTAAAACTTTTTTTCTTATCATTTAAATTGAAATAGCAAATGCGCTGATCTGTGATGATACAACCTGAAGGAGTTTTCTCATCTTCGTCTTTCGCCTTCCAATTAGCTTTATGATGCGACACCCATAACAGATGTTCACCTCTTCTCAATGTAATCTCAGTAAGAAGTTTATTTGAAATAGCATCTACATTGTTCAATCCCAAATGTACACAATCGGGCCATGAAACAAACGGTTTAAACAGCTGTTTGTTTGACATGAATTCTGTATATATGTGATTATCTTCCATGACACTTGTTTTATTGTTCAGAAAAACACTATATATTTTTAGTCCAACTTCTTAAATTCAAAATCATTCGGATTGCAGCAGGCTTTCTTATAATCGAAAGCATAGATGCGCATGTAGGCTTCTTGCACCTCCTTGGCTCCATTGTAAAAAGGGGTGGCGGTGTGCTGCATGGTTGTTACTGTCACTACCATATCGGGAGTGAGGACAGTACCATTTGAGCGTTTAAGGCGCTTAGGCTTTACTTGAAATACTTTACTCATAAGCATTGAGTTTTTAGGTTATTACATATTGCTGCTCCTGCTTTTCAACCGAAACAGCAGATCATTTACTTTTATTATGCTGATATGCAGCTTATCTTACTGCAAAATTCATGCAAACGAGCGCAATGAAAGCCTGCTTTCAAATTGCCGAGTGCAGCTAATCTTCTGCAAAGGTAGGAAATATCTGCGAACCAAACAAGTCCATAATGGTTCATAAGTGTAAAAAGATGGTGCGAACCCCTACTTTCTTCACTTCCTTGCAAGTTAGGCTCTGGTAAAACCCGTAGAAAAGAAAATGTGAAAGAGGAATCCACACCATATGACGGTGTAGACTCGCTCAAACAAATTCTCGTTCTTTCTACGTTTCAATTTACCAGATTTCAACCTACAGAACTGAATAGTTTGCTCGTGTCCACAAGATTATCTTGTTTCTCTGCATCATAGCGACTTCAAGCGAGGACTTTCACCTGCCCTGTCACTAATCCAATGGCAAATTTAGTAAAAATCTGATGAACCACCAAACTTTTAACAAGAAATCTTATGGATTCCTCTTATATTTCATTTTTCAGGGACTCCACTCCCTCTTTTTTTCTGCATTCATACCTTAATAATATAGAGTTATTGTCAATTCTGCTGCAAAAGTACAATCCGGTTGCGACAAAAACTGACATAGGAGGAGAAAAGATGAAGAAGGAAGATTAAACTGCAGATGAAATACAATATGCATACTGCATGAAGTTCTTTGAAAGACTAAAAAGAATTCGCTACATAAACAAAAATACAGACGCATTTCTGTATGTAAACTTACCGCACAACAGGGGGATGACGAGCGCACAACAGCTGATGGACGAGCGCACAACAGCTGATATGCAAGCGCACAACAGCTGTTGTGCGGTTCACGATAGTATATTACCCAACGACAGATACTATATCTGCCAACAACTTATCCTATATATCCCAACAACTTATTCCGGTTCTTTCAACACCCATGTCCATGGGTACTGATGACTTCTCCTATAGTTTGCGTGGCATTTGGTGGCAATAGGTGGCAATAGTGGCATTAAATCAGAGAGAAAAAATCGCCACACACATTTTGTTAATCTTTACTATATTCCAGCGGGAAAACTTGCAGGATAATGGGAATATGAGTAACTTTGCACACGGATTTCTGAAATAATCGTCTTTCAAAGACATAAAAATAAGAGAGAAACTTTTTTTAGGATAATATAGAGATTACAAAAACAAATGAAAAAAGGACTTTTTGCACTCGCTTTGGGTACATTCACCCTGGGCATGACTGAGTTTATCATCGAGGGCATCATTACCGATGTTGCCCACAACATGAACGTATCCATTCCAGAGGCAGGCCACCTCATCTCCATCTATGCGCTGGGCGTCTGCGCCGGAGCCTTCTCACTGATACTCATGCACAAGTATCGCCCTAAGAAGATATTGATGTTCCTGGCTTCCATCATCACCATCGGAGCCATCATCGCATCCGTAGCCCCAACTTACTGGCTGTTGCTCTGCGCCCGATTCATTCAGGGTTTGCCTCATGGTGCCTACTTCGGAACGGCTACCATCGTGGCAGTGAAGATGGCAAAGGAGGGAAAGGGAACCAAGGCGGTGGCTATGATGTGCGCAGGAATGCCGGTAGCCAATCTGGTGGGCGTACCTATCGGCACCTTCCTGAGTCATGCGTTCAGCTGGCGAGTACCTTTTGTCAGTTGCATATTGCTCGGTATCATGACGATGTATATGATTCACAGATGGGTTCCGGACGTGGCAGCATTGCCGAATAAGGGAATGAAGGCACAGTTCCAATTTCTCTGCAGTTTGGCTCCCTGGCTCATCATCGCAGCTACCTTCCTGGGCAATGGCGGCATTCTCTGCTGGTTCAGCTACATCTCTCCTCTGCTTCAGATGGAAGGCGGATTCAGCGCAGCCAGCATCTCATTGCTGATGATTCTTGCCGGCGGTGGAATGGTAGTTGGTAACCAGGTGAGTGCGTTGCTTGCCGACCGTTTCAAGCCGGGGCGCTTCACCTGTTATCTCCAGTTTCTGGCGGCAGCATCGTTATTGCTCACCTTCTTCCTCGCTCCTTTCGGCTGGATATCAGTAGCGTTGATGTTCGTCTGCTGCGTCTGTCTTTTCGGCATCGGTTCGCCAGAGCAGTTCCTCATTGTGAAGCACGCCAAAGGTGGCGAAATGCTGGGTGGATGCTGCATTCAGGGTGCCTTCAACCTGGGCAATGCCGTGGGCGCTTTCCTCGGTGGTATTCCGGTAGCAATGGGATTGGGCTATAACTATCCAGCCCTTATCGGAATGCCGATGGCACTGGCTGGAGCTATCTGTTTGCTGGTTTTTCATAAGAAATATGAATAAAATGTGCGATAATCCGAAATAAAAGTGTATCTTTGCAGAAGATAAGCTGCACTCGGCAATTTGAAAGCAAGCTTTCATTGCGCTCGCTTGCATTATCTTTGCAAAATAATTGCAATATAAACAAAAAACATGATGAAACTTAACAAGACATTCCTAACACTCGGTTTGGCTGCTGCCCTGCTGCAGATGCCTACCTCATCGTTCGCCCAAAATGCGGGCGGCAGTCGTCAGAATCCACTCTTGCAGAAGAGCGGTCTCCCATTCGGAGCTCCAGATTTCAGCAAGATTCAGGAGAGTGATTATCTTCCTGCTTTCGAAGCAGCCATCAAGGATCAGCGTGCCAACATCCAGAAGATTGTAAGCAACAAGAAGAAGCCTACATTCCAGAACACCATCCTCGCTTATGAGAACAGCGGTATGTTGCTGGATCGTGTTTCCAACGTATTCTTCGGTCTTACCAGTGCCCACAAGACTCCAGGCATTGCAGAAACCCAGAAGAAGGTAATGCCTCTGCTCACCAATCTGGACAACGAGATTTCATTCAACCAGAAACTCTTCGAGCGCATCAAATATGTTTATGACAACGAATACAAGAAGCTCAAGGGTGAGGACAAGCGACTCACCGAGGTCATCTATAAGGGTTTCGTCCGTTCAGGAGCCCTGCTTTCTCCAGAGAAGATGGAGCGCATGAAGCAGATCAACTCACGCATCTCAGAACTCCAGGAGCAGTTTGGCAATCTTCTTCCTGCAGCCACCAACAACGCCGTGGTTTGGGTGAACAGCAAGGAGGAACTCGCCGGTTTGAGCGATGCCGATATCGCACAGTGCAAGAAGGATGCTGAGAGCCGTGGCGGCAAGGCGCCTTACTGCATCGTCATCGTGAACACCACCCAGCAGGCTATCCTCACCAATCTTCAGAACCGTGAGCTCCGCCGCAAGGTTTATATGGCAAGCATCCACCGTGCTGACGGCACCAATCCTGAGTTCAACACCTTCCCTATCGTAACCGAGATTGCCAAGTTGCGTGCCGAGAAGGGACAGCTGATGGGTTACAACAACTACGCCGAGTACTCATTGGAGAAGACAATGGCTAAGAACACCAAGAATGTAAACGCATTTCTGCAGCAGCTGGTCAAGGAATATGCGCCAAAGGCTGATGCTGAGACCCGCGACATTGAGGCTTATGCTCAGAAGACTGAGGGCAAGGACTTCAAGTTGCAGCCATACGACCGCTTCTACTATTCTGCAAAGATGAAGAAGGAGATGCTCAATATCTCAGACGATGAAATCAAGCCATACTTCAACATCGACAGCGTGCAGGTGAACGGTGTGTTCTATGCTGCTCATCGCGTATACGGCTTGAACTTCAAGCAGCGCAAGGACATTCCTACCTATCACCCAGACATGAAGGTGTTCGAGGTAAGCGACAAGAACGGCAAGCCTATCGCCCTCTTCTACAGCGACTACTTCCGTCGCCCTACCAAGCGT
>ERZ1026892.1052-NODE-1052-length-12089-cov-3.913412_pt1 | contig 12089 bp, 8 predicted proteins | sample MGYA00380176_ERZ1026892 | MGnify/ENA primary metagenome ERZ1026892 (study PRJEB33269, sample SAMEA4719812) | human gut metagenome | biome: human-associated habitat; feature: organic feature; material: feces | place: Cameroon | collected 2013-10 ... | reverse complement strand
GGGCACGTACTTGAGTTTGGTCTGCGTGCCGTTCATGAATCCCTTGCCTTCCAGTCCGCCCGAACCGATGGCAATTTTGCTTTGGTTGACGTTGTAGCCTGCATCGCGGTTGTCCTCGTTCATGCCGAGAAGCACTTGGATGCGGACGCGCTGGTGAGGCTCGAGCACTTTGTTGAGCGTATAGTCAGAGGTGTAGAGGAAAGCCATGCTACCCAGCGAGAAGATGGCGATGAGTAGGCAATTGTTCTTTCGTTCGCCGAGCGATTGCCAACCCAGATAACCCGCCATGATGACGCACATGGCGATGAGCACCCAGGAGATATCGAAGGGGATGATCCATTCCGAAACCAGGAGAGGAATGACGATACACACCACGCCGAGGAGCAGGATGAAGCGCGTGTGGCGCGGGTTCTTGCTATAGATTTTCACCATGCCTAACGTGAATAGCCAGATGAGGCACATCACGGCGAATTCGCCCACTGAAGTGTAGGTTCCTGGAAGTTCCATTGCCCCGAAACGGATACCTACGACAAAATAGGTGACGGCGGCTACGGCTGTGAAGAGAATGCAACCCGGCATACCTTCGCGATAGAACATGAGGAAGAAGGCGAGATAGACGAGTGCCGACCCCGTTTCCTTCTGTAACACAATGAGCACCATAGGCAGCAGGATGAGCCCTGCAGCTTTGGCGAAGTTGTGCATGTCGTTAAGGCTGAAGTTGTACTGGTTGATGAGTTTGGCCACAGCCAGTGCTGTGGCGAATTTGGCAAACTCGGCTGGCTGGATGTTGCACACACCGATGTTGATCCACGACTTCGAACCTTTGATGTCGTGGGCCACGAAAGGCGTGATGAATAGAATGGCCATCATGCACCAGTAGAACAGGCCAGCCAAAGTGTCGTAGTACTTATCATCGGTCATGAGGATGACAAAGCCCATAAGAAAGGCACATCCGATCCATACGATCTGTTTGCCCGTACGGACTCCCCATTCAAAATAGTTGGTATCGCCAATCTCATGCGTGGCACCGCAGATGCTGAACCATCCGCATACGAGCAGGATGACGTAGATGGAGAGGACCACCCAGTCGACCGAGAGAAGAGGCGAACGTTTTTGTTCTGGAATCATTGTTAATGGTTTGTTTTCAAATGGAACCCTATGAGGCGCTGGCAGGAATGTTGTTCCGCTTTGCGCTGCATCAGACGGCCTTTTCAGTCATCGGAGTACTTGATGTGCATGTTCTGGAAATGTTCCGCCTTTTTGAGGGAGGATACCGAGAGCTTGTGGTTGAGGTATTGCTCGATGATCAAGCCGCCGATGGGCACACCGTATACGTTACCCCAACCGCCGTTTTCGACGTATACCGCCACGGCGATTTTCGGATTGTTCATCGGTGCGAAGCCCATAAACACGGAGTGGTCATGACCACGGTTCTGGGCAGTACCCGTCTTTCCACATACTTCAATGCCTGGCAAATCGGCTGAGCGGCAGGTTCCGCCAAGTACGGCCTTGCGCATGCCAGCCACACAGTACTCATACCAGCGGCGGTCCACTCCGGTGTATCGCTTCTTGTTGTAGAGTGGGTCGATTGTGCCGTCCTGCACTTTGTGGACCACATGAGGCGTGATGAAGTAGCCACGGTTGGCCACGGTGGCTGCAAGGTTGCAAATCTGAAGGGGGGTTGAGGTCACCTCGCCTTGACCGATGGCAATGGAGATGACGGTCAGTCCGTTCCATGAGCCTTTGTAGGCCTTGTCGTAGTATTCAGCATTTGGAATCATGCCGCGCTTTTCGCCGGGAAGGTCGATGCCGAGCTTGTATCCGAAGCCCATGTTGACCATATAGTCCTTCCAAACGGTCATGGCCTTCTGCACGGAGCCATACTTCTGCTTGTTGCTCAGCAAGCGGAAGAGATCCCAACAGAAATAGGAGTTGCATGACGTTCCGATGGCTGGAACGAGATTGATGGGCGAAGCATGGCCGTGGCATCCCACGTGCAGGCCCTTATAGTTGAAACCGTGGTGGCAGGGGAAGGAAACCTGGGGATTGATGGAACCTTCCTGCAGGCCGGTGAGGGCCTGCGTGATCTTGAATGTCGAGCCCGGCGGATAGGTACCCATGATGGCGCGGTTGAGCAATGGGCGTTTGGGGTCGGCATTGAGTTTGCGGTGGTTCTTGCCGCGGTCGCGGCCCACCATCGAACGGGGGTCGTAGGTGGGGGCTGATGCCATGCAGAGCACTTCGCCCGTTGCAGGTTCTATGGCCACGATGGCGCCCTTCTTGCCTTGGAGAAGACGTTCGGCCAACATCTGGAGGTCTTTGTCAAGTCCGAGCGTGATGTTTTGTCCGGGAACGGGGTTCTTGTCGTATTTCCCTTCCTGATAGTGACCTTGGGTGCGTCCGTGTACGTCGCGGAGCATGATGCGCATGCCTTTTTCGCCGCGTAGCTGCTTTTCGTAGGAACGTTCAATGCCCAGTTTGCCGATATAGTCGCCGCTCTGATAGTATCTGTCCTCGGCTTCGGTGATGTCCTTTTCGCTGACTTCACCCACGTCGCCAAGGATATGGGCACCGATGCTGCTGGTGTACTGGCGTGTGCTGCGCTTTTCGATGCTGAAGCCTTTGAAGCGGAACAGCTTTTCGCGGAAGAGAGAGAATTCCTGTGCGGGAATCTGGGCCATGAAAAGCTGTGGCGTGTAACGCGAATAGCCCGGATTCTTGTTCCGGTCCTTGATGGTCTCCATTCGCTTGATATAGTCCTCCTTGGTGATGCCCACAGTGGAACAGAAGTCGAGGGTGTCGACTCCGCGCTGGTCGTTCATCACCACCATGATGTTGTACGACGGTTCGTTGTAGACCAGAAGTTTTCCGTTGCGGTCGAGTATGAGCCCGCGTGAGGGATACTGGATTTCCTTTCTGAAAGCATTGGAGTCGGCGTTCTTCTTGTAGTCGTCGCTCCAGAGTTGCAGGGTGAAGAGCCTGATGAGGTAGACAACCACAATGCCGATGGCTACGCCGCCAATGACGAATTTGCGGGTTTCAAAACTATTTTTTAGCATGTTGATTCAGAACGTATGGTGTGGGCGGATGCAAGTCAATGCATCACGCGTTTGAGGGCTGGAGAGGGGTGCAGGCTTGATGGTATGGCGACAGTAGAGCGCGTCATTTCTTGTTGCGCACCAATTCCATGGCCACAATGAAGAGCGTGGTGAGTACGCTGCTTCCGATGATATTGATGAGGAGTACCTGCCAGTCGAAGAAGGAGAAGGCTTCGAGCATGAAGAACATCACGCAGTGGGTGATGACGGCAAAGACAGTGAAACGAAGGAAACCGCCCCATTCCAAAGACTTGCAGGAAGGTTCGAGCGTGTCATCATCGTGTTCAGAGGGTGATACGGCAGCGAGCAACCAGGGGGCGATGAGGCCCACGAGGGTCATGCTGCCTGCGGCCATGCCGGGGGTGTTGGTGAAAAGGTCAATGAGGAGACCCATCAAGAATCCGAGCAACACGTAGAGCCAATGGGGCGTGTTGGAGGGAAGGATGAGCAGGAAATAAACGTAGGGCATCGGTGTGGCATAGCCGAAAATATGGACGTGGTTGAACACCAACACTTGCAGCAGGAAAAGCACCACAAACCAGATGGTACGTGAAAATATCGTTTGGAACATAGACTGTCGAGGGGAAGATAAGGAAGTCGTCTAAACTTTTCTGACAAAGATTCGATTTGGAGTTTGAGCTCTTCTACATTCAATCTTCACCTTTCTTTTTGGCCGTTTTTTGACCTTTCATCGGTCGTGTAGCTCGCTACACTCCCTCTTCAAGACCCAAAAACGTCTCAAAAATAAAGGCAAATCTTGAATTTCATAAAAGTTCAGATGACTTCAAGAATTGAACGATGCGTTGGGGCGAAAGGAAACGAATGTTGCAGATACGCTTTATTTGGTTGCATCAGCAGCGGCAGCATGTACCTGAAGCGTGTCGATTTCGGCCTTATAAGGGGTGGCAACCACTTCTACGTCGCGAAGGTTGGCAAAGTTTGTGCCGAGCGTCACATCGAGCTTATAGCTTTGCCCGTCGGGCGAATTGCTGATGGAGCGGATGCGACCTACGAAGATGCCGGGAGGAAATACGGACGAGTAACCACTTGTTTCAACCGCTTCGCCCTTCTTCACACGGGCGTAGCGCGGAATGTCATCCACATAAGCTCGTCGCATGCTGGAGCCGTCCCATTGCAGATAGCCGAAATAGCTCTGTCCGCGTACGCGGCAGCTGATGCTCGACTTGCGGTTGGTCACCGGGATGACAAGTGAATGGTGGGGGCCCGTGAGATAGACAATGCCTACTACGCCGCCACCGCCCACTACGCCCATTTCGGGCTTGATGCCATCGATGGTGCCTTTGTCAATCACGAGATAGTTGTTGTCGCGTTCGTTGCTGTTGCTCACCACGGTGGCCGGAATCATGGTGTAGTCCTTCAGCTTCTCGTGCATGATCTGTTCCGTGAGTGTGGTGTCTTTCGTGAACTGGTGGAGCTGGGATCGCAGCAGTTCGGCCTCGCGCTGCAACTGGATGTTGCGGGCGGTGAGGTCCTTGTTGACCTCGTTGAGGTTGATGTAGGCAAGGGTGTTGCCGTAGAAGCTGTCGATTCGGGCCACGGCGGAGTTGGCCGCGCTGAACCAAACGCTGCCTTGATAGCTGTTGAAACGGAACAGAAGGGCAAGGCTTGCCACTTCAAGCAATATGAAGAGGAAGAAATAGCTGTACTTGCGAACGAAGTCTAATAGGTTGTGCATATACCTTCATTTGATGGATGCGTTTCGCGAAGCAGGTTCGTCCTGCAACGGGGAGCCCATCCTGTCGGTGGGGAAGAGAGGGGGATGGAGTGGGGATTCGTGCTGGCAAGTAGGTGTTCGAAATTTTGAATACCTACTTGTAGGCCACACATCGCTCCATAAAAACTTGAGGATTAAGGAAAAGGATGAAGGTGTCGATGGCTCATGCCCTACCTGTTCATCCCAGGTCGGGCCAGCCATATCCTTAATCCATTATCCTTAATCCTCAGTGTTGATTCAAGAGAAAACTGACATCAGGTGGGGTCAGCGCATGAGGAACGTGAAGTTCTCCACGTTCTTCAGAGCCACGCCCGTACCCTTAGCCACGCAGAGCAGGGGATCTTCAGCCACGTGGAACGGGATGTTGATCTTGTCGCTCAGACGCTTGTCGAGTCCGCGGAGCAAAGCACCGCCACCAGTGAGGTAGATGCCGTTCTTCACGATGTCGGCATAAAGCTCGGGGGGCGTGTTGGCAAGAGCGTTCACCACAGCCTGTTCGATTCTGGCAATCGAAGTTTCGAGGCAGTGGGCCACTTCCTGATAGCATACGGGCACCTCCATCGGCATCGTGGTGATGCGGTTCGGGCCGTGAACAATGTAATCCTCAGGTGGATTGGGGAGGTCAGTGAGGGCTGCGCCCACATTGATCTTGATGCGCTCTGCCATACGTTCGCTGACGCGCACGTTGTGCTGGCGGCTCATGTATTCCTGAATGTCGGAGGTGAAATCGTCGCCTGCCATCTTGATGGAATTGTTCGACACGATGCCGCCAAGGGAGATGACGGCGATTTCAGTTGTACCACCACCTATGTCGACAATCATGTTGCCCTCAGGAGCATTGACGTCGATGCCGATACCGATGGCAGCAGCCATCGGTTCGTAGAGCAGGAATATGTCGCGTCCGCCAGCATGCTCTGCAGAGTCGCGCACAGCACGAAGCTCCACTTCGGTCGAACCTGAAGGAACGCCGATGACCATGCGGAGAGAAGGCGAGAAGAGGCGCTTGCCTGAATGTACCTTCTTGATCAATCCGCGCATCATTTGCTCGCATGCGTTGAAATCGGCAATCACACCGTCGCGCAGGGGGCGGATCACGCGGATTTTGTTGTTGGTCTTCTCATACATGAGCTTGGCGCTGTCACCCACGGCAATCATCTTTTCGGTGTGCTGGTCAAGGGCAACAACGGAAGGCTCGTTCACGGCAATCTCATCGTCGGAGATGATGATGGTGTTGGCAGTACCCAAGTCGATAGCCAACTCCTGCGTGAAGGAAAAGAATTTTGAGAAAAATCCCATTACCTGTCCTTATTTATTTGCAGACGATTCACGTCGTTGCCTATGTGGCGGCCGCGACGGTGAACAGCCTGTGTTGAGGTGAGTAATCTAGTTGATTGTAATTGTGGGTGGGCTATGGTGGAACGGAGTTGTTGGGCTTTAAGGCTTTATGCTGCGTTCCGCTTCAGCACATGTGGTTATTTCTGTTCTGCAAACCAAGCGTGGATCGCAGTGTCGTAGTGGCTGCTCACGCCGAAAGCGCGGGTGGCGAACCAACGACGGTCCTCGAGCTCGGTCTGTGCACCATTCTTGCTGACGATATCGAGCAAGGGCTTGTATTCAGCCTTTGAGGGCACGATCACCACGTCGTTGAAGTTCTTTGCGCCGGCGCGGATGAGGGAAATGCCGCCTATGTCAATCTTCTCGATGATGTCGGCTGAGCTGGCACCGCTTGCCACAGTCTGCTCGAAGGGATAGAGGTCAACGATGACGAGGTCGATTTCAGGAATCTCGTACTGGGCCATCTGCTTGCGGTCGTCCTCCAGTTCGCGACGTCCGAGGATGCCACCGAATATTTTGGGGTGGAGAGTCTTTACGCGGCCTCCGAGGATGGAGGGATAGGTGGTCACGTCTTCCACTTTCTGGCAGGGATAGCCGAGGGATTCGATGAACTTCTGCGTGCCGCCTGTTGAGAGGAATTTCACGCCTTCTTCATGAAGCTTGGCAAGCAGCTCTTCCAAGCCGTCCTTGTGGAATACAGACACAAGTGCCGTTTTGATTTGCTTTGTTGCAGACATATGGTTTTGCTTGAATATGTGATGATTTGTCGTTATGTTTATGGGTAGCCTTCCGAACTTGTGGCATGCCTTCTTGTCCGTCAATTTGAAAGTTGTGACGGTGTGGAAAATGTGGCAATACAGCGTAATGGGGCTATCGATTTGCAAAATTACACCTTTTTCCGCACTCTCGCCAATTTTAAGGGGAAAAGAGCAAGTTTTTTTCTCAGTAACAACATTTTGTGCGTTTCTTAATGATGAACTGAAATGTTCACTTAGCAAGACTTGTCATGATGCTGGGGCATAGCTTCTTGCCGCTTGAAGCAGGGGGAAAGAGAACCTCGCTTTCCATGAGTGAACATGTTTTTTTCATAAGTGATGTCTTGTTCATCGGGCGTGGAGAAAACAATATCATATGCACACCACAGCTGAATTTGACTTTCGAGCGGAATGGCAAATGCTCCTTGGGTAAAATAGGGACCGTTTTAAAAGTATTTCAGAGGGGGTGTGTCGTGGCAAGCTTGGGAAATGTTGTCCTGAAACCCGTTTCAAGTTATCGACCAGCAATTGCCATTCGGTCTACTGGCAATTGCCATTCGGTCTACCGGCAATTGCCATTCGGTAACTTTGATGGGGATTAGATATAACTTCCCCCGCTTGCCGCTTTTTTCGCCTTATGGCTGTCTTCACAAAATGTATGTCCCTTTATAAGATGGTAATGGTGTATTGTCTATGGAGAACGAACTGCGAACGAATCCTCTGGGCATATAACATAGAAAAGCCGTGCAGATGAGGGCTGTCATCTGCACGGCTGGTAAGGCTGTCAGTGGAAGGTTTATTCCTTTCGTACGCCGATGGGCGTTTCCACGCTGCGGATATGGATGTCGCGCTGGGGGAAGGGAATTTCAACGTTGTGCGCATTGAGCGTGTTGTATACGACTTCCTTCACGCGACCGGTCATCATGAATTTCTGTTCCACAAGTACCCAATAGGTGACAAAGAGGTTGACGCTGTTGTCGCCGAAACTGTCGAACACCACGCTGACGGGTTTCTCGGTGCTGATGATGTCGCGGCCATCGGGCTGCTTCTCTTCCAGTTTCCTCACTGCATCAACCAGCATCTGACGGATTTCATCGACGTTTACGCCATAGGCCACGCCGACTGGTACTTTCACCATCTCGTAGGAATGGTTCTTGGTGATGTTCTTGAAGTTCTTGTTGAAGAGCGAACTGTTGAGGAAGGCTATCACGCAACCGTCGCCTGTGATGATTTGGGTGGATTGATAGGTGATGCTGTCAACTTTGCCGCGGATACCGTCGCATTCGATGAAGTCGCCTACGCGGACGCGTCCTGTCATGAGCGAAATGCCGTAGAAGAAGTTTTCAAGCAAGTCCTTCATGGCGAAGCCGACACCTGTGGCAAGTCCAGCGGAAATCACGGAGATGGCCGTCGAGGGAATCTTCAGCATTTTGATGGATATGATGAGGTAGACGCCCCATACGCAGATGCTGATGACATTGTTCGCCAGGGTGAAGTTGGGCTTACCGTTCACCACAATCTTCGACTTGTGGTATTTATGGTAGAGGGCCTTGATGAGATAGTTCAGATAGCGGAACACAAAATACTGCGAGGCCACCAACACAATCTTCAGCAAGGAGAGCTGTACGACATCAGGGATGTTGAGGAAGTTCAGCATGAAGATATGGAGCACCGTTTCGGAAAGGTCGAACACGTCGGCAGCCCACCAGATGGAAAGGAGGATGGAGGCCACGCCCAACACGGGGACAAGGGCCATGGTGATGAGGTCGTAGAACCAAGTGACGTTGATGTGCTTCTCGTGGCGGGTGCGGATGGCTTCGAGGATGTTGATGTGTGTCCTGTTGGCGGGTAGGACGAAATGCTCACCGATACGTCGTGCGAGATACCGTTCTTCGTAGACGGTCAAGAGGTCATAGACGCAGGTGACGGTCTGGATGCAGCTCAACTGGAACATCCACCAGATGAGCACCTGAACGGACAGCAGCGTATAGCCATACCATGCGGCAAAGGTCGATACCACCATGATGACCAGCGACACCCAACTATAGAAGATGTCGGAGCGGGGAATGTTGGTGTGGTGGCGCGTGATGACGTTCCACTGCCAGAGCGTGAATACCAACAGAATGGGCGGGAAGATGAGTTGCACCAGATTGTTGGGGATGAAGATGATGCGGAACGTGATGACGATGAACGACATCAGCATGATGGGGGAATAGATGCGGAATCCGCTCTTCACCTGGTCACCGTTGAGGCGGATGAGCAGGGAAATGAAGATGGCGCAGAGCAACCAGGAATACTCAATCAGCAGGCGTGAGGCCATGAGGAAAAAGTTGTGGTCCATAAAAGAGCGCACAATCATCACCGATAGGGCGAAGACCACCATGGCAACGGCAAGGATGAGGCAGACCTTCTTCTTCATGAATTCTTCTGTGCGGAAACGTTTCGGAACCAGAAAACGCACCAGCACGTTGCTCAGCAGGGCAGCGATGATGACGTAGAAAAGCACGAAGAATGTGAGTCCTGTCACGATGGGGCCGCGCCACTGTGATTGAACGATATGCATCTTACCGTCCTGTTCCTTTACGTGTTCCACGTTGTATTTCTCATTGACATCGGCCTTTGCGTTTTTCAGGTAGTTTGAAAAAGCACCGAGCACCTGGAAATAACTGGCATCGCCATTGATGAAGATACTATGCTGGATGGCGTTGTAGCGCTGGAGCGCATAATCGTTGAGAGCCTTGAGCTTTTCAGCCGTGTGGTGGTAATGCTCATTGTCCTGGATGATGCGTGCCTTGACGGATTCCAGATTGCCCTTGAGCTTGCTGGCAAGTCTGAGGCAGGCGTTGCGGTCGTCGAGTGTTTCTCCCGTCAGCACGAAGGGCTGTTTGCCTTTGGCCGGAGCTGTTGCGCGAGCGAGTCGGGCCAGAGAATCATCGGGTATGGGCGGCATCTTCACGGTATGGCCCTGTTCGTCCACTTGGGGCGGCATGGCCGAGAGCGAAGCGATGAGTTTCTCGTAGCGGTCGATTTCCATGTCGATGCGGCTGAGAATCTTCGTGTAGGGCATGCGGCGGGTGCTGAATTCGCGGTAGAGCGAGGTGGCTTCATGACAGGCGTAGGTCATGTCGAAAGTGAAGTCCTGCTTCTGCGAATAAAGCATAAGGCCAATCTGGTCGCTCTTTTGCATCATCTGCACCATGCTGCGGTGTTGGGCGTTGGTGGAAATGTTGAAGCGGGCGATGTTTTGTTGCTGTTCGTTGTAGGTGGACTGCAGTTCTGCCCGTAACACGGCCAAGGTGGAAGGGAGGTTCTTTTCCTTCAACACGGCGTGGCCGGGCAAGCTGAGACCAAAGACCATCAGCAGCAGGGCGAGAATATGGCGGGAGGTGATTGAATTCACGTTCTGGAAAGGGAAAGGGGTGGGGATTGTTCGGAGAGAGATGGGCGAGGGCGATGGCTTGGAGGTCAACTACGTCGCGAGAAGATGATGATGATCACGGCGGGGATGATGAGCAGGATGCCTGTGATGACCTGCCAGGTGAATGGCTCGTTGAACACCAGGCAACCGATCACTACGGCAGTGAGCGGTTCGAGCGCCCCGATAACGGCGGTCATGGTGCTTCCGATTCGCTTCACCGATACCACCAGGCAGATGTTGGTCACCACTGTGCAGATCAGGGCCAATGCCGTGAGGTTGCGTCCCTGCAGGGGAGTCTGGATGGGAGCGAATGAACCTTGGCGAATGGCTTCTGCAGCAAAGATGAGGGCACCGATGAACATGACGTAGAACACGAGTTTCGTGCCGTCCATCTGTGCTGCACGCGAACGGTTGACGCGGATGATGTAGAGCGCATAGCACACGGCCGAAATCAACACAATGATGACGCCGGTGATGGACGTGTTGCCGTCTCCGTCCCATGAAAGGATGCCCACACCGCCCACGGCCATGACAATGGCCAGCGCGGTCGACAGTTTGCGCGCTTCATGGTAGAAGATGATCATGATGAGCGCTGTGACGACGGGATACATGAAATGGAGCGTGGTGGCCACACCGGATGACATGTAGCTGTAGCCTTCAATGAGAAATAGGGCCGAACCGTCGGAGATAAAGGCCAGATAAATCAGTGTGACCAGTTCACCGCGGGTGATGCGGAAACTTTTCCGCTGGATGAGCATGATGAGACCTACGACCAGGGAAGCGAAGCCGAAGCGGTAGAACAGGATGGAAGGATCGGAAAGAAAGTCGGCGGGAAGGCCTTTCTTGATGGGGAGCGTGAAGAACGGGATGAAACCGTAGCAGATGGCGGCCAGAAGGCCGGCTCCGATGCCCATGAGAACTGATTCCTCGTTTTTCATGATGTTTGTTGGGGAAGAGTGGGATGAAGATGTTGTTGTCTGTGAGTCAGCCATGTTGTTGTCTTACCATTGGTTGAAGTGGATATTGGCCGCATCGTATTTGTCTTTTGGCTGCGGGTCGCCTTTGGGGTGGCCTACGGGGATGAGGGCCAGCGGGATGATGTGATCGGGGAGATTGAGGGCGCGTTTGACGGCTTCCAGTCGTTCGTCGTAGGGATATACGCCCGTCCAGACGGCACCGAGCCCCATGGCTTCGGCGGCAAGGAGGAGATTCTCGGTGGCTGCCGAGCAGTCGAAAGTCCAGTTGGTGGAGGATTTTCCATCCTTGTCAGTCACGCTCAAGTCGCCGCATACGGCAATCGCAATGGGGGCTTCCTGCAGCATCTTGGCCTTCGGCAGTTCAGCTGCAAGGGATTTCATGGCTTCGGGGTCGTTGACCACCACGAATTTCCAGGGACGCATGTCCTTGCCCGTCGGGGCTGCCATGGCCGCGCGGAGGAGTGTGTCGATTTGTTCGCGGCTCACGGGGGCGTTGGTGTAGGAACGCACACTTTTGCGTTGCAGGATATTGGCCATGACCACTTGAGCCGTGGTGCCAGACGAAGATGCTTCCGTCTGGTTATGGGTGACGGTCAGAAGCCGGGCCATCGTGGCCAGCAAAGCCACCGTGAGGACGATGGATATGATCTTATATTTGTTCATAGGGCTGTGAAGCTTGGAAGTCGTCTAAACTTTTCTGCCGAAGGTTTGATTTTGAGTTTTATCTCTTCTAAATTCAATCTTCACCTTTCTTTTTGGCCGTTTTTTGAC
>ERZ1026892.1048-NODE-1048-length-12107-cov-17.133505_pt1 | contig 12107 bp, 10 predicted proteins | sample MGYA00380176_ERZ1026892 | MGnify/ENA primary metagenome ERZ1026892 (study PRJEB33269, sample SAMEA4719812) | human gut metagenome | biome: human-associated habitat; feature: organic feature; material: feces | place: Cameroon | collected 2013-10 ... | reverse complement strand
CTTTATAGAGAGGACACAAAAATGTACCAAGTTATTTTTTAATCATTACTAAATGCAATACTTCCTTTATATTTAAAAAGAAAAGCTAACCCTTTAGAAGCCTTATATAATAATATATAATAAAGAGTACCGATAAATAGTCCCATATTTGCGAAAATTCGTAAGAATCCATTTGACAAAGAAAAATGAATCTGAAATAAACTATATAAATAACTATCAGGATTAGTTGCATTTCCCAATATCGGATCATGCATAATATTCATGGCCTCATACATCATACCTTCAAATCTTTGAGGTACTAGATAACCATCTTGTTGCCTATAATAATCTAATTCTGTTTCCCATTCATAAGAACGTTGATCTGAAAACCAAATACTTTTAATTTTATCACCCATAAACTCTAAAGAAAGCATATAAAAAATTAAAATTATAGCAATCGGTAGAAGTAATATTATATACTTAACTTTTTTATTATAGAGATATATGACTATAACAGCAATCATTGTCATGTAAGCAGTTGTAGATTGAGAAGAAAGCAATGCACCTAAGATTATGAAGAAATGCTTGTTATTCTTCAAATTAAAATTGTTTAAGAATAAATTAACTAATAATCCTATACTTAATATACTGCCAAATCGACCAGGCTCCCACGCAAAACCTAAGTTTCGCCTTAATATACCAAAACTATCTGCTATAGCATATACTATAAAAGAATTGCCTTCTGCTAATGCTCTTGCCTCAAAAGGAGAAGCTTTTGCCAAAGCTAGCATTAAAGGAGACATAGTAATAGTTAAAATCCAACCTACCAATGCACACCAGCTTAAAACATAAATAATTTGTTCAAATATTGGGAAGATTCTTCTTCCGTAAATATAATACATGACAAAAGCAAACCACAAATTTAATATACGTATTATTGGATAAGGCGAAAACATTCGATATTTAAAAACTTGCAAAATACCCCAGATTATAATTATTTCCAATAAAACTTTAGGAATAATATTAATCCCTGTTTTTCTCATTCTTAGTAATACAATTGAATACAATAAGAGAAATACCTTAAACAATATGGCAGAATAGTTAAGTCCATCAGTTGAAAATTGAAATGATTCCATGCCACCTTGTGTAATAGGTAATGCTTGCCCAAGACACAAAACTGCCAAGAATAAAAATAAATATTCTGCGCGAGTTACAACATATGAATCTGATTTTGTTTTAATAATCATATTTATACTTCTAATAAATTGCCTCTAAAACTAAAATTATTTTTTACCACGCTATCCATCTTCCAAAATAGAATTTCTTAAAAAATATCAAATATAATCCTATTAAGGTTCGATAAAAGAGCGTGAAATATTTTTTCTTTTTTGATACAGACCTCGCACGCTTTCCTTGAATTGGGGAATTTTCAAAACCTTCCCAGTTACCGTCTAATGGTTCTACCTCTTTCCAACTAATTTCTATATGAGGCAATTGCTTTACCAACATTGAGAAGATACTTTGGTCATGGCGATTTTCATGAAATCCTTCAAGATTCGGTTGAGCAGATTTTTTATCTGTGAATAAATCTATATGTTTCAATCTTATATCATTCCAATCTATAAGCAATTTTTCTGTAATCTTACTTTTCATCAAAATAAAACAACCACCCCATAATTGCAATGTCATTGCTAATTGCAGATAGCCATTAGGACAAATCTGTTTAAAAATATCCATCTTTGTCCAATCCTTCTCCAGATAGGGTTGTTGGAATGCTAATATTGGCTTATCTAAACTCATCATTGACAGATATTCTTCAAAACGAGGAAGGGCATTATATTCAAAATGATTACCACCATCAGAATATACAAGTATGTCACCATCTTCCAATTTTGCCATAACCTTTCCTACTAGATAAGGTTTCCATGTCCAATAAGCATAACCTCTTCTATAAATCTTAGGATTCAATAATTTGAAGAATTCATCAGGTAAGTCTTTCTCTGTAAAGAAATAACGTTCTGTAAATCCAAAATTCTCAGTTTCCTGTTCCAATCGTTCTAGAGAGGAACGATATCGAGTGTCTGCAAAAGATACAAATACTATTTTTTTCATATAGAACCTCCTTATGCACATTTATTATAACAATTATCTGCATAAGGAAGTTCAATAACGATCGCTATTTTACCCCCCCCTAATAGGTCTACAGTAATATTTCTCAGCTTATTTTTAACTCTTCTCATATACCATGATATATTATATGGGAATGGAGCATCCTGCGGTTCAAAAGAGGCGATATTGACATCTAAACCCAAACGGTTTAAAGACTTGTTTGTTATATGTCTACCACTTATAAGACCTGCAGCTCTAAATGTATTTAACTGGCGTGTACCATATAATTCAGGATGATACTTAATACAATAGTTACCATAAGTTTCAAACTCAGAAAACAAGCTTCCTCGCTTGTCCGAGAAATCACAAGCAAGCATTATTTTCTCAACCCATGTATCACCATCAGATTTACTAAAATCAGTAATTGCTACCAACATTTCTTTTACCACAGAAACTTTAAACATCATATGCTCAGCGATAAATGAGTAATCCACGAGTTTTCCAAATCCCAAAATTCTATTCATTGTGATAAAATAAGGCTCATGATTTTCTATTTTTTTTGTAAACAATGGTTGACCACCATCAAAAAAAGATATAGAATTAAGAGGAAGTGTATCTGCGTCCCATGTTAGATAATACTCTTTAGCCCATTTGCTTTTAGAAAAGGCAAACTTTAAGAGTTGCTGAAAATACCATCCTACACAGTTTGGTCTTTTCTCACCCTTTAGCTTCATACATTCATGAACTATGCCAAAGTTTAACTCTGGTACCAACTCGTTCTCATCTAACAATACTACATTAGTGAACTTGTGCAAATGGCTCAATCGCCCAAAGTTTTTGTTGTTAGTCACAATATATATATTATCGCAACCCATTATAAACTTGTTTATATAAGTCACCACATTTTTTACGAATGAGGTGTCCTTTCTTGCCACAGGTATAAGAACATCAAATTTTTTATTACTCTGTTCCATTTTTTACTATTTTATGATATACATTCATGATGGAATCTATGATAACATTCACATCATGTCGATCTTTTGATATTTCGATTTCCTTCTTACTTAACTGCTCTGCGAAAGCCTGATTTGTTCCAATCTTCTGAATGAAATAAGCTGTCTGATAAGCATCATTAGACGGAACCAACACGCCAGCTCCATCTTTCAAAAGCGTTGGAACTCCACCCACGCCCTGTGCTACGACAGGTAAACCGATATATTGAGCCTCACAGACACTGTTAGGACTATTGTCAATATAGCTTGGATGCATATACACATCTGAATTCAATAATCTGTCAGCCAATTGGTCTGCATTGATTGTTCCTCGGCAATACACATTAACCGCCTGGCACTTGATTCCAGTAAATCTTTCTTGCATTTGAATCTCCGATACTCCATACACATTCCATTCGAATTCTATATCAGTATTTTCCTTAAGCAGTTTAGCTGCCTTCAATATCACATCTGCCCCTTTATATACAGGAGATGATATTGTAGAAGTTATCAACAACTTTTTCTTTTGTGCATGATACTGCCATTTCTCAGATTTAGTTATAGCAGGACGCAATGCTTCAGAACAGAAAAAGTATTCTGCATTTGGAGACAACAATTTGGTAACACGTCTATCCCAATCTGTTCTACCAAAGAAATAATGAGTATTCTTAAATATCTCTGCTTCTCTTTTTGCCTGACAGGGCATCCAAGAATGCCATCCGTAATAGAGATTGTAGAATTTTCTAAAGTTAAAATTGAATGATTTCAAAATAGAATATCCACTCATACCAGCCGGACAATATGCATCATAAATAGGGTTGATAATACCCTGAATGTGCATTACAACAGGTATATCTGTATATTTAGCTATTAAGCCAAAACAGAGTTCACTTCCCCAACAATGGATTACGTCTGGCTGATAAGCATCTATCACTTTCCTGATAAGCTGGATATAATGCTCATCTATCTTCTCTTTACGAAACTTATTGAATCTCTTTTCCCACTTAGATACATATAAGGGATAATAGTGAACTCCATCACCATCCGAAGGAGAATCATCAGAAGAATATGGAAAAGCTATAGCCAAATCCAATCCACGCTTCACGATTTCACCCTGAAGTGTACCAATCCATCCACCATCTATCATGGATTTGCGCTTATATAAAGCAGGATTACCAGACAACCATAATATTTTCATGATTTATAATAATATTTATTTTTAATCTTAACCAAAGAAATTACTTTCATTACACCAAGAGAGAATATAACTCCCACCAATGTATATACAATCCACCAATAATCACCTACATAATCATGAATCACCATATCATACAGATTTTTACTCGTATCAGCATTTAGCCCATAATGCCACACCAAAAATACACTTACAATTTTGAAGCCCAATACATGGAGTAGCAATATATAGAGTGAATTCTTACCAAGATATTGCAGTATCTCTGAAAGTTTTGGCAAAACTTTCATGATGACACGACTTAGGTTATAGGTGAATATAATACCTATTACCGTCATAAGCGGAAACACCAATGGGTAAGAAAAGGTGGCAGACATCACATCTATCCTTATAAACTTACTTGCCATCATCAACAACAAAAAGGAAAGCAAAAGTAACCAAACAGTGCCCCCCCACTTCTGTACTACCTTATACTTACAAGCCGCAAATCCCATATAGATAATAAAAGTTACTGTTAGCTCTCTGAATATTGCAGTTGGCAAAGGGAAATGTAAATTCTGCAAGACTGTTACCATTGCGTATAATGCTACGAAAAACAACAATCTAAACTTTTCTTTTCTAATCCATAACATGATTGTATATACAAGAATACAACTGAAGAAAAGGCTCTTTAGAAACCATATAGGGCACAATATAGGATTATCAACTTGCTTGAAACCCAAAACCATGATAGCCATCTTCACTCCTTCCAGTCCAGGATAACGTGTCTCTGCCATGTAATGATTGCCAAAGAAATCCTGTAGTCCCAATATGAATAATGTGAATATAACAAACGGAAGCCAAAGAGTGCGCAATTTACGCTTAATGTATTTTTCTTCATTTTCCACGAACGATCCATTATCTGTTATCTTCAAGAAATATCCACTCACAAAGAAGAACAACCCCATGTGAAACAGATACACGAAGTCAACAAGTGGTCTCGGCGCACAATGTCCCAATACGACCATCAGAATGCCTATTCCTCGTACAACATCCCAAGTGTAATCTCTATAACTATTCATAATAAATTCGCTAAACCTATTTTTCGTTTCAATCTCTCACATCTTTCAACTTCATCCTTATACGGCTGTTCTTCCGTCCAAGGACGAGCTGTTTTTAAGAAGCGAGCAGGTACCCCCCCATAACCGTGTTCTCTGACAGAACATCCTTATTTACTAAACTCATCGCCGAGATAAAACAACCATCAGCAATCGTAACATTCTTAGCTATTACAACATTAGTTCCTATAAAAACATGATTACCAATTCTCTTTGGATTACCATCAGCGCATGAGCATCGATAAATACAACAATAATTACCAATCTTTGTGCTTCCACTTATAATGATACCACATCGGTGACCAATACGGCATCCATATCCAAGACTATTTATCGGAATATCAAAACCATTCTTTATACTCAGTTTATTATACCTCATCTTGTACCATAAAAACATGGGAATATAAAAAGGAGAAAGCTTCCGCTTGTAATCATAATACTCCAATTTTCTCATGCAACGCATGAACTTCTGTATAGGATTCGGCAAAAGTAATCTCTTAATAAAACCCTGCGGAAATACCTGTTCGTTCATTATCTCATCTGCCTTGAGATAGAACTTTAATTCTTTTCTTGATGTTATCATATATTATCTAATTCTTAAATTTCAATCTTGATTTACAATACCGAAATGTTAAATATAAGGATGCTAAAAGTCTACTCTTTCTTAGCAAAAAAAGATAACTCGTAATAATATCATATGGCTTCAAATATTTTATTTGAGTAGCTAGCTTTTTCATTTGAACAATCTCTTTTTCACATGGTAATCTACGTGGTATCCAAAATGAAGAAAATAAATTAATAGCCTCAAACAATGCAATGGAAGAATCATAATGTGACCCTAAAATTCGACTCATAATCGGTACGGCAATCGTATTTAATTGCAAATATTCTGAGCAAACATTACTAGCATGCATTGCCGAATCCTCTCTACATATATATGAATAAACTTCGGCATCAGAATATTTTATATGAATATTCTTACCTATTAATGATACATATTCTACATTAAATAATAAATCTTCTCCTATTCGAAGATTTTGATTAAATCTTAGTTCCTTAGCATAAACTGTACGATATAATTTAGCCCAAGGTGAAGGAACTATTTTATAAGCCAATAATTTCCTTAAATATTCATCTACAGTTAAATCAGGTGACAAAGAAACATCAACAGGTTCCCCGTTGCATTGGTGTCTAAAAATGAAAAGATCGCAATTAACATTATCACTAATACAAGTACTAATAAATTCTAGTGCAGACGGCAAAACAATATCATCGCTATCCACAAAAAAAATCCATTCACCAGTTGCATTATCTATTCCTAAATTACGTGCCGAACTTACTCCACCATTTTGCTTATGAAACACTCGCACTCTACAATCTTGACTAGCATACTCATCACAAATCTTACCAGATTGATCTTGACTACCATCATCAATAAGAAGCAGTTCATAATCTAAACTATTTTGTGATAATATGCTATCAACAGTGCTGCACAGATATTTTTCCGCATTATATACGGGTATTATTATACTAATCATTGTTCTTAAACTTTAATTTATAAAAGCCTTTAGTAACATGAATGCTACTTTACAAAAGTTTGTACCAACATCTCTTCGCATAAGTATTCAGCAACCCAATAGGCATGAGTAGTTACAAAATTAAGGATTATTTAAATCAAAGAAAAAATCCTCAGTTTTCTCATCCCATGGGTAATAACGCAACAACTTGTAAACCTTTGTCCGATACCTAATATCAGAAGGAATAATTACATCCTTATCAAAACAAAATCCAATAATAACCTCAGACAAGTTACCTTCTTTATATGGTACGAAAAACTTGATACCATCTTTGTCTTCTATCTGTATTGGGACATATCCACTATCTTTGGCATAGAGTGCAATACCATCTAAGACAGATTGATCAATATACATAAAATTACCAGGAATACCAGCTCTAGTTCCACCAGACTCTATCATATAAGCCTTAGAAAAGGCAGTGTTCATTTGCAGCTCCTTGGGGTTATAAACCACGACTGGATTACCAGTTTTCTTTGCCAATTCGCTTAAATCCGCACCTTGTGACTTCGTATAATTTAATATATAATCATCCAATCTAATTTCATCTGCCAAATATTCTATATTATCACCAAATGCAATAACAGAACGACACCCAGGATATCCTATATCATGCTCCGCCTTACTTATAGACATATGCAATTCCACACAAGAGCGGAAAAACAAGCTTATACTCAAAATGTTATTGGGTCCTATTTTTTTTGTATAAGGATGATATACCTTAGCAATACCATCGTTTAAAATTAGATTTCTTTCTTGCGGAGAGCTATAATATAATACTGCACTATGTGCGGTCTCTAATCTATCATATATTTTCCGGCATTGCTCAACATCTAAATTCCAGTTCGTTTCTTCGAATAAAGATCCAAATCCAAGCAAATCAGACCACATACAAAAACATTTTCGAACAGTTAAAGATGGAGGATTACCTATTTTAATTGTAAGATTACTTCCCATCTCAGGAGCAGTATCTTTTAATAGTATACTAAAATCCATATTTCAAATTACCCCCAAAACATAAATTCATCCTAAAGCTACATTTAAAAACTCTAAAGATTTCTTTCGATATTTTTCTAGTTTGACATACACCTTATCATAATCAATTAGAGGCAACCGCATTACCTGAACAGAATCTTCTACTATACGATTTTCAATCCCAAAGCACTGCAATAAACTTTCTATTCTTGAAAGCCCTCTTTCTTTATTACCAACAACAACAAATTGTTTTTTAAAGAGAATAGAGAACACACAGGCGTGAAAAGAATCAGTAATAACAAATTCTGCATCATAAAATCCACGCAGCCATTTTTCAACAGAAGGTTTGATTCTCTCATTCAAAGGTTTTGTCTCATCGTTTTCATGCGGATTGGTTACCGAGAAAGCTCTTAAACATTTCTGGTTAGCAACATGCATTATCAATGCTCTTTTTTTTTCGTTTTCATCCAATATATAATTGAGTAAAGTTCCGTTACTCTTAGGAGTATTTGCCTTTTGAAAGAAAATAGAATAATCTACTTCATTTAAAAGCATTGTAGGATCAAGCACATGAACAGAATCTATATCAAAATACTTTTTGCAAAGAGTAACACCATTAGTTTCTCTTACGGAAATCGCATCAAAAACCTGAAGTAAAGCTTTGCATCTCCGAGTTTGCTGGTCAGTATATTCACAATTATCTGTACCAAATGATGCCGCATAGGACAATCGCTTGATTTTCCATTTACTAGCAAAAGAAAGAAACGCATTTTCGATTTCTTGCCATCTCCATCCTGGAACAAAATATAATGGGCGCCAGACTTGATCACTTCCAACAACGATTGCATCATAAGAATCTCCATCTAACTCTTTAAAGTTCCTTATCTCCTTTCGATGGATATAAGAATTGATAAATCTTTGAGTATTCTGTGAGACAACAGGTATAACTTTTTTGTTTTGATAATACTCATAGAATATCTTCTGATTCCTACCTAATATTTTTTTTATGATACGCTTCAAAAAGCATTTTGGTATATCTTTAAATGGAGGCAGAGGCATTCTATTAGGCGTATCAAATACCACCACCTCATGCCCCATCCTTTCCAATACCGTTTGCAAAGCAAATGCCTGCAATATCCCTCCATAATTAGTATGGAGGGGTAATGTTAATATTCCTATTCTCATAAATTCTATTTCACTTTAAACATTACTTCGCTCCATGGCATCAATCTTTTTAATCAATTCAACCAAAGAACTTACCGCATATTTATCAATTAACGTTAATGTTTCAACAACCTCAGACAACTTCTTACCAATTTCATTAAGGGCAGGCATGTCTGGTGTCAATTCTCTATTTATAAAATGCCCTGTATCAGCTCCATATCTTCTATTCAGAAATCTATAGAAATGAAACTTTGAAGCATTCGACAATGATAGGATTCGTTTAGCTACGCGTTCGGGATTTGCATCCTTGAATATTGGATATGACTGATAAGAATTACTTCTATCAGGCAACATTTTGTCCATAGAATCAACAATCTCCAATAAGTTATCATCCGATAAGTTTTCCAAAATCTCGGTATAATGATGTTCCAACTCAGTCAACTTTGTTGCAAATATTCCATTCAAGCTGCTATTAAACTTTTTGCGCAGTTCATTGTTGTCACTTACCTGGTTAATACTGGATAGCAAATTAATGATGTTACTTTTTATATCTGCGAATAAATCGGAAGAAGAAATATCTGCAATCAATTTCTCGACATAAGCTTTTGACGTATCAAAAACTTTGCTGTTCATCTCTTTTATCCCAAGGTCACTTAGTTCTATCAGAATTGATATTGCCTTTAAATAATCTTGATAATTTCGAAAGCTTCCATTTAAAACTGCAGATTCTGTCATTGCATATTGACTCTCAAAATCTTCATTATTCATCTCATAGTATTGATATAAACAATCCCATGAATCTCGTTCTGTTGGAACTAACTTAGCATTCAAATAGCCAACCAAATCTATACCTTTCAAACAAAAATCTGGTATGAATGTAATATCATTTCTTTCTCTGAATATATCCATGCCATATTTTATTTCTAATGGCTGGTATTTTTGTTGAATAGCTGAAATCCTTCGTTTTAGCTCTAACATCTCTGGTCTATCACTTGCTAAAGCTTGAGCATATTTTTGTTTCCAATTGGCTATAATATCTTTATTAGACGTTGACATCTCAGAGTATAGCACAACAAAACGGATTAGGAAATGGAATAATTCCTTATTCTGATAAGGATTACCATTATCTATATGGATGCCTTAAAAAATCTGATTAAAGTCTCTAATACACTGTCGCAACACTCGTAGATTCGAATAGCCAGTCAACTTGAAAGCTTCTTTTACCTCTGAGATATGTTGCTGTACAAAATAGCTTGTCGGAATTTCATTTGCGAAATTATTTATCGCCGCATCTATATCTGAATGGATTTCAAAGGTTCGGCCGATGATCTTCTCTCTGAAACGATTAAAAGTCTCTTTGTCTGTGATTTCTGTACTATTACAGACGACAATCACTTTGAATCTGTTATGCTCTACAAACCGATTGATATATCCATACAATTCCTTAACACCAATGTTTGCCCGCTCCAAATCATCAAAGATTAAAATTCTGCGTCCTTTCAATTCCTCCTTTTTATCATTAAGCAAGTCCATCAAAGGATCTAACTTAAAATCTACAGTACCATCGCTTTTTTTGTCACCGTCATAATCGACATTGAACCTTAGTGCAGCAGAAGCAACCATCTTTGTAATGGTTTTGCCTATCTTATAGACCTTGCTATTCATAAATGGAAAAAGCAGGCCATTGATGGTATCATTGATTTGCTTGACCGTTTGAACACCAAACAAAGAGACATACATAGGAGTCAATTCATCTTCATTTTCAGTTTGGAAAGTATCCAACCAACTTTTTATAAAAAATGTTTTTCCACATCCCCACTTGCCATCTAAAAGCACAGCATATTGGGGATCAGGATCATCCTTATATCTGTTCAAAAATCGTATAATGTCTTCGTTCATATCCTAATCTACCATTAAATTTTTAATATCTTATGATAATACAAGGCAGCCATGCTTCTTGCTCTATTCCCTATCATACCTTCTTCCCATCTTTCATGCGGGTAAGGATGTTTTTTCTATCAACTTATCGACTCATATACTGCGAGTTCTCAACAGGTCTAGCTCACGCTTTTTCTGCAACAATTCTTCACTCATCCGTTCTCTTTCCTCACGAAGTTTCTTTGTTTCTAACTTGATTTCTAAGGTTTCCTGCATTCCAAGCGATTTTTTGAAGGGCTCACACGGATCTCACGGATTCAAACTACTTCCAGACTCTACAGCTTTTGTTTTTACAGCACCCCCTTCCCACCAGCTTTCGCCAGCAGGAAGGCGGCGCCTTAATGGTTCTAAATCAATCTAAAAAAAATGAAATCATTTTTTTCCAATCTCGTCCTGGGCCTTCTTCAAGGCGCGGATTCTTAACTCCTTCTCTACTCGCTTCTTCACTTCCTTCTCTATCTTGTCCTCAATAATCTGATTGAGAGGACGGGAGAAAGGATGCCAACCGTAATCGGCGTTCTCCTTCGTGTGACAGAACAACACCGTGCAAACTTCCAACAATGCCTCCAGACGAACCTCCTCGCTAGGATAATGGGTGAAAATCCAATTGGTGAAACGGACAAACTCGGAGAGCAACATATGCTCGCCCTTGTTCAAATGAGTGAAGAAAGTGCGGTTCAGGTGAAACTTTTTCTTGATATCACTCTTCTTCAACACCCAGGCACGCATGCCTTCGGTCAACTCATGATAAGTCGCCTTCTCTGAATAAATGTGCTTGGCAGACTTCACTAACTGGTTTGAAAACTTGTCGAAACGCTGCTCGGCAGTCTTCGACGAAATCTCAGCCGCGAGCTTCAACTTCTCAGCGGCAGAAAGTAGGAATTTCTTTTTTCCATCGTTCCTTTTTAAACAAAATTAATACTTAAATTATTTATTTTTACCACAATGTGGTAATTTTCGATTTCCTATATCGCCCTTTTGTCGTAACTTTGCTGACAGTTACCGAATGGTGAACAGCGGGGTGAACACTTGCCCCAAGCATTCACCTTTTCGGCTCCGGGGTGAACCCTAGTAAAAAGAACTTTGT
>ERZ1026892.1045-NODE-1045-length-12117-cov-18.022384_pt1 | contig 12117 bp, 8 predicted proteins | sample MGYA00380176_ERZ1026892 | MGnify/ENA primary metagenome ERZ1026892 (study PRJEB33269, sample SAMEA4719812) | human gut metagenome | biome: human-associated habitat; feature: organic feature; material: feces | place: Cameroon | collected 2013-10 ... | reverse complement strand
ACCAGCCACAGCCAGCGTAGCCCTGTTGAACAAATCGATTTACTCATCAGGCAAACTTACGTTTTTCGCCGTCACCGGCCACGTTGCTCACACAGCGTCCGCAGATATCTGCGTGCTCCGCCACCTTGCCGATATCCTGAGTATAGTGCCAGCAGCGCGGGCACTTCTCACCTTCGGCTTTATTCAGCGCGACTTTCAGACCTTTCAGCAGTTCACTCTGCTGAGCGTCAGCGGTCGCCGCTGCATAATCGGCAACGGTCGCCCCGGAGGTCAACAGGACAAATCGTAATTCGTCACCCAGCGCCGTCAGTTTGGCCGCCAGCTCCGCATCCGCATACAGGGTCACTGCCGCTTCGAGGGAACCACCGACTTTCTTGTCAGCACGCGCCTGTTCGATAACCTTGTTCACTTCACCACGAACTTTCAGCAGCTCTTCCCAGAAGTCGTCGTTCATCTCTTCGGCATTGTCCAGACCGAACAGCCCTTCGTACCATTCACCGGTGAAGACATACTTCTCACGGTCGCCCGGCAGGTAGCCCCAGATTTCATCGGCGGTGAAGGACATGATCGGCGCCATCCAACGAACCAACGCTTCTGCAATGTGGTACAGCGCAGTCTGGCAGCTGCGACGCGCCACGCTGTCCGCTTTTGCGGTGTACTGGCGGTCTTTGATGATGTCGAGATAGAAGGAACCCATTTCAACGGAGCAGAAGCGCATCAGACGCTGTACCACTTCGTGGAAATCGTAGGAAGCGTACGCTTTCACGATATCTTCCTGAGCGGCCTGCGCGCAGGCGACGGCCCAGCGATCCAGCACAACCATCTCTTCCGGCTTCACCATGTCTTTCTTCGGATCGAACCCGTTGAGGTTCGCCAGCAGGAAGCGCGCGGTGTTACGGATACGACGATAGCTGTCGGCAGCACGTTTCAGGATTTCGTCAGACACCGCCATTTCGCCGGTGTAGTCGGTGGATGCCACCCACAGACGCAGGATATCCGCGCCCAGTTTGTTCATCACGTCCTGCGGAGAAACGGTGTTACCGATAGATTTGGACATCTTACGGCCCTGACCATCGACGGTGAAGCCGTGGGTCAATACCTGACGGTATGGCGCTTTACCTTTCATGGCGACGCTGATCATCAGCGAGGACATGAACCAGCCGCGGTGCTGGTCGGAGCCTTCCAGGTACATATCCGCTGCGTGGCCGCCGAATTCCGGACGGGCGTCAACAACGGAGTAGCTGGTTGAACCGGAGTCGAACCACACGTCCAGCGTATCCGGCACCTTGACGTAGTTGTCTGCGTCGTCGCCGAGGATTTCACGCGGGTCGAGATCCCACCACGCCTGAATGCCGTCTTTCTCAACGTATTTGGCTACCGCTTCCATCAGTTCGGTGGTGCGCGGGTGCAGCTCTTCGGTGTCTTTATGCACGAACAGCGCCATCGGCACGCCCCAGGTACGCTGACGGGAGATACACCAGTCAGGACGGTTTGCCACCATGGATTCGATACGTGCTTTACCCCATGCCGGGATCCAGCCGCTCAGATCTTCTTTCGCCAGGCCTTCCTGCTCAATGCGGTCGATCTCTTTGAGAGACTGAATGCGCAGGCCTTTCTGGTCCATGCTGACGAACCACTGCGGGGTCGCACGGAAGATGATCGGCGACTTATGACGCCAGCAGCACGGATAGCTGTGCTGCATTTTTTCGACATGCAGCAGCGCGCCTTTTTCCGTCAGCAGCGCAACGATTTTGTCGTTGGCTTTGAAGACGTTCACACCGTCCAGCTCCGGATAGGTGCCCGCCAGGTAGGCGCCGTCCGGGCCAACCGGGTTCGCGATTTCCAGACCGTATTTCTGGCTGATCACGTAGTCGTCCGGGCCGTGGCCACCGGCGGTATGCACCGCGCCGGTACCCGCATCCAGGGTGACGTGATCGCCGAGGATAGCCGGCACATCAAAGCCCATGAACGGGTGGGTAAAGCGCAGCAGCTCCAGCTCAGCGCCTTTGACGGTACCGAGGATGGTGTAGTCAGCGGCGCCAATGCGTTTCATCACGCTTTCGACCAGATCGCTCGCCAGAATCACCGCCTGACCGTCGATCTGCACCAGCGCATAATCGAAGTCCGGCGCCAGAGAAATGGCGCGGTTAGCCGGCAGGGTCCACGGCGTGGTGGTCCAGATAACCAGCGAGATAGGGCCGGTCACGTTGGCCGCGCCAAATTTCGCTTTTACCGCGTCCCGATCGGCGGCGTGGAACGCGACGTCGATAGACGGGGAGGTTTTGTCGTAATACTCAACTTCCGCTTCCGCCAGCGCAGAACGGCAGTCAACGCACCAGTGCACCGGCTTCGCTCCTTTGTGCAGGTGGCCGTTAGCGACGATTTTACCCAGCGCGCGAATGATGTTGGCTTCGGTTTTGAAGTCCATGGTCAGGTACGGCTTCTGCCAGTCGCCCAGCACGCCCAGACGGATAAAGTCGGTACGCTGGCCGTCAACCTGAGTGGCGGCATATTCGCGGCACTTGGCGCGGAATTCTGCCGCGGTGAATTTCTCACCCGGCTTACCGTATTCCTGCTCTACCTTCAGCTCGATCGGCAGGCCATGGCAGTCCCAGCCCGGGACGTACGGCGAGTCGTAACCGGAAAGCCCTTTGGACTTCACGATAATGTCTTTCAGAATCTTGTTAACCGAGTGACCAATATGAATGCTGCCATTCGCATATGGAGGGCCATCATGCAGAATGAAGGTTTTTTTGCCTTTTTTGGCTGCACGAATGATGCCGTACAGGTCATCATCGGTCCAACGCGCCAGCATTCCCGGTTCACGCTTGGCGAGATCGCCGCGCATCGGGAACCCTGTTTCCGGCAAATTCAGGGTAGATTTATAGTCACTCATCAGATTATCGATTCCGTATTTAAAACGTGTTCAGGCATTAAGCCGGTGTTGATAGCCCAAAATGCTCCCGGGCCGTTAGCACATCGCGTGCGATTTGAGCCTTAAGCTCATCAAGCGACGCGAATCGCTGCTCGTTGCGTATCTTTTTACGCAGTATCACATCTATATGGCGACCGTACAGGTCCATTGCAACGTCCAGCAAATGAACCTCCAGCTGCTGGCGCATGCCCGCAACCGTTGGACGCGTGCCAATGTTAGCCACGCCCGGCAGCGGCTTGTCGCCCAGCCCTGCCACTTCCACCGCATAAACCCCTTTAACAGGGGAAACCTGACGACGCAGCGGTAAATTCGCCGTCGGGAAACCGATTGTGCGGCCCAGTTCATCGCCGTGCACCACGCGCCCGGAGATAATAAAAGGATGACCCAGCAGACGTTCCGCCTGCTCGAGATTATCGTCGGCCAATGCCTGGCGCACCGCGGTGCTGCTAATGCGTACTCCGCCATGGCAGAAGGTTTGCGTGCTGGTGATGTCGAAACCGAAGTCCGCGCCCGCCTTCTGTAATAACAAGAAATCCCCCTGACGACCAGCGCCAAAGCGGAAATCATCCCCCACGGCAAGGAACTGCACGCCCAGCCGCTTCACCAGCAGCTCGCTGATAAAGTCCTGCGCGGTCAGCGCCGCAAAGCGGCGATCGAAGCGCAGGCACAGGACGTAGTCCACTCCACTCTCGGCCAGATAGCGCAGCTTTTCGCGCAGGCGCGTCAAGCGCGCAGGGGCCTTGTCAGCCGCGAAGAGCTCCAGCGGCTGCGGTTCAAAAATCATCACCACCACAGGCAAACCGCGCGCTCTGCCCTCGGCACGTAAGCCTTGCAGTAACGCCTGATGCCCACGATGCACACCGTCGAAATTACCAATGGTCAGAACGCACCCATGTGGGGCCTGACTGAGATTATGTATGCCGCGTATCAGCTTCATGTCTGGCTCAAAAGAGTGAAAATCGTCAGAGTATACCTTGTACAGCAGTCAAGGTTAACCGGCGATTACACCTCGTAACGGAAAGAGGGAATGATTTCATCAGCATCCGTTAAAAAGGCAAGAAAATATAGTCGAGACGCGTGATTTTTGTGCCGGAAAGACTGTATTCATCGGCGACAAGCTGGTAGAATCCTGCGCCATCAATACGTAATGCAGCGTTGTCAAATTAACGGCGCTTATTTGCACAAATCCATTGACAAAAGAAGGCTAAACGGGCATATTCCTCGGCCTTTGAATTGTCCATATAGAACACATTTGGGAGTTGGACCTTGGCTAATATCAAATCAGCTAAGAAGCGCGCCGTTCAGTCTGAAAAGGCTCGTAAGCACAACGCAAGCCGTCGCTCTATGATGCGTACTTTCATCAAGAAAGTATACGCAGCTATCGAAGCTGGCGACAAAGCTACTGCACTGAAAGCATTTAACGAAATGCAACCGATCGTGGACCGTCAGGCTGCTAAAGGTCTGATCCACAAAAACAAAGCTGCACGTCATAAAGCAAACCTGACTGCACAGATCAACAAACTGGCTTAATCGCCCGCTTGTTATCAGCTTTGTAGAAAAACCCGCGTAAAGCGGGTTTTTTTATGTCTGTTTTTTGCAGGCCGGAGAAGGAAAAGCCCCCCTCCGGGCCGATCTTATCTGGCCGGCAACGTCCGAGGATTATTTCGTCGGTTCGGCAAACAGCGCCGAATAGTCGCTATGGCAGATACGCTGTACCGATGGGTGCTGAATCATGCGTTCGGCAAAAATCGCGTGATACTCTTCCATCACGTTATCCATACGGCCAATTTCCACAATGCTGTCGTCGGCATAAAAGTCGTGGGCATAGAGCGTCGGCGCGACAAATATGGCGTTATGCGCCGCGCCAAAGGCCTTCATCAGCGCCGCATCGTCAAACTCACCGAGTATCTCGACCTTCAGCCCCTGCACGTTAAACCAGTTCAGCAGCTTACGCCCGAGCATGGAGCGGCGGCCCGGAATCAGCAAACGTCGCTCTTCCAGACAGGCCGGGAAAGGTTTCTCCGGCGGCGGATTGGTGCACCAGAAGCTCACGCTGCACTCACCGATTTTGACCGAGAACAGCCCTTCCTGCTGCGTGGAGTCGATCGGGCAGTCAGAGATAATCATATCCAGCTTGTGCTGGCTGAGCTGCTCGAGCAACATTTCATGCGTCGACTCAAAACAGCGCAGATGAATTTGCTCACCTTCCACCACCGCCGCATCCAGTACCCCGCTGACCAACCGTTTCGACAACGCATCGGCCACCCCCACGTCGAACAACAGGTTCGACTCCTTGCGATAGTTCACGATATCCAGCATCTCCTGGCTAAGCGTGAACATCTTGTCGGCATAGCGAAATACCAGCTCACCGAGTTCCGTCGGCTCAATACCGCGCCCCTTACGCTTAAACAGCTTGCCCTGAAGCCGCTCTTCCAGAGCCTTAATCTGGCCGGTAATGGTCTGCGGCGTGAGGTATAGCGCCTCCGCCGCGCCCACGACAGAACCTTCCTTGTAGACATGCCAGAAGTAGTAAAGATGGTTGTAGTTTATATGCGACATGCCCTGTGCTCCTCTTTCCTTTCATTCTCATTTCGCTACCGGCTTTAAGCGTGCACGTAGCAAGCTGTATCCCACCACCGCTGACAGGACGGAGCCGATCAGAATGCCAAGCTTCGCCCAGTTAATCAGCGACGGATCGACGCTGCCAAAGGCCAGGCTGGCGATAAAAATAGACATCGTAAAACCAATCCCGCACAGCAGACCCACGGCCATAATCTGCGCAAAGCTGGTGCCTTCCGGCAGCTTTGCCAGCTTCAGCTTCAGCGCCAGCCAGCAGAACACGCTAATGCCCAGCGGTTTGCCAATAAACAGACCGGCGATAATGCCCAGCGGCAGCAGCGAAGTCAGCCCGTCCAGCGTCACGCCTTGCAGCGAGACGCCCGCATTGGCAAAGGCAAATAGCGGCAGGATCATAAAGGCCACCCACGGATGCAGCACGTGCTCAAGCTGCTTTGCCGGCGACTTGCCATTTTGCTCACGCAGTGGAATAAAGAAGCCCACGATCACGCCCGCCAGCGTGGCATGCACACCCGACTTCAGCACCGCGGTCCACAAAATGACGCCGACCAGAATATAAATACCGGTGCGCCGTACGCCGCTCAAATTCAGGATGGCCAGTGCGGCAATAGCAACGGCTGCGACGGCAAGCGACAGCAGCGATAAATCGCTGGTGTAGAACAGCGCAATAATCACAATAGCGCCCAGATCGTCGATAATCGCCAACGCCATCAGGAAGATCTTGAGGGACGCCGGAACGCGGCTACCGAGCAGCGCCAGCACGCCAAGCGCAAAAGCGATATCCGTTGCCGCCGGAATCGCCCAGCCGCTGCTGGCTACCGGATCCTGCGCGTTAAACGCCAGATAGACCAGCGCGGGCACAACCATCCCCCCCAGCGCGGCCACGACCGGGAAAATCGCCTGACGACGCGTCGCAAGCGATCCCTGCATCATCTCGCGTTTGACCTCAAGGCCAATCAACAGGAAAAATACCGCCATCAGGGCATCGTTAATCCACAGCAGCATGTTTTTGTTGATTTCTAATGCGCCAACGCGCAGTTGCACCGGCGTCTCAAGAAACGCGTGGTACAGGCCGCTAGTCACGCCGAGGTTTGCCATCAACATCGCCAGAACGGCGGCAATAATCAGAATGATGCCCCCAGAGGCATCGTTGCTAAAAAAGCGCTGAAGATGTTTCACTTTTAATCTCTCTATACGTCTTATACATCGATAAAACCATAATATCGCGTTTAAAAGCTCGGAAAAAACAGATTATAACTGGATGACAATTCAGTTTAGCCGAATTAATCAATCACCACCTCTCCAGGAGGGGTTTTAGGGGTGACAATAAAAAAACCCGGAGCGCATGCTCCGGGTTTTGTCGGTTCAGCCCTCGCCTGACGGCGAAAGATTAACGGGTTAAATCGTCAAAGAACTTTTTCACGCCGTCAAAGAAGCTTTTTGAACGCGGGCTGTTGTTTTCACCGGTTGGGCCGCCGAAGCTTTCCTGCAGGTCTTTCAACAGCTGTTTCTGCTTCTCGTTCAGGCCAACCGGGGTCTCAACCACCACGCGGCACAGCAGGTCGCCCTGCGCACCGCCGCGAACGGACTTCACGCCCTTGCCGCGCATGCGGAACAGTTTGCCGGTTTGCGTTTCACCCGGAATTTTCAGCTTCACGCGACCGTCGAGCGTCGGCACTTCAATCTCGCCGCCCAGCGCCGCCATGGAGAAGTTGATCGGCACTTCGCAGTACAGGTTGTTACCTTCACGCTCAAAGATAGCGTGCTGTTTCACCTGCACCTGAACGTACAGATCGCCTGCCGGAGCGCCGTGCTCACCGGCTTCACCTTCACCGCTCAAGCGAATACGATCGCCGGTATCCACACCTGCCGGAATTTTAACGGACAGGGTTTTGGTCTTCTCAACGCGACCGTGACCGTGGCATTTGTTGCACGGATCTTTAATCAGCGTACCGCGACCCTGACAGTGTGGACAGGTCTGCTGTACGGCGAAGAAGCCCTGACGCATCTGCACCTGGCCGGAGCCGTGACAGGTTGGACAGGTCTGCGGCTGTGAGCCCGCTTTCGCGCCGCTGCCGTGGCAGATGTCGCACTCTTCCAGCGTCGGGATGCGGATCTCTTTGGTCACACCGCGAACCGCTTCTTCCAGCGTCAGATCCATGTTGTAGCGCAGGTCTGCGCCACGGGATGCGCGCTGGCGACCGCGACCACCGCCGAAGATATCGCCGAATACATCACCAAAGATATCACTGAAGTCCGCGCCGCCGCCGAAACCACCGGCTCCGCCGCCCATACCGCCCTGTTCAAAGGCCGCATGGCCATACTGATCGTAGGCCGCGCGCTTTTGCGCGTCGGTCAGGATTTCGTACGCTTCTTTGATCTCTTTAAACTTGGCTTCGGCCTCTTTATCACCCTGGTTGCGGTCCGGGTGGTATTTCATGGCCAGGCGTTTGTACGCCTTTTTGATTTCGCGCTCTTCCGCTGTTTTGGAGACGCCCAAAATCTCGTAATAATCTTGCTTTGCCATTGGTATTGTTCAGCCCCTTAACATGCGAGCACGGGCGGAGAGGAAACCTCTTCGCCCGTGCCGATTAATTACCCTGCATCAGGGCGATTATTTTTTGTCTTTCACTTCTTCGAACTCTGCGTCAACAACATCGTCGTCTTTCGCATTGTTCGCGGAAGCGTCAGCGCCTGCTGCGCCAGCCTGCTGCTGTGCATGCTGCTGCTGAGCGATTTCCATCAGTTTCTGGGAAACCTGCGCCAGCGCCTGCATTTTCGCTTCGATGTCCGCTTTGTCTTCGCCTTTCAGAGACGTTTCCAGCGCGGTCAGCGCAGACTCGATAGCGGTTTTGTCGTCAGCCGGCAGCTGTTCACCTGCTTCTTCAACCTGCTTACGAGTGCTGTGCAGCAGATGGTCGCCCTGGTTACGGGTCTGAACCAGCTCTTCGAACTTACGGTCAGATTCTGCGTTCGCTTCTGCATCGCGAACCATCTTCTGAATTTCTTCCTCGTTCAGACCGGAAGATGCCTTGATGGTGATCTTCTGCTCTTTACCGCTGTTTTTGTCTTTCGCGGAAACGTGCAGGATACCGTCAGCATCGATATCGAAGGTGACTTCGATCTGCGGCATGCCGCGCGGTGCCGGGTTAATACCGTCCAGGTTGAACTGACCCAGAGATTTGTTATCCGCCGCACGCTTACGCTCACCCTGCAGCACATGGATGGTTACCGCAGACTGGTTGTCTTCAGCGGTAGAGAACACCTGGCTGTGCTTGGTCGGGATAGTGGTGTTTTTCGCGATCAGCGTAGTCATCACACCGCCCATGGTTTCGATACCCAGAGACAGCGGGGTAACGTCCAGCAGCAGCACGTCTTTTACTTCACCGGTCAGAACGCCGCCCTGAACCGCCGCGCCGATAGCAACAGCTTCGTCCGGGTTAACGTCTTTACGCGGCTCTTTACCGAAGAACTCAGCAACTTTCTTCTGCACCATTGGCATACGAGTCTGACCACCGACCAGGATAACGTCCTGGATATCGGATACGGACAGGCCAGCATCCTGCAGCGCAACTTTCAGCGGCTCGATAGAACGGTTAACCAGGTCTTCTACCAGGCTTTCCAGTTTCGCACGGGTCACTTTGATGTTCATGTGTTTAGGACCGGTCGCGTCTGCGGTGATGTACGGCAGGTTCACGTCGGTCTGCTGAGCGGAAGACAGTTCGATCTTCGCTTTCTCAGCGGCTTCTTTCAGGCGCTGCATCGCCAGCGGGTCGTTACGCAGGTCGATGCCCTGATCTTTCTTAAACTCGTCAACGAGGTAGTTGATCAGACGGGTATCGAAGTCTTCACCACCCAGGTGGGTATCACCGTTGGTTGCCAGAACTTCAAAGGTTTTTTCGCCATCAACTTCGTCGATTTCGATAATAGAGATATCGAAAGTACCACCACCGAGGTCGTAAACCGCGATAGTACGGTTGCCGACTTCTTTATCCAGACCATAAGCCAGCGCAGCTGCGGTTGGTTCGTTGATGATACGTTTGACTTCCAGACCTGCGATACGGCCAGCATCTTTAGTTGCCTGACGCTGAGCATCGTTGAAGTATGCAGGTACGGTGATAACCGCTTCAGTTACCGGCTCACCCAGGTAATCTTCAGCCGTTTTCTTCATTTTTTTCAGCACTTCAGCAGAGATCTGCGGCGGTGCAGTTTTGGTGCCTTTCACATCAAGCCATGCGTCGCCATTGTCTGCGGCAACAATTTTGTAAGGCATGATAGAAACGTCACGCTGAACTTCTTCGTCCTGGAAGCGGCGGCCAATCAGGCGTTTAATCGCAAACAGGGTGTTTTGCGGGTTTGTCACTGCCTGACGTTTAGCCGGCTGACCAACCAGAGTTTCACCATCCTGGGTATAGGCAATGATAGAAGGCGTGGTGCGATCGCCTTCGGCGTTCTCCAGCACGCGTGCAGTAGTGCCATCCATAATCGCTACACAAGAGTTGGTAGTACCCAGGTCGATACCAATAATTTTACCCATCTAAACGTCTCCACTAAAAATTCAGTCAACATGTGGTTGTGAATCTGTAATAAGGGCGAAACCTGCGGTTTCAACTGCCCTGAATCGTTTTTTTTCAGACTCACTCACTGCGGTTGACTACAAGATGGGGTCGCAACGTCATCCATCAAGGGGCAGGATTAAAAATTTTTCATTCAGTGCGGTTTTATTTCCGACGTTTCGCTAAACGCATTCACGATATAAATATAAAAACATCAATCTATTCAGTTAATTGCTGTCATAAGTTGTCATAATTCAGCGCTGAAAACCGAACCAACGAGGAATAAAATTTACCGTAGCATTTTGCTCACTAAAATGGCCCCTCCGGTAAGGAATACGATGAAAACCCTTTTAAACGTCTCAGTCAGTCTGGCGTTTGGCCTGCTGCTGGCCAGTTCCGCCTGCGCCAACGACCACAAAACGCTGGGCGTTATCGCCCTGCCCCGCAACGAAACTAACGATCTCACCCTGAAGCTCCCGGTATGTCGAATTGTGAAGCGCATCAAGCTCAGCGTGGATCGCGGCGACGCGCAGCTGAGCGGCGCTTCGGTGTACTTTAAGGCCGCCCGCAGCAGCAGCCAAAGCCTCAACGTCCCGTCTTCACTCAAAGAAGGCCAGACGACGGACTGGATCAACATCAACAGCGACAATGACAACAAACGCTGCGTGTCCAAAATCAGTTTCTCAGGCCATACCGTCAACTCTTCCGATATGGCATCGCTGAAAATCATCGGCGACGATTAATCTTGCTCCGCTAACATAAGTCACGAACGTAAATGAAAGTCTCCTATCTGAATGATGAAGATTTGCTCTTCCTCCAGCACTGTAGCGAAGAGCAGCTGGCGCGCTTAGCTCTGTTGATGACCCACAATGAAAAAGGCAAACGTCGCCTGTCGAGCGCGCTGCTGCACAATGAGCTGTATATGTCGATGGAGGGCCATCCGGAGCAGCACCGTCGCAACTGGCAGCTGATCGCCGGCGAGTTTCAGCACTTTGGCGGCGATAGCATCGCCAACCAGATCCGCGGCCACGGCAAGCTGTACCGTGAAATCCTGCGCGACGTTGCTAAACGTCTGGGGCTGAAAGCCGACAAAACGATGCCGACCGCGGCCATTGAGAAACAGCTGCTGGAACAGTTTGTTCGCCATGCGTGGAAGCGGATGAACGACGAACAGAAAGCCCGCTTTCATGCAGCAATCCAGCTGAAAGTCATGGAAGTGGAAGCTTTACTGCCGCAGCTTATCGATCACCATCGTCTGGATCACGGCATTGAACACCTGCTGGAGAGTCAGCTCGGCCACATTTTGCATAAACATGCCGCCGTCAGCGTTATCGGCCACGGTTTAATGCGCGGGGCCGGTCTTGGCGGCCCGGTCGGCGCAGCGGTGAACGGCGTGAAGGCCGTCAGCGGTAGCGCCTATCGCGTGACCATCCCAGCCGTGCTGCGCATTGCCTGCCTGCGTCGTCTGATTGCCCGCGCGGCATTACAGCGAGCCGGATAAGCTAAAGGGGGAAAATAGTTCATTTTCCCCCGATCAGATCATAGACAGCCCGTTTACTCCTGATTATGATGCCGCGCCCCCAGCAGTGGGGAGATTATTTCACCATTCAATGATGATTTGAGGAATTATGGGCAACACTAAGTTGGCTAACCCGGCACCGCTGGGCCTGATGGGCTTCGGCATGACCACCATTCTGCTTAACCTGCATAACGCCGGTTTCTTCGCCTTTGACGGCATTATTCTCGCTATGGGTATTTTTTACGGCGGTATCGCGCAGATTTTCGCGGGCCTGCTGGAATACAAGAAAGGGAATACTTTCGGTCTGACCGCTTTCACCTCTTACGGCTCTTTCTGGCTGACTCTGGTCGCCATTCTGCTGCTGCCGAAGATGGGGATGAGCGATGCGCCTAACGCACAATTCCTCGGCGCTTACCTCGGCCTGTGGGGCGTGTTCACGCTGTTCATGTTCTTCGGTACCCTGAAAGCCGCGCGCATGCTGCAGTTCGTGTTCCTGAGCCTGACCGTGCTGTTCGCGCTGCTGGCGATTG
>ERZ1026892.1044-NODE-1044-length-12124-cov-33.742398_pt1 | contig 12124 bp, 7 predicted proteins | sample MGYA00380176_ERZ1026892 | MGnify/ENA primary metagenome ERZ1026892 (study PRJEB33269, sample SAMEA4719812) | human gut metagenome | biome: human-associated habitat; feature: organic feature; material: feces | place: Cameroon | collected 2013-10 ... | reverse complement strand
AGGGTGCCGCTTCGCTTGCCCTGGGCTATGTGCTCCATTGGGCTTTCAGCCCGCCCTTGCTAAATCCGAAACTTGAGTATCTTTATTTCTCGTTCTTTACATTTCAGTATGTTGCAACACCACTCGCCAAGAGTTTATATATATATTGGCGTTTAGCCAATTTAAGCGGTCGTCTACAAAGAAGATGAAGTTATAGTCGTCCTGTCGGTCTAAGTATTCTTGGTCTGTCATCGTCTTGTTGTAGTTTCCTTTCACAAGCAATGCATAGTCGATGAGAGGTATGTTGAACACCATTTTTCCGTTGTTAGTATTATAAACCTTAAGTTGTGGGTGTTTTGTAGCAAACAGTCTGTTTACGGTCATCTCAGCCACTACTGCCGACACCTGTGTTTCGTTCTCGTTCGCAGCTCTGACGCTACCGTCGTATTGCGCCCATGGGCGATAAGTTATCGAGTCGTCCATTACAGGTGTGTTGTCGTAGTTAAGCCAACCGTTATCGTCGTCTATCTTGAAGTCAAAGTCGCTGGCTTTTAGTCTCTTGCCAGATGTGTTTTGTATCACCACTTTGACGTTGTTCGTATTCTTTGTTAGTGGCACCATCACGGTTTTTGTTCCATAGTCCTCCATACGCATGTCTACATTTTTAGAGTATCCGTGGTATAGGGCTGTCAGGTCGTGCTGTATGTCTCTGGTTGTTCTATTGATCTTACAATCGAGTTTAGCGATATCGTTTGTTGCATCGCCGCTTGTTGTGTATATGTATGAGTTTGGCTGTCGTTCTTCGCCTTCAGCCCATACATGCAGGGTGTATATGCCTGGCTTTATATCGAGTTTCATATAGCCTCCAGCGGCAGCCATATCGCTCACTTTTTCAGTCTTATTGAATACCAGGTCGCCATTTGGATTATAGGCATGCAGGGTCACCGTCTTCACTGGTGAGTTGAAGATGTCTATAAAATCCATGTTCATATCGTAGCAGAACCTTACTCTCAAGTCTTTTTTACATCCGTCCATGTCATCGTGCATCATAGAGCAAGAAGATATGGCTAATGACGATATAAGAGCGAGTGTTATCTTGCTTGTTGTGTTCAAGATAGACCTTAAGTATCTCATATAAGCAGAATGTAATGTATGTACTATTATTTGTTGATATCTTATGTATAGTTGGTACGGCATTAAGCCGTGCCAACTGTGTATAGAGAGATATTATGCTTACGCGTTGGCGGAATTAGTAAACAAGTTGAATAGTTAACGGGATAACAGGTAAGTTTGCCAAGCTTTTTAAGCTTCTTACCATTATGACTTTAACATAATAAGTAGTGTATTGCATACTTACTTGTCAACCCGTTAACCTGTTAACCCGTTAACCTGTTAACCCGTTAACCTGAAATTCCGCCAACGGGTAATGCTTAGTTACCAAGACTTGCGCTTTGCGTTACCACACGCCACTGCAGTACCTGAACGCGTGCTGCAAGGTAGGTGTCTTGGTATGTAGGTACAGCAGGAGCAACCACCTTGCTGGGGTCGTATACAGGTGTGCCAAAGCCTTTGATACCTGACAAAGTAATCTTGTAGAAGTGGTTGCGCACAATACCATATTCGGCAATTGCGTCAGCATTTGTGTCAGTACTTCCAAGGTGCTTGATAGGAACATAGTAGTAAGCTCTACCGTCCTTTCTGATTTCAGCTTTATCTGCCTCAATGGCTGCCAATACTGTATTCTTATCTACTTCTGTGAAAGTAGGAGTGGTGCCTGTAGTTGTCTTGGTGTAATACTTAGTACCAGCAGGGGCGTCTGCCAATGTCGGAGTTACGAGATATTGTTGCGTAGTAGCATCAGGATCCTTAAAGTTGATATCATCTTTTGAAAGCTGAGTATAAGTTGTGGCATCAGTACTTGTGTAATACTGCGAGAATGTCAATGCTACCTGCTTCTTAAGATTGTCAATTCCAAGAATAGACACACCATTGTATCTACAAATTTCGGCATAGTGCCAGTTGTTGCTGGCATCCTTGTATTTAAGAGTGGCTGCAACTGCAAACTTTGTCAGATCGTTGTTTTTCAAATCAGTGACTTTACTTCCAGGCGTGTTAGGCAACGTGTACAATACGTCCTGCATCTTGGCTTTCAATTGGTTAAACGTAGGATTAACAGGCTGATTGCCGCCAGCGCCTGCATCAAATGCAACTGAAGTTTCCCAGAAACAACGGTGATAGTCGGCTGTTGTCCAAGGAGTAAAACCTAAAGTTCCGTTGGTCCATGTCTTATCTACCTGCTTTTCTACCTCAGCCTTGCTATTCTCATCTGCCAAGCCCCAGCCTTCGATAACAGCATAAACATCATAATCGCCGGATTTTCCAACAGCAGTTTTTGTACCATATTTGGTAGTTTCCCATTTTGTACCATCGCCAAGTTCAAAGGCTGAATTGTCGACATCGGCAGTAACCTTAGCCACAACACGCTCTACATAGAGGTCTACAGGTTTTGTCTTGGCAGTTTCTGCCGAGGTTGTTACATGACCAGCAACAAGCGATGCACAAACATCTTCACCTGCATTGACATATACAGAGTTGCTCATTACAAAGTCAGACAATTTACCGGTAGCGTCCTTTTTGTAGAATTGGCTGCCTACTGCAGAATAACGAAGTTCGCTCAATCTCATCGTTCCACCATTTTTGAGTGTTGCAGCATCAACCGTTTCAGGATTAACAACTGCCACAATAGCAGCAGGAGCCGCAGACTGAACACCATTGATTACGAGCACGGTTTGCGTAATCTTCTCCTCTGTCTGTGATGGTGTGCCTGAAGTTGAGCTGTCGTCAGCAGGAGAAGCCTCAAGCCAGTTCTTTTCTCCGCCACCTTCTACACCCGCAACACCAGGATTCTTAATAAGATATGGAGAACCATCACCGTTGAAGAAGTAGAAGCGCACCTTTTTGATAGCGCTTTCCTCCGCAGTTCCATTCTCATAGCCAGTAGCACGTGTTGTAGGAGTAGCTCCCACATTCACAATGTTCACAGCGAGATACTGCGGATCACTACCAGGTTTTGTGCCGCCACCAATCTCATCTTTGTCAGAAGCACATGCGGTCATCATCAATGCTACGCATGCAAAAGGGAATAATTTAGGAATCTTCATAACAGGAAATTAAGTTGTTATTAATAATGTTGATATTTACTTAATAATCTCTTCGTATATTTTCCGTGCCGCCTCTGCCTCAGGGCTGTTGCCAGCCTTGTCGAGATATGGCTTGGCACTCTCTGCGTCGCCAGCATTCAAACGCGTGCAAGCCGCATTAAGGTTGGCCGTAGGGTCGTTAGGAAACATGCGCACCGCAATTTCCATCACCTCGTTAAACTCCTTCGAGCCAGGCTCGTAGGTTTGTGCCACCATAAACATCTCGTTTTGCGATAGCAGTTGCGGACGAGTTGTTATCAGTTTCTTTGCCTCTTCCACATTGAATGGTCGAATCTTGTATTTTATGTGATAGTCAGAGCGGCGCAATGCAGGATAGCATGTTGCATGCAAAAACTTGTATTCCTCGGCATATTCAGCCTTTATCCGTGCCTCGCGTTCGTCTTCCTTCAGCAATGTGTCGTTGGCAATGCTGAGTATCTGCTGCTTGTGCTCCATGTTGCTTCCGGCAATATATTTGCACAGCCCCTCCCAGTCTTCGGCGGTATGCGACACTGTGAATATCTCTTTGTCGAGTTTCACCATGCGCTGCACATATTCTGTCAGCGTTTTCGCACGTGCTTGCGCCAAATGGTTGTTGCTCTCGTATCTTCCTTCAGGTGATGCAAAACCATGAATATTGATGCCCACCACGGTGATATTCTTGTCAGCCTTCAGCGCCTCGATGGTTCTCACTATGCTGTCCAGCTGTTCGGGGTTTCTGCGATATTGTGGATTCAGCTCTGTGCGGTTCACGGGGAAATCGATGTATGCCGTTTTGCTCAGCTCCTGAATTTTCTCTGCCACCACCTCTGGTTGCACATACATTGCCGTAGGTCGTTGATATTCAGCCAGCTCATAGTGTTTGTTGCCAATGTTGTCGCCACACCCGCAAAGGTCTTCGCTTATGCTCACCCTGTAGTTGCCCAACCTTTTGTCGTAGCTCACCGATTGCAGATATTCTATCTGCTGCGGCTTGCCGTTTTCTCTCCTCACCACATACGCCTCGTAGTTTTTTGCCTTTCGCTTGTTGCGTTGCTGCATGATGTGCTGTCGTTTGCCGTTTATCACCATCTTTGGCATCACTACCTCGCCGTCATCGGTTGTTATGGTTGGAGTGAGCACAAACTGGTTGTTGGCATTCATCTTCAGTTTGTCCAGGTTCACAGTCATGGCAAGAGTCACCTTTTTGCCCATGCTCTTAACCCTCACATTCTCTATCGTTATGCTTTCGTTGGCTATATGCACACGCTTGCAGCCTTGCCCATAGCATGGAGCTGCGGCAAGGGTAAGTAGCGGCAATATGAATAGAATGTTGTGTTTCATATCTTTGCTCTTAAGTAGGTGTTCAAAATTATTTTTACATTGAAAGTGCATTATCGGGGTGCAGATGTTTCCTTCGGGTAAGGGTTTCTGTCCCCCGATAACGGGGGAACCGAAGGGGGTTATAGCGGGCTATGTGACCGAGGCCGAAGGGAACAGATGTACCTCGAGAATGTGCTTTCAATGTGAAAATGACACCTACTGATTATATAAAATAATTTTGAACACCTACTTATATATATACTTAGGAAAAGATTGGGGGGTATTCTCCGTATTAGTTTATCACATAAATCAATGATATAGCGGCTTTGGTAGGGCCAAAATAGTTCTTGTGGCTACTCTCTAATTTCTGGCCACAAGTTCCGCATTTCATCTCGTCATATTTGATATAATCATATCCCACGCCTATCGAAGCTTCAAGGTTCAAATGGCGAGATATTGGCCATTGGTAGCCACACGAAATGCCACCGCCTGCATACCAACCCTCGTAGCGATGGCTCTTCAGGTTAGGTAGCAAACCCAATGGCAAGTCTACACCTCCCAAGTTAAATTCGCCACCCATCACATGGGGGCCAACAAACCAACCATTGAAACTCTGGCAAAACCAATGTCTATATTCAGCCATTGTGCTCCAATGTCTGAGCTTAGAGTGGTCGCCACCAGATTGCTCCCATGGATTTAGTCCATAAAACAGTTGTGCAGTATGCTTGTTGTTCAACGATAATTCTACACCGATATTTGGCGTGGTGGTTGCCCAATAAAGCGCGTTAGTTTTTATAGCTACAGTTTGAGCATATAGTAGGGTATTCGTCAATGACAAGAATACACATAGTAATAGTTTCGTAATTCTCATAAGATATCTGTTTTATACAGCAGCTGTGTTCTGCTTTATATCTGTTCTACTTAAAGTTTGGGCTTTCCCCCGTTTTTTTGAGGGTGGGGTATTTAGCTCTTTCTCTAATTTCTTGAGTTCTTACTGAGTGTTTTTTGCGGTTCTTTGTTATTATGCCTTTGGGCATGTGTTTGAAATGTCATATAAGTTAGTGTAAATATAACAATTTTTATTGGGGGGGGTAATTTGCTTTATAAAATTTTTTCTTAATACCTCTGTTTTTTCGGCGCTCTATATAAAAGAGACAAGTTGCACTCGGGAACATTCAAGTATGCTTGACGCGTTGGCAGAATGAGTAAACAAGTTGACAAGTTAACAAGTTGACGGGTTAACAGGTAAGTTTGCCAAACTTGAAGGCACGCCGGCGGCAAACATCTGACCTGACGTGTAGAAACTTCATACGAGGCGTATGCTTTCATCGGTAAATTGTCTGCACTCTGCACTTTTTGTCTGCACTGCGTTGATTATCAGTGTGTTACGGAGTGTAGATAACCTTGCTTTCTGTCTGCACACTGTCTACACTTGTCTACACTCGTCTACACTTATCTGCACGCTGTCTACACTTGTCTGCACTCGTCAGCACGCCCCTCATTACACCTGTCAGCACCTAACTGCACGATGGTCATGCAACCTGCACAATTCGGCATAGGGGGAGCGATTTTTTGATTAGAGCGACCGAAAAAACTACCTCCCTTTATTGTTCTAACCGTCTTCTCACGGGCATTGCGTCAACCTGCCGTGGCAGAAGTGCAGAGGAAGAATTAGTGTGCAGACAAGTGTAGACAGCGTGCAAACAAGTGCAGATAAAAAACGAAGTTGTCTACACTCCGTAACACACTGATAATCAACGCAGTGCAGACAAATAGTGTAGAGTGCAGACAAATTGTGCACTTAAAAGAATAAGTAGGTATTCAAAATTATTGCAGTCCGGTAAAACGTAAACATGCGAACGGACTCAAGTCCCAAACGCTACCTCTAAACGCTAGCTCTAAACTCTATCTCTAAACGATAGCTCTAAATGCTAGCTCTAAATGCTAGCTCTAAATGCTAGCTCTAAATGCTAGCTCTAAACGCAAGCTCTAAACGCTAGCTCTAATGGGGGCGACGCGTCTCGCGTCGGAGAATTTTTCAGCAGCCTCGTCCCGCGGGATAAAGAAAGAGGAGAGAAATACGAACTCTGCTAAATAATAGCTGCAACTTTTCCTGCGGGACGAGACTGCTGAAAAAATCTCCGACGCGAGACGCGTCGCCCCCATTAGAGTTAGCGTTTAGAGTTAGCGTTTAGAGGCAGCGTTTAGAGCTAGCATTTAGAGGCAGCGCTTGGTAGTAGTTTTCGTTTAGAGGCAGCTTTTTTGCAGCACGTTTCAGTCAACTTGCAATTTCCCCAAAACGATTTAGCAAAAAGTCAATTGTGAACGCCTTGCCTGTAAGGGCAAAAGCATTCGATCGATATAAAATCAGGGCTGAATTCCTCGGTTGGAATTCAGCCCTTAAAGTCTTTTGAAAGATGTTCGGTAACTATGAACAATATTACCGGACAGCTTACCGGACAATAATTTTATTCAAGGTAAGTGTAGCCATACAAGCCAGAGCGGTAGTTGGAGATGAACTCCTTGCCCTCCTCGGTGGTTATTTTGCCCTCCTTGACAGCCTTGCTGACCCATGCTTCGAGACGGCGCACAAGGCGCTTGGGGTCGTATTGCACATACTCGAGCACATCGGCCACGGTTTCACCATCAATGGTCTTGTCGATGCTGTAACCATCTTCGTCGACGGTGACGTGCACGGCGTTGGTGTCGCCAAAGAGGTTGTGCATGTTGCCCAAAATCTCTTGGTAGGCTCCTACAAGGAACACGCCAATGTAGTAGTGCTCGCCCTCGCGGAAGGCATGCAACGGCAGGTAGGACGTTTGTTGGTTGTAGTTGACGTAGGCCGATATCTTGCCGTCAGAGTCGCAGGTGATGTCCTGTAGTGTGGCTGACACGGTGGGACGCTCGTTGAGGCGCTCAATGGGCATGATGGGGAACAGTTGGTCGATGCCCCACGAGTCGGGCAGTGACTGGAAGAGCGAAAAGTTGCAGAAGTATTTGTCGGCCATCATCTTGTCGAGTGTGCGCAGTTCGTCGGGCACATGCTTTTGGTGGTGGGCCAGTTCGCTGATTTCGCGTGTGATGCTCCAGTACAGACTTTCGATCTGTGCACGCGTTTTGAGGTCGATGATGCCGTGGCGGAAGAGGTCGAGCGCCTCGTCGCGAATGTCCTGCGCATCGTGCCAGTCCTCAAGCATGGAGCGGGGCGAGAGCTTGTCCCATATCTCGGTAAGGTCGTGTACAAGCTGGTGGTCCTGTTCGGTGGGGTGGAAATCCTCGCTCATGTGGGGCATGCTCACGCTCTCCATTACGTCGACAATGAGCACAGAGTGGTGTGCGGTGAGCGAACGTCCGCCCTCGGTGATGAGGTTGGGGTGGGGTATGTTGTTTTTGTTGGCCGCATCGACAAATGTGTAGACGCAGTCGTTGACATACTCCTGAATGGAATAGTTAACCGAACTTTCGGAGTTGCTTGAGCGTGTGCCGTCGTAGTCGACGCCAAGTCCGCCGCCACAGTCGACAAACTCGATGTTGAAGCCCATGGCGTGCAGCTGCACATAGAACTGGGCAGCCTCGCGCAGCGCTGTGGAGATGCGGCGTATTTTGGTTATTTGTGAGCCGATGTGGAAGTGTATGAGCTTGAGGCAGTCGTGCATGCCCATTTCGTCGAGCATGCGCAAGGCGTCGAGCAGTTCGGAAGAGTTGAGGCCGAACTTTGAGGCGTCGCCGCCGCTCTCTTGCCACTTGCCGGTGCCGCTGGCTGCCAACTTGATGCGTATGCCGAGGTTGGGGCGCACGCCAAGTTTTTCAGCTGTGCGGGCAATGGTGATGAGTTCGGGCAGTTTTTCGACTACCAGAAACACGCGTTTGCCCATTTTCTGACCGAGCAGGGCCAGTTCGATAAAGTTTTGGTCTTTGTGGCCGTTGCAGATGATAAGGCTGTCAGAGTCCATGTTGGTGGCGAGCACAGCGTGCAACTCGGGTTTGGAGCCGGCTTCAAGACCAAGGTTATATTTCTTGCCGTGGCTGATAATTTCTTCGACCACGGGGCGCATCTGGTTGACCTTGATGGGGTAGATTATAAAGTGTTCGGCTTTGTAGTCATACTCTTTGGCAGCCTGGTTGAAACAGTCTGAGGTCTTTTCGATACGGTTATCCAATATGTCGGGGAAACGCAGAAGCACGGGGGCTGTGATGTCGCGCGAGTTGAGTTCGTCAACTATCTCTTTGAGGTCGACGCGTACACCGTCTTTGCGTGGTGACACGTAGGCGTGGCCTTTTTCGTTGATGCCAAAGTAGTTGACTCCCCAACCTTTGATGTTGTAGAGCTCCTCAGAATCTTCAATTCTCCATTTACGCATAGCGGGCAAGGTGATATTATATTATGTAGGGATTTTAATATGTTGCGCAGGTGTTGTTTTTACACTGTGTCCTGATAGGTGCACCTGCTTGTAGGTTTATTATTGTAGTGGGTTCGTATGTCAGCGAGGGGAGCAGCCAATGGCATTGGCAATGTCCTGTGTAACGTACTTGATTTTGTCGAATGAGTCGAGCACGTTGACATCGACAATGTGGCGTGCCTTGCTGTAGAACGGTTCGCGTTGTGCCAACTGTTCTGTGACGAACTGTTGCAGTTGTTCGGGTGTTTTGTCCTTGAGCAGCGGACGCTCGCCCCGACTCATTGACAGGTGTTGCAAGATGGTCTCGGGCGAGGCTTTGAGGTAGAATACTTCGCCCACTTGGTTCATGTAGTCAATGTTGTCGAAGAAGCAAGGTGTGCCCCCGCCGCACGAAAGCACGACATTTTCGAACTCTGCCACTTCGTGCAGCATGCGTCGTTCGAGGTCGCGGAAGTGTGCTTCGCCCTTTTCGGCAAATATGTGGCTCACCTTGGTGTGGTAGCGCTCCTCGATGTACCAGTCAAGGTCGTAGAAGGTGCGGTTCATCAGTTTGGCAAGGTCGCGTCCGATGGTGGTTTTCCCCACGCACATGTAGCCTACTAAAATGATGCTTTTGTTCATGACAGTTGCTTATTTTTTAGTGGCTCGTGAGCGTGTGCGTGTGGCAGGCTTTTTACTTTCAGATGCAATGATTTGCTTGCACTCGTCGAGGGAGAGTTCGGCGGCGCGGTCGGCATCTTTTTTGGGTATTTTGTAGTTTTTGCCTTGATAGCTGATGTAGGGGCCCCAACGGCCGGCGCGCACTTCGAGTTCGGGCTCTTCGGCAAATTGTTTGAGGTGGCTTTTAGCCTCCTTGTCGCGTTTGTCCTTTATAAGCTCGATGGCACGGTCGAGTGTGATGTCCATGGGGTCCTCGCCCTTTGGTATGGACACAAACAGTTTGCCAATTTGCACGTAGGGGCCGAAGCGTCCTACGTTGGCTTTGACAGTTTGCTCTTCAAACTCGCCCAAGGTGCGTGGCAACTTGAACAGGTCGAGTGCCTCGTCGAGTGTGATGGTCTCGATGCTCTGGCCTTTGTTGAGGTTGGCAAAGCGCGGTTTCTCGTCGTCGCTGGGTGTGCCAATTTGTACTACGGGGCCAAAACGTCCGATTTTTACGCTCACGGGTTTACCCGTTTGCGGGTCGGTACCGAGTTCGCGTTCGCCCACACGGTGCTCAGTCTTTTCGTTGAGTGTGCGTTCAACCTGCGGGTCAAAATCCTTGTAGAAGTCGCTGATCATTTGTGTCCAGTTCTCCTTGCCTTCAGCCACTTCGTCGAATTGTTTTTCAACGTTGGCGGTGAAGTTGTAGTCCATGATTTCGGGGAAGTATTCCATCAGGAAGTCATTGACTACGAGCCCTGTGTCGGTGGGCACAAGTTTGCCGCGGTTGCTGCCCACATTTTCGGTGAGCGTTTGTTCGGTTATGTTGTTGCCGGCCAGTGTGAGCTGGCTGTAGTTGCGTGGTTGTCCCTCGTTGTCGCCCTTGACCACATATTCGCGGTTTTGAATGGTAGATATGGTGGGGGCGTAGGTTGACGGGCGGCCGATGCCTAACTCCTCGAGTTTGTGCACGAGCGAAGCCTCGGTGTAGCGCGGTGGTTGTTGTGTAAAGCGCTGTTGGGCTACAATCTCTTGGTTTTGCAGGTTCTGTCCCTCGCTCATGGGGGGCAGCAGACGTGACTCGTCGGCGGCATTGGCGTTGTCATCATCGCCTTGGCTCTCATGATAAACGCGCAGGAAACCGTCGAATTTTACAACCTCGCCGGTGGCCTGGAAGTAGTAGCCGTTGTGGCTTGCCGTGGCACTTGTAACGCTGATGTTGACCGTGGTGCGCTCAAGTTGGGCGTTGGCCATTTGGCAGGCGATGGTACGTTTCCAAATCAGTTCGTACAGGCGTTGCTCGCGGCTGTCGCCGGTGATGGTCTGTCGTGCCATGTCGGTGGGGCGTATGGCTTCGTGTGCCTCCTGTGCCCCTTTGGCATGGGTGTGGTAGGTGCGGCGTTGGTGGTAGTTGGCCCCCATGATGTTGGTAATGACCGGTGCGCAACTGTTGAGGCAGAGGTCGGAGAGGTTCATAGAGTCGGTACGCATGTAGGTGATGAGTCCTGACTCGTAAAGGCTCTGTGCCACGCGCATGGTCACGGCAACGGGGAAACCGAGTTTGCGTGCGGCCTCTTGTTGCAGTGTGGACGTGGTAAATGGGGGTGCCGGTGTGCGCTGGGTAGGGCGCTTGCTGATGCTGTCGATGGTGTAGCTGGCCTGCTTGCATGATTCGAGGAAAGCCTCGGCCTGCTCCTTGCTGCTGAACCGTTTGTTGAGTTCGGCACGCAATGGGGTGGTGTGTCCTTTGTCGTCGGGAACATTAAAAAGTGCTGTGACGCGGTAGCTCTCTTCGGGCTTGAACTGTTGTATTTCGCGTTCACGCTCAACGATGAGTCGCACGGCCACACTTTGCACACGGCCTGCCGAGAGACTCGGGCGCACTTTGCGCCACAATACGGGTGACAGTTTGAAACCTACCAGGCGGTCGAGCACACGGCGAGCTTGTTGCGCATCGACCAGATTGAGGTCGATGTGTCGCGGATGCTCGATGGCTGCGAGAATGGCCGGTTTTGTGATTTCGTGAAAGACGATGCGCTTGGTTTCTTTGGGGTCGAGGCCGAGCACTTCGGCCAGGTGCCATGATATGGCTTCCCCCTCGCGGTCCTCATCGGACGCGAGCCACACAGCCTCCGATTTTTTGGCTTGTGCACGCAAGTCGCTCACTACTTTCTTTTTGTCGGCGGGTATTTCGTATTGCGGTTCGAAGGTGTCGAGGTCAACGCCAAAGTTTTTCTTTTTCAAGTCGCGGATATGTCCGTAACTTGACATGACTTTATAGTCTGCTCCAAGAAACTTTTCGATGGTTTTGGCCTTGGCAGGAGACTCGACTATTACCAAATTCTTTTGCATAGTTTTCTGTTTTATGGTGCAAAAGTAGTGCAAGGTGAGCGAAGTGCAAAACAAAAAAGTCTTTTTTTGTTTTCACTTCCGAACCGCCGCCTACTTTGGCGGTGAAAAGTAGTGCAAGGTGAGCGAAGTGCAAAACAAAAATATGGAATATAGCTACGGCCACAAGCATCAAACGCTACCTCTAAACGCTACCACTAATGGGGGCGACGCGTCTCGCGTCGGAGAATTTTTCAGCAGCCTCGTCCCCGC
>ERZ1026892.1039-NODE-1039-length-12169-cov-33.840928_pt1 | contig 12169 bp, 6 predicted proteins | sample MGYA00380176_ERZ1026892 | MGnify/ENA primary metagenome ERZ1026892 (study PRJEB33269, sample SAMEA4719812) | human gut metagenome | biome: human-associated habitat; feature: organic feature; material: feces | place: Cameroon | collected 2013-10 ... | reverse complement strand
CGTGGATGATGTTATCGTAGGCACGCTGTGCAAACGAACTGTAGATGTTGCAGAAAGGAATCAGTCCGTCTTTCGCCATACCTCCAGAGAAGGTGACGGCATGTCCCTCGGCAATACCTACATCGAAGGTACGGTTTGGCATCGCCTTCATCATGATGTTCATGGAACATCCTGTAGGCATGGCTGGCGTCACACCTACAATCTTCGGGTTTTTCTGAGCCAGTTCCAGCAGCGTCTCACCGAAAACATCCTGATATTTTGGAGGCTGGTTGCTGGTATCGGCAATGATTCTCTCACCCGTTTCCGGATCGAATTTGCCTGGTGCGTGCCAGATGGTAGCACTCTTCTCGGCTGGTTCGTAACCCTTTCCCTTGGTGGTATGCAGGTGCAGCAGCTTAGGACCCTTCATGTTCTTAAGCTGTTTAAGTACTCTCGCCACTTCCTTCACGTCATGACCGTCGAAAGGTCCGAAGTAGCGGATATTCATACCCTCGAAGATGTTCTGCTGATGACTCAGTGCCGACTTCAGTGCATTGTTCAGGCGCAGGATGCCCTTCTTGCGGTCTTCGTTGAGATAACCTTTGGAGTGCAGCCACTGCGATGCCTTGAAGCGGAGGCGGTTGTAGGTCTCGTTGGTATCGAGATTCAGGAGATATTTCTCCATACCTCCCACAGCCCGGTCGATGCTCATATCGTTGTCGTTTAGGATGATGAGCATGTCGTTAGGTGTACTTGATACGTTGTTCAGTCCCTCGAAAGCTAGTCCGCCGCTCATGGCTCCATCGCCAATGACGGCTACCACATGCCTGTCGGTATCTCCGTTTTCACGTGCGGCAACGGCCATACCGAGTGCTGCGGAGATGGAATTGCTCGCATGTCCGCAGGCGAAGGTATCATATTCGCTTTCTAAAGGTGTAGGGAATGGACGGATGCCGTGCAACTTGCGGTTGGTGCAGAAGTTTTCGCGGCGTCCTGTTAATATCTTATGTCCGTAGGCCTGGTGTCCCACATCCCATACAATACGGTCGTATGGGGTGTTGTAGATATAATGTAGGGCTACGGTTATTTCCACCACGCCAAGAGAGGAGGCAAAATGACCGGGGTTGACGGCAACCTCGTCGATAATGTCTTCTCTTAACTCTTTGCAGACTTGTGGCAGCTGGTCAATGCTCAGCCGTCTCAAATCTTCCGGGTATTTTATACTATTTAATAGACTAAACTTGTTCTTGTCCATGTTTTCTTCGTGAAAATCTTGTGCAAAGATAATGCTTTTTTCCTATATAAAGCACTTTTGAGGCAATATTTTCGCTTTTTCCGATTATTCTTTGTATTTTTGCAAAGGAAATTTCTGAAAAAGGAATGAAATCCGGAATTAGTTATATAACAATAAGCAAATAAATACCTTTATCGTGATGAGAAAAAATGTATTACTTTTGGGAGCCATGATGATGGCTTCCATGTCTCTGATGGCGCAGACCAAGGGTGGCGGCATCAGTCAGTCTGCTCTCCAGCAGATGGAGAAAAGCCAGCAGGCAGGTGTAGCCAACAAGGCACTCTTCAATGCGATTGCCAACAACAACATTGATGACCTTGTGAAGAATCATGCCAACGAGGCACCGGTTGATACTCATTTCAGCATCGAGACTCCTTCGCAGAGCATTCACAACCAGAAGAGTTCCGGCCGTTGCTGGATGTTCAGCGGTTTCAACGTGCTCCGTTCCAACTTTGCTGTCAACGACAAGCAGGGTAGAGTGGTGGAGTATTCTCAGGATTATCTCTTCTTCTATGACCAGCTGGAGAAGGCTAATCTGATGCTTCAGGGTGTTATCGACCTTGGCAAGAAGAGCATCGAGGATCCTCAGGTGCAGTTCTTCTTCAAGAATCCGCTCAATGATGGCGGTACTTTCTGTGGTGTTGCCGATTTGGCAAGTAAGTATGGTCTTGTACCTATGAGTGCCCAGCCTGAGACCTTCTCAAGCAACAATACTTCCAAGATGAGCCGTCTCGTAAGCAGCAAGCTCCGCGAGTATGGTCTGGAACTCCGCAAGATGGTGGCTCAGGGCAAGAAGTCGGCAGCTATCCAGGCTCGCAAGAACGAAATGCTCGGTCAGGTTTATCACATGCTGAGTCTTACTCTCGGCGAACCGGTAAAGGAATTTACCTATGCTTTCCGCGACAAGGATGGCAAGCAGGTTGGCGAGGCTAAGAAGTATACCCCTAAGAGTTTCTATGAGGAGACGGTAGGCAAGGACCTGAACGGTACCTTCCTGATGGTGATGAACGATCCACGCCGTCCTTACCACAAGACCTACGAGGTAGAGTACGACCGCCACACTTACGATGGTCATAACTGGAAGTATCTGAACCTGCCTATGGAGGAGATTGCCCAGCTCGCCATCGCCTCTTTGAAGGATGGTCATAAGATGTATTCAAGCTATGATGTGGGCAAGCAGTTAGACCGCAAACGTGGCTATCTGGCACTCGACAACTTCGATTACGCCAGCCTCTTCAATACCTCATTCCCAATGAACAAGGCTGACCGCATCGCTACTTTCGATAGCGGTTCTACTCATGCCATGACGCTGACAGCGGTAGATCTCGATGCCAATGGCAAGCCTGTAAAATGGAAGGTAGAGAACAGCTGGGGTGCTGACAATGGTTTTGCCGGTTGCTTCATCATGACCAACGATTGGTTCAACGAGTACATGTTCCGCCTGGTGGTTGACAAGAAGTATGCTTCTGAGCAGCTCTTGAAGGAATTCGACCAGAAGCCAACCATGCTGACTCCAGATGATCCTCTGTTCCAGTTGGAAGACTAATCAGTTAGAAATGTTCAAGGCCATATATGGGGTGTCGTGCACCATATATGGCATATTTTTAGGGTAATCAACATAAAAAGATATAAATGGATAAGCGGGAAGTTTTTGGGCGTTTTTTCAAAGAGTATTATGCCCGGTTATATTATTATGCGCTGCAACTTCTGAAAGATGAAGAAGCAAGCCGTGATATCGTGAGTGGTGTTTTCGCTCACGTATGGGAGGATTTTGACTCTTATGACATGCAAACCTTACCAGCCTTCTTGCTTAAAACCGTGAAAAATAAGTGTTTAGACTATCTTCGGCATACAGCTGTTCATGCGCAATATGCCGATTACTATCTTCATGCAGTAGATCAATGCTATGAAGATAATGATATCCAGAAAGAACGTCAGCGGCAAGTAGAAGAAATGTTGGATTTGTTACCGGATACTACTCGTCATGTTTTGGAAGAATGTTATCTTAACCATAAGAAATACCGGGAAGTGGCAGAGGAGATGAATGTCTGTCAGGAAACGGTCAAGCGCCATATCATAAAGGCCTTGAAACTGTTAAGAGAACATTATCATCAAATAAAAACTTGAAAATAATCAAAAGAATCTCAATTGGGGTTGTTACCATTTTGGTAGGTAAAACGTATTATTTTTAGTAAAGAAATAGAAAAATGATGAAAGAAACAGATATTTTTAATGATGAGAGCTTACAGGATGACATCCAAGACTTGGTTGCCATCGAACAGGCTATGATACGCCAAAAGTATCCTCTACCTAACTTGGACGACGAGTTGGAGAATATTATTGGTAAGGAGAATGTGGATGCAGAAAAGCCTGTGAAACATCAACATCCAGCGATGAAAACGCTGATGGGGGCTCTGATGGGTGCTGCTGCCATGTTGGCGATAGTCTTAGTATGGCAGTGGGTAAAAACTAAGCATGCTTTTGGTGGAACATCGGAGAATCTGATAGCGCAAAATGTATCTTCTGAACAAGGCATGGCAATGCTTCAGACAGCAGATGGCGAGATGATTACTCTGACACTGGCTGATGGCACTGAAGTAAAACTCAATAGTAATAGTAAGATTACTTATCCCCACTGCTTTAAGGGAGCAGAGCGTATGGTGCATCTTGAAGGAGAAGCATTCTTCAAGGTAAGGCACGACAGTAAGCGTCCTTTTGTGGTGGATGCAGGTGGCGTCTTGACTAAGGACCTGGGTACTTCTTTTAATATCAAGGCTTATAAGGATGGTGACTGTAAGGTGACTTTGGTTGAGGGAAAGGTGGAAGTCCTGGCAAAGAACAGTCAGCATAAACCTGTGACATTGAATCCCGGGCAGCAATATTCCTTAAGTGCAATGGAGACTGTTTCTGAGCAGATAATTAATGTAAATACGGATGAAACTACCGCATGGGCAGATGGTGTTCTCTATTATCACGACCAGACTTTGGAATATATCTTGGATGATCTTGCTGCATATTATCAGAACAAGGTGGTATTTAAGAATCCTGCAATCAAAACCAAGCATCTTGATTTCTCCGCAGATAAGAGTGGCAGTATAGAGGATGCTATAGAACTTTTGAATAATCTGGGAGTGGCTAAGGTTAATTTAAAGGGAAATACTATATATATAGAATAAGGTATTCAAGTAAAACTTGATGAATCGTTGCATCGGCATTTCTGGGAATTTATAATTCCTGAAAATGCCGATGTTTTAGTTTTATTTGTAAGAAAACAAACTTTTTTCATTATTTTTTGAAAGCAGATGTTACCGATTTGCTGTCAGAAACGTATTTTTATTATAGTATTAACGAAAAAGAGAGAAAAATGAAAGAAGTAAGATGTGTATTCATGCTTGTCATCCTTGCTTTATGGATGACTTTGCCTGTAGAGGCACAGAATGCAAAGAGGGGCATCACGATGTCACTCGTAAATGAGTCTTTGGCTTCTGCGCTGAGAAAGGTACAGCAGAAGTCGGATTACAAGGTAAGTTTTGTGGTAGAGGATGTAAAGCCTTTTACCATTACAGTTCAGTTAAAGAATACTTCAGCTCCTTCCGCCGTGAAGCTGATTTTGCAGGGTAAGCCTTTTGCTTACTCTGTAAATGGTAAGTTTATCACAGTCAAGAAGGTATTGCAACATAAAACTGCAGCTGGAGCTACAGATAATGGAGCTGCCATCCGCCCCCTCTCAGGAACAATTACCGATGAGGATGGAGAACCTATGATTGGCGCTTCTGTTGTAGTGCCTGGCAGTCCTTATGGAACCGTGACTAATACGGATGGTAATTTTGAGTTTTATATTCCTAAAGAATGCCACGAGGTTATGGTTTCGTATGTTGGTATGAATGATCAGAAGGTAAAGGTAGCAGGTAAGGAGAATGTAAAGATTGTGATGTCTGAGAATAAAACCGTGCTCGGAGAAGTGGTAGTTACGGGTTATCAGACCATCTCGAAAGAGCGTGCTACAGGTGCCTTTACCAAGGTTACTGCCGATGATTTGAAAGATAAGCGATTGAGCAGTCTTTCTTCTATGCTGGCAGGTGAAGTGGCTGGATATAATGATGGTATGATTCGTGGTGTTACCACGATGAACGCCTCAGCCTCTCCTCTCTATGTCATTGATGGATTTCCTGTAGAGAAAACCAAGTTGACTGGCAATGGTGCCGGTAATATTACAGAGGAGATTCCTGACCTGAATATGGATGATATAGAGAGTGTTACCGTACTGAAAGATGCTGCAGCTGCTTCTATCTATGGTGCTCGTGCTGCAAATGGTGTCATTGTCATCACTACCAAGAAATCGGCTGCCAAGGGTAAGACCAATGTTTCTTTCAATGCTTCGCTTACCTGGCATCCTTATTCTTATTATACTGATTATCTTGCCAACTCTTCCCTGGTGGTTGATCTGGAGAAGGAATGGGCGGCGCAGAATCCTAGTCTCAAAGGTGATGGTGCTAAGGCGTATGCTCAGAATATGCTGGGACAGAATATCTATACGAGTGCAGGTATCCGCAGTATCTTGAATTATTATGCAGGTAATATCTCTGAATCAGATATGAATACTAAACTGGCAGACTTGGCAGGAAAAGGTTATAACTACTATGACCAGATGAAGAAGTATGCCAAGCGCGATCCGTTGTATCAGCAATATAATATGAATATTGTGAACAATTCGGTGAATAACCTCTTCAAGGCTTCTGTTACTTACAAGTATAATACCCTCGAAGATAAGTATTCCAACAATCAGAGTTTAGGTATTAATCTTGCCAATACCTCTCATTTTACAAAATGGCTTTCTTTGGATTTGGGTGCTTACCTAAAGGTAGGTGAGGATAAAACCCAAAATTATGATGTGCTTTCCCCTGGATATTCTGTTTTACCATACGATAACCTGGTAAATGCTGATGGTTCTTATTATACCAAGCCGATGAGTGAAAAGTATAATGCCAGCACTTTGGCTATTTATCAGAAGTATGGACTTTATAATATGGATATTACTCCAATGGAGGAGTTGGACAGGCAGATTACCACTAACAAGGAGTTGGCTTTTCGAACTTTTGCCCGTTTGAATATCCAAGTTCTCCCTTGTCTGAAGTATGCTGCTTCTTTCCAATACGAACGTGCATCTTATCGTGGTGAGAACTTGGCAGATAAAGCTTCAGCTCAGGTTCGTAGTGTAGTGAACAGTTATGCGGAGGATAAAGGAAATGGCTCTGTCAACTATGTTATCCCTTATGGAGATATTCTAGTCCGTTCAGATCAATATACGTCTGCTTACAACTTCCGTCAGCAGTTGAGTTTTGATCAGACTTTTAAAGATATACACAGCGTAACAGCTATTCTGGGTACAGAAACTATCCAGAATAAACAGGAACTGCATCGCAATAAACTGTTCAACTATGATTCTCAGATGTTGACATCCAGCATGGTGAATAATGCCGACCTGTTAAAAGGTATAGCTGGCGTGTTGGGTTATAGTTCTATGACAGAAACAGATCTGTCTGCTTCTTATGAGAATATCAACCGCTATGTTTCAGTATATGGCAATGCGGCTTATACTTACGATGACCGTTACAGCTTGACTGGTAGTTTGCGATGGGATCGCTCTAATCTTTGGGGTACAAGTTCTAAATATCAGAACAAACCAATCTGGTCGGTAGGTGCCAGCTGGATTATCAGCAAAGAGAAGTTCTTCCACGCCGATTGGGTCAATTATCTGAAACTTCGTGTTTCTGAAGGTATTGCCGGTAACGTATCTAAGAATTCTGCCCCTTATATGGTGGCAAATTATAATAATAACGTGCATGTGGGAGGCACACAGGGTTATGTGCAGTCGCGTGCCAATCCGATGCTGAGCTGGGAGAAGACCAATACCTTTAATATAGGTATCGATTTCTCGCTCTTTAAGAACCGACTCAATGGTTCTGTAGAGTATTACGACAAGAAAGGTACTGACCTCCTGGCTTCTACCATGGGTGTTCCAACAGAAGGTTGGGGCTATAGCACTTATACCATCAACAATGGAGAGATGTATAACCGTGGCGTAGAAATCTCTTTGAATGGTGAGATACTTCGCACAGGTGATTTCTCCTGGAAAGCCAATATGACTTATGCTTATAATAAGAATAAGGTGACTTATGTAAATGTAAAGGCTCCGGTTTATTTGCTCCAGTTGGATTACCCTTCGGCTTATCCTATTATCGGCAACGAATATAATGCAATCTATGGCTATAAGTGGGCTGGATTGAGTGAAGAAGGATTGCCACAGGTGTATAACGAGAATGGTGAGAAGGTAAGCGAACAGCCAACGACATTGGATGCCATCTCTTACATGGGTACTACCACTCCTAAGTATAGTGGCTCTTTTGGAACGAGTATCAGTTATAGGGATTTTGATTTCAGCATGCAGTTTCTCTTTGCTGGTGGTCATAAGATGCGCAATGCGAATCCTGCTTTCCTCACCTGCAGCTATTCTAGCATCGGTTATATCTCTAATATAGCAGGAGCCAATGCCGGACTTGCAAATCGCTGGCAGAAACCTGGTGATGAGGCTTATACAAATGTGCCAAAGGCTATTTTTGCTGAAAGTGGTTTGTCGGCTTCTGCTCTCTATGATACTTATCGCTATGCAGATATCAACATTCTTGATGCCAGCTATATTCGGCTGAACAACATTTCGCTGGCTTATCATCTGCCAAAGGCGGTGTGCCGTTCGCTCTTTATGAAGAATGCCCGTGTTCAGGTTAATGTGGAGAACCCGTTCTTATGGGCAAAGAGCAAGCAGGCTAAGTATCAGTTGGGTGGTTATAATTCCACCAACTATGTATTGGGCATTTATCTCAACTTTTAAATCATGAAGAAAATGAAACAGAAATTAGTATATATGGTGTTGCTGCTGGGCATGGTAATGGGACTTGCCTCTTGCGATGACTATCTCAATATAGAACCAAAGGGCAAACGCATCCCTAAGTCGCTCGCCGATTATGAAGCTTTCCTGCGTTACGAGTATGGAGTCCATCGTATGCCAATCTTGCAGACTTGCTATTTGCTAAACGATGAGAATCTTACCAATTCGTATGCCAGTTATTATCCGATGTATAAGGCTAACTACAATTGGGAGGAAGAAACCGACCGAGCCTATTATAATGATGGGGATGAAAGTACTTATTATACAGCGTATGGTACCATCAATATCTGCAATATGATATTGGAAGATGTGCCTAATACAACAGAAGGTACTGAGAAAGAAAAGGCTGAGGTAATGGCATATGCCAGAGTGTTGCGTGCGATGAACTATTTCAATCTCGTCAACTATTATGCCGATACCTACGAGCCTTCAAATGCTGCTAGCAAGTTGAGCGTACCTCTGATTACGAGCAGTCTTCAGAATGCTCCATATCATCAGGCCACCATTCAGGAAATCTATGAATTTATCTTGAATGATTTGAATACTGCTGTAGCTGACCTTCCAGACATGGGTACTACTCTGCTTCATCCGGGTAAGGGTGCTGCCTATGCCATGTTGGCACGAACTTATCTTCAGATGATGAACTATGAAAAGGCGTTGGAATTTGCCAACAAGGCTCTTGCCATCAATGACAAGCTGGTTGATTGGGTAGAGTTCTACAATGAGAACAAAATTAAGATAGAACAGCAAGGCGTATATCCTTCGTTGGCGACACCGCTCGGCTTCAATAGCTCGGATTGCTATAACTTCAATTATGCCGATAATAGTTCCAACTATGCATCTGCGATATTCAAGATACCAGTAAATCGTGCTGCCGGATTCGAAGAGGGAGATGCTTACTTCTTGAGTAATTGGAAATTGAGGACGATGGGAACTGAGACTTATTACCAGGGATTGACCAGTGGTTACATTAATCTTGCTGGTATGAGAACCGTGGAGCAGTATCTTATCAAGGCTGAATGCTTGGCTCGTAAGAGTCAGTTGACAGATGCTATGGATGTGCTCAATGAGGTGCGTAAGACATATATCCTTCCAGAGAAATATCAGCCGTTATCTGTATCTGCTGAGGCTGAGGCTATCCAGTATATCCGTCAGGCAAAGGATAATCAACTCATCTTCTCTATCGTGCCTTTCGGCGATGCACGTAGGTACAATGCAGAAGGTACTTATGCCCGTACGCTGACAAAAGAGATAGATGGCAAGCAGATAAGTCTTGCTCCATCCTCTCATCTCTGGACCTTCCCATTCCCTAAGGGAGCCATTGAAAATCCTGGCAACGGAAGTTTCGTTCAGAATGTAGAGAAGTAATGAACGTTAAAATAAATCTTTCTAATAATAGTACTAATATGATGTTTAAAAAAACAATTTTCTCATTGGCATTGGCTTTCGTCTCAATGATGAGTGCCAATGCACAGAATGCCAATGAATGTTTCGTTGAGGCTACTTTGAATGGTGTACCTGATGGTACGGAAATGGAAGCCGTCCTGGCTGCTACCCATCGTAACGAGAAACCTCTCGCTAAAGGTGTGGTAAAGGGTGGAAAACTTACTTTAACCATCCCTGTTACAGAGGCTCGTTTTATCGGTGTCGGTCCCAAAAACGGTGTTTTTATCTTTACTTTGATGACCAAAGGTGGAGAAAAAGTACAGGTGGCGCTCGATGCCAAACCCATCAATGATGGGGTGAACACTGGTTTTAATACCAGCAATGTCAAGATTTCCGGCAGTGCTATGAACGATGAATATCAGACAAAAATCGGTTCCGTGAGGGATATGCTTGATAAGATGTTTAAGGATATAAACGATAAGCATAAAAAATTGATTGCAGAACAAGGCAAGGCTTACCAGGCAAAGGATAAAGCTAAGATGAAAGCTTTGGAAGATAGTGACGAGGGAAAAGAGATGGCTGCCGAACAGAAAAAATTCTTAGATACGGTAGAGGCTTCTTATGGAAAGTTGTATTCTGACCACAAGGATTCCTGGTGGGGACCTTTCGCCATGCTTTATACCTTGAACTATTTCACCAAGGAAAACTCCAAGGAATGGAATTCGTTCTCAGAAACTGCTAAGAATAGCTTCTATGGAAAGTTGCTCAATGAGCAGATTAATCCAAAAGGACTTACAGGAGAGACTTTGCCTCAATTCGAACTCCAGCAAGTTGATGGTTCTAAGGTGAGCATGGCTTCTTGTGTAAAGGGAAAGAAGTATTATCTGGTTGATTTCTGGGCTTCATGGTGTGGACCTTGCCGTAAGGAAATTCCTAACCTCAAGAAACTTTATGCACAGTATAAAGGAAAGGGACTGGAAATCGTGAGTGTTTCTATCGATAAGAATGAAACTGCTTGGAAGAAAGCGCTTGCTGAGGAAAAACTTTCTTGGCCTAACGGACTTGACCGTGCCGGTATAGCTGATTCTTATAAGGTAAAGTTCATTCCTGCCATCTTCCTGGTAGATGGTACTACAGGTAAGTGTATTGCTGAGAATATCCGTGGTACGGAATTGGCTGCAAAGTTGGCTGAACTATTCTCGAAATAAGATATTTAGACGAAAAGTTTGGCTAAAGTGCTCCATTTATATAAAGATAAACCGTATTTTTTCGATAATATCGTGAAATACGGTTTATTTTTTGTATTTTTGTACCCGAAATAATGGTAAGAACGTTATTTATATAAAAGTTATATAGATTATGTTAGAGAAAAGTAAGCGTGAGCGCATCATTGCGCTCGTTAATAAAGAGGTGGTTCCTGCCATCGGCTGTACCGAACCGATGGCTGTGGCACTATGTACAGCCAAGGCTGCTACTACATTGGGCAAGCGCCCTGAACGTATTGAAGTTCTTCTGAGTCCTAATATGCTCAAGAATGCGATGGGTGTCGGCATTCCTGGCACGGGTATGATCGGTTTGCCTATCGCCGTATCGCTGGGTGCGCTCATCGGAAAGCCTGAATATCAGCTGGAAGTTTTGAAAGACCTTACTCCCGACAGTCTGGAGCAGGGCAAACAATATATCAAGGATGCGGATATCAACATCAAACTGAAGCAGGGTGATGTGGATAAACTCTATATCGAAATCATCTGTCATGCCGGTGAAGACCAGGCTACGGCAATTATCTCTGGTTCTCATACCCATTTTGTGTATGTTGAGCGTAATGGCGAGGTGGTGCTCGATAAGCGTGGCGGTACTGTGGGCGATGAGGCTGATGATGACATCCAGCTCAATTTCCCGATGGTTTACGAGTTTGCAACAACTGCTCCGCTCGATGAGATTTCTTTCATTCTCAAGACCAGGGACTATAATATGAAGGCTGCCGAGTTGAGTATCAAAGGCAACTATGGCCACTGTTTGGGCAAGACGATGGACCGTCCGTTGAGTCATGGTATCTTCGGCGATAATATTTTCTCGCATATCATCTCCCGCACCGCTTCTGCCTGCGATGCCCGTATGGGTGGCGCCATGATTCCGGTGATGAGTAACAGCGGCAGCGGCAATCAGGGCATCTGTGCAACGAATCCTGTGGTGGTTTATGCGTTGGAGAACGAGAATACCGAGGAGGAAATGATCCGTGCTCTGATGCTCAGTCATCTGACTGCCATTTATATCAAGCAGAGCTTAGGCAAGCTTTCGGCTCTTTGCGGTTGTGTGGTAGCCAGTACGGGCAGCAGTTGCGGCATCACCTATCTGATGGGTGGCGATTATACCCGCATCTGCAATTCTGTCAAGAATATGATAGCCAATCTCACCGGTATGATTTGTGACGGAGCGAAACCAAGTTGTGCCCTGAAGATTTCATCAGGTGTCAGCACCGCCCTTCTTTCCGCCCTCCTTTCTATGGAAGGCAAGTGTGTCACCTCTGCCGAGGGTATCGTAGATGATGATGTGGATAAGTGCAT
>ERZ1026892.1036-NODE-1036-length-12196-cov-4.286467_pt1 | contig 12196 bp, 17 predicted proteins | sample MGYA00380176_ERZ1026892 | MGnify/ENA primary metagenome ERZ1026892 (study PRJEB33269, sample SAMEA4719812) | human gut metagenome | biome: human-associated habitat; feature: organic feature; material: feces | place: Cameroon | collected 2013-10 ... | reverse complement strand
AAAGCGTATGACAAAGGAAGAAATTAAGGAAATGGAAAAGACAATTTATATACCAGGAGATCTGGTTATGACCAACGGCATTCCTATCGGAACGAAAAAAGGAATTGTTTATCAAGTTACAGAAAGTAATGCTGATAAATATGCAAAAGTGAAAGATGGAAATGCATTCACTGAACTGAAAGGTTCTGTCACTCTTTCCAACTTAAAAGGAAAAACCATTAAAGATGATGGATTTCTATTTTGTGATAGTGGTGCATGGGTGAAGGATATTGTTCCCATCCCTCTAACTCCAGAGATTCTATCGAAGAATGGGTGGGAACTTGATGATGCAACATGGATTTACAAAAAAGGATATATTAAGGTATTTAGACTTTTAGATGATACTACTTATGCAGCCTATCTATTTGGAGTGCGACTTTTTGAATTTCATTTTATTCACGAACTTCAACACCTTCTTTACGGATTGAAAATCAACTCAGAAATGGAGGTATAGCGTATGACAGAGAAAGAGTTAAAAGCCAAATTAAGAGTTGATATGCTCATCTTAGAGATAGAATCCGCATTAAATATTTCTGACTCCAAGTTTATCAATGCAGAGCATGTCTTATCACAGTTGAGAATTATTAAACAAGAATTAGAACAATGAATATATACTTAACAGAATCAGAATACGATGCTATAAGTTTTGCTTGGTCTCAAATTATAACAGAGATTGAAGCAAGCTCTGATGATAGCTTTACCATTGAAGCAGGAGAGGCTATCAGCCAACTGTCTTCCATACAAGACAAATACAGAGAAGCAAAAAGAAAAAGCGAAATATTCTATGCAGTAAGAGCAAAGTTCAAAGAACGCTTTCCAGAAGCTAGTTCTTCGACTTTAGGAAAAATGGCTAGAAAAGCAATAAAAATGAGTAACGAAAAGAATTAAAGCAATGAAGATAAAAATAATCAAACCAACGAAGTGCGCTCAGGATGTTCACGAAACGACAAAATATCCACGCCCATGGTTCAAGCCGAAGCCAGAGCTTCCAGCTGGTACGACATTGGAGGTCTCTGATACATGGCAAAATTTCTATGGCAACTATTACCGCTGTATATTGCCTAAAGAAATGAAGGATAAAGGTTATACCATTCCATGGTACGACATCCCTATAGAGAATGCAGAAAAATGTAACAATTAAATTCAAATCATAACAATTATGGCTGTAGTAAATGTAGATTATTCAGAGTTCGAAACCTTGAAGAATCGAGTAAAGGAATTAGAAGAGACCGTAAAAGAGAAGGATAAGACCATTGCGTCCCTCAAAGACGGTTCCAGAGTCATCATCCGCAAGGAAGTACAAATAGAGTACGAGAGATTCAGTGATCCATTTCGTAGAATGGCTGGCAGTGCCACAGAACCTTTGTATTCACAGGATGATAAGCCAAGACGCACAGTTGAAACCTCTGAGTCTTACCTTGGCTTTGAAGATGTGCGCTTGAAGGTTGAAGAGCAAATGAAGGACGATGTAAAGCGTAGCATCCAACAGCGAGACGCTTCACGTGAAAGTTACGAATCCTCTGTTCAGAAATATAAAGAAAAAGAGAAAAAGTTGGATGACAAGGAAAAGTCTCTCAATGATGAGTATGCCAAAAAAGAAGCAGCTCTCATTTCTGAATATAAGGAGAAGAAAGAAGCACTTGAAGCAGCCTATCTAGACAAAGTCAAGGCATACAAGCGACAATTAGAAGCGGATTATAAAAGTTACAAGAATCAAGCTGGTCATTTGCCATTGATCAACAAGAATGCAAAAGAAGCCCTGTCTCTCCTCAATGCCAATCGCTTCTTCAAACCAAAGGGCGTTGAAAGCATTCTAGCACAGATAATTCAAAAGTGTGAACAATAAAAAATACAATTATGGAAACAACAAAATTGAAAAAGTACATCGGTACAAAAGAGGTTATGGCTGCACCTATGGATGAAGCAACCGCAGTGGCTAAAGGTTTTGCTCGTAAAAACGAGGATAATCATGAGTGGAGATCTGGCTATCACGTCCAATACACGAACCTGGATGGCAGTACCTACGATTCATGGTCACCTAAGGATGTGTTCGAAAAGTCATACCAGGTAGCAGAAGACTTCAAGGACCGCCTCATTATTGAGTTCAAGGAGTTGAAAGAACGTTTTAATAAACTCGATGCTTTCTTGGATGAGAATGATTACGACAAGATCGTTGAAAAATGCGGAACTGTTCAGACAGCATTAATGCTTTCTCAATATCATGCAATGAGACATTACTACAATGTTTTAAAAACTCGTATTGTATTGTTGGGGGATTTTCCAGAGGGGATTTTCCAGACAAGAAATAAGTGAGAACAATAAAAAAATATAATTATGTATGTAACAATAACATTAATTATTTGCCTCAGCGTGGTCTTTGTTATCACGCTAGGCATCGTCTCTTCCACGTTAAGAGACAAGAACTTCAAGGTTCGCTTCGATGACAGAAACAAGCGTATGATGCGAATTATCGCAGATCAGCGTGATGAACTTATCTCATACAGAGAAGCTATCAAGAAAAATGATGATAACCTAGAGGAATCTCTAAAGGTATTAGCTTCTGCTTCCGATGTTGTCAACAGCAAAATATCTCGCTTGAAAGATGTGGAAGAAGCTCTATCCATGTTAAAGATTGAAGTTGGAGACCTCAATTTGAGCCAAGACAAGTTTTTAAAGATGATAGATAAGACTTCTAAGCGTTTTGATCAAACTTCTGTTTCATTCTCTACAAGCGTAGATAAATATAGAATGCAAAATGAGGTAGCATTAAAGGGATTAGAAAATAAAATTCTCTCTCGTACATCATACCTCTCTGTGGAAGAAAAGAAGCGTTTCAAAGAATATCTACAAGCTTGTGCTTTTAATTTTCACAATATTAACAATATGAAATATAAGAATGATTATACCTTTGTAAAAGTGTGTGATGTTATAAGAGCATTAGATATTGTGGGTTATGAGCAATGGGATTCAATATTAGATACAACCCCTTCAGAAGAATTTAACAATGGACAGAATACAGAACGAAATCAGTAAACTTCGTCATGAGCAGCATTTGCACGAAAGACTGCAAGAAGCCCAACTTCGACAGATAAAGCGTGAGCACGATGGTCTTCACAAGTGGATTACCATCAAGCCAAATCTCAGACTCCTCTGCCGAATAGACGAAAAAGGTAACCTCCTCCCCAAGGAGCAGAAACGCATCAGAAAAGTCAAACAAACTTTAGGTATCGAATAAGATATGAGTGAAGAATCAGTATTATCCTTTCGCAAGCTGGTTTCAGCTATGCGAACCACGGAAAAGGAATATTGGGCACACCGCGATAAGAAGATACTGCGCCAGTCCATCGAACTTGAAAAGCGTGTTGATGGCATCATCATGAAGGCAGACGGAAATGATGTCCCTCAGAACGACAATGGAAAATTCTTCCTTCTGGTGGCAGAACTTAGAGCCTCAACCATCCAATATTTCCAAGAGAAGAAGAAGCCACAGCCCGACAAGGAGCTGGTCAACTCCCTCTTCAAGACCATCAAGGAGAAAGAAGCCAAGCTGGATAAGATGCTCATACGTCTCAAAGACGAGCAGATAAAGAAAGATGGCTACATCATCCAGTACCACGTCATGGAACGTATGCCAAGAGCACATCAGGCTCGTTCTATCTTTAATTCCTCGGATGAGCAGCTTGCCAATATAGAGTTGAATTTCCACTACCGCCATCCCGACCCTCCTGGCACCATGTATTTCATCTGCAAGGAATATCTTGGCAAAGACGGAAAAGAGCTACCTCAGGAAGAGATAGACAAAATTATTTATAACAATTTAAATTCTTAAGATTATGAACAAGACAGAAAAAAAGCCTCAGGAAGAGGCTAAGACACAAGACAAGTCTCAGAACCAGCCAAAGGAGTCCTTCATTGGCACAGGTAATGGTTCTTCACTCCGCTCTCGTACAAGCACATGGTTCGAGTGCAAGGTACGCTATGAGAAGACCCAGGAGGATGGAAGCGATAAATTGGTAAACGAGCTGTATGTTGTTGATGCCCTCTCCTTCACCGAGGCAGAAGCAAGTATCATCGATAACATGGCAGTCTATGTATCTGGTGAACTTAAGATTGCCAACATCAACCCTGCCAACTACAACGAGATTTTCTTCTCTGGTAATGATGACGATGATCTTTGGTTCAAGGCTCGTTTAGCTTTCATCACCATTGACGATAAGAATAAGGAGAAGCGTACCTATGTCAACTACCTTGTCCAAGCCAAGAGCATCGAGCGTGCCAAGCGCTATGTTGATGAAGTCATGGGCGAGACCATTATTGATTATGAGTTGAAGAGCCTCAGCGAGACCAAGATTTTTGATGTCTTCGAGCATGAGCCTTCCACTAAGCAGAAAGAGAAGGACGGTAAAACCGAGTAATCACTGACAATTCTTGCGCAATTTGGTTCTCAACAAGCTAAGTTGCGCAAGTTATCACTTTTTATCCTCATTTTTCTCGTACCTTTACCCACATTATTAATATATAACATCAATCATATATGAAAAAGTTGAAACGTTTAATCATTTACCTACGCCTCTGGTTTATCCGTAAGATGGGTTACAATCTCCCATCCCTCCGTGAGGCAACCTGTATCGTTCCCGGTCAACTTTATGACCACTTTGGCCGTGTTGTCAGGGCAGTACCCAGTAAGCCAATAGATAATGAAGTTGGTAGCAAAGAACAGAAAGATGTTCCTGATCATTGTCTACAGTGCGATCTGTACAACAAGCATATCCCTTGCTCTTTCAATCATCGTATGGCCAACGGAAACGACATCTGCGAGAATCATCATTTCGAAATCATCTGCCTCAACACTGGCAACATCTAAAGATACTCATTATGGAAAAACAAAAAACAAGATACAGACTTGATAAGAAAACGGGTCATCTTCTGGAAATACCTTCTAAGAAGCAGGTTCGTGAAAACGTTAAGAAGATTCGTGAGCAAAAGGGAAAAGATCAGTTACCTCAATCTCCGGTCACTATTCATGAGACTCAGGCAGAGAAAAACTTCCAAAAGGTTCAGAAGGTCATCGACCGCATGCACGCCAAGGCGAAACTGCCCGATTTTCTCTCCATGGCCCGACATAAGTTCCTCTCCACCGTCTGTGTCATCAATAAGCCGGGCAAACAGCGTAGCCTACTTCCTGATAAGAAAGGCCGCTTCGTCATGCTCTGCCATGGAAAAATGGCTAAAGTTTTCACGGCTGATGTTTGCCTTCTTGTCAAAATACAAAAGTCCATCATCAAGAAACATGAAATGGCACCAGGTGGAGAAGTGACCACAGAGCATTGGCAGGATGGTAGCTGGAGCATCGTACCGTGCCGGGCAGACAAGAGTAATTACACCACCATTCAGGAGGTCCGTCTTCGTCCATGGTTCTTTCTCCATCGCTACTGGTATGAAATTTCCTTCGATGGCAGAGTAGAGCCAGCCATGATGTTGAATGATTACAACCTCAACCCTACTCTTAGCAAGAAGCATTTCTATGTTACAAGAGAATACGTCAAAGTACGCAACCAGGATGCCGAAAACGATTATTTCCGTTTCTGGCTCCATAAACCTGTAGATCATGAAGCAAACAAATGATGTCATTATTCTCAATCGTCCTCGCGTTCAGAAGCGAGGACTTGCCCTTAATCTGAATGGGCGTATCACTCTAAGGTCTAGTCCTTGCAAACTGCTGGATCTCCATCCGGGTGATAAGATTTGTTTCTGTTTCTATACGCCAAGTAAGCAGATGTATGTCATTAAGTCTACACCAGATATAGAAGCTAAAGAAGTAGCATGCATCAAACTGTCTGGCCGTAAGGGGCAGCTCCATGCCAGTAATGTTTCTACCGTCAGTTTCTTGCTCAGCTATATACCGAATATCCCGACTGGTACTAAGCAGATAGAACTGGTTACGGCTAATGAAACCATCAATCTCAATGTAAATTCCGTCAGTTGTCCAGCCTTAGCAATCGTCAATAGGGCAGACAGCGAGCATTGTCGATAATAAAATATTAAACATTAAGAAATATGCAACAATCAATTAGATACAAAGGCCTCAGCCTCACTCCTGATGAAATGGCAGTAGAAAACGGTGCGCTATCCCTCTGCGGCAATATAGAGCTGCATGATGGCGCATTGCGCCCTGCCATCGTCTCGGGCACACCTCTCTCTCAGCCCCTCACCGTTAATGGTGAGGTGGCTAAGATATTGTATGTTCACGAAACAGGTAATTATCACCACCTCATAGCCATAGCCTCATCCTCCATTTATTGGTTCATGCAGGATGGCACGCTAGGCTCGTCCACCCCTATCAAGTCCTTCGACTACGAATCCACCGTGATCTCTATCAACTCCATCGGCAACACCCTCATCATCGTGGCTACCGATGGCATCCACTATGCCATGTGGGAGAGCAACGGACAGTCCTCGTCCGATTACAGCTATAAGGGTCAGAAGCCACCATTCCTAGAACTTAGCTTTTTCTTCGACCCAAGTAATAAGCCAGAAGATTACGAACTTGGTGGAATTAATACCAAGGGTAGCAAAGAAGGCTTCTATGATGCTTTCCAGCAGACCACCTATAGCTGTGGCGATGTGTTCAACAAGGTTAATGGCAATTCCTTCACCTCGGGCGACCAAGTAGCCAATATCAAGGATGATAAGCAGTCCGATATTACCCAGAGCATCTACGCCCTAGTCAACCGCACAAATAATCTTATCGCCAAGCAAGGGCGTTTTTACGCCTCCTTCTTCATCCGCTATTGCTATCGCATGTTCGATGGCAGCATGATTATGCACTCCTCGCCTGTTTTCATCCCTATTCAGGTGCCAAACAGCTATTCCGTTTATTCCGCCAACATTAGTTTCCCTAGCGAAAACTACAAAAATCTTACCGTTACTGGCGCAGAAGTTGGTTGGGAAGATTCCGCTACTTTCAACAGAAAAGATGCCAAGGGCAACGTTATCGAAGCCAGTATCTCCAAGTGTACCTTTATGTACCTTCCTCACAATGTAGCATTGTCCTATGCGCTCCAAGGAGATATAGACGAATTGAAGCGATGGAAGGATATTATCAAGTCTATAGATATTTTCATCACGCCTCCTGTTACCAATGTCGATACGAGTGTCATGATTAGCGTTCTGGAAATGTGTCAGCATAATTATGTCCTAAATGGTAATAACGTACAAGATTATCATTGGACTAGCAACAAGGGCAAAAGCTATGGAATGGTCAGTGTTCGCTTCCCTAAGAAGTCTGACGATGATTATAATAACCAACTCAGCTCTGCTGGCAATGGTGATTCTTCCGAGTCGAATGAGCGAAACATTTCAGCCTTTTACAAGATATGCTCCCTGCTAATAGACAATCTTACCAATGTCGCAAACAAGGAATTGCCTGTAGATAAGGCTGCTGTATACCAAGTTTCCCTCCAAGAGCAGATGCAGGACGATTACAAGACACACAATTTCCTCACTGCCAAGGGTAGCTATGTCTATAACCATCGGCTCAATCTGTTTGGAGTGCAAGAACATCTGATGTCTGGTTTCAGCCGAAAAGTCATGTTCCCGAAGGGCAAATTCCTTCGTTCAGTCGGCAATTTCAAATCCCATCTTATCATCAAGAAAATAGTGACAGAACTTCATACCACATCCGGCATAAAATATGTAGAGAATATTTTAGAAGAAGATGTAATCGACCGCATAGAACCATTCATGCTTGCCAATCTGGTTAAGTTCTATCCCGATTCCAGGGCTAAGAAGATGGTTTTCTTCTGTTCTACGGTCGGTGCCAGTGCCGATGTTATCTATGCCTTTCCTCTAAAAGAATGCGAAGAGTTGAATGGAGCTATGCACATGGGCAACTTCACCGAAGAGATTACGCCTTATATCGTCACCTCCTACGATTACTCTGTAGATGATGTAGTCGATATGAGCAACAAGATTTACACCTCCGAGTCCGATAACGCCTTCTACTTCCCTCTGAATGGCATCAATACCGTGGGTATCGGCACCATCCTGGGCATAGCCTCAACCACAAGGGCACTCTCCCAAGGTCAGTTTGGTCAGTACCCTTTGATGGCGTTCTCCACCGATGGCATCTGGGCGATGGAAGTTTCTTCCCAAGGCACCTATAGCAGCATACACCCAATTAGTCGTGAGGTTTGTAGCAATCCGAAGTCTATCACTCAGTTAGACCAGTCCGTTCTTTTTGCAACAAACCGCTCCCTCAGTCGCATAGCAGAGTCACAAGTGGTTTCCATGTCCGATGTCTTAGATGGTCCCGGCTTCAACATTTCCGGTAGCCTAGGCAAGTTCCTCAACTTCTTCGTTGATGCAGAAGGGGATAGCGAATCTGTCAAGACTATCAAGGCTCAGATGCGTCAACTCATAGATTTTACTTCATCGCCAATAGAGTTCTTCCAGCATTGTCAGGTTATCTACGATTACAAAAACTCTCGCATCTTTTGTCTAGATGTTACGCAGACGAGTAGGGCCTCTACGGCTGATACGGTGGGCCTCTGCTATTCTATCAAGGATAATGCCTGGAGTACTTTTCTTATACAAAATGTGCTTACGGCTATCAATTCCTATCCTCACCCCTACATACAATATAGGGATGGCAGCGTGATGGTGCTCGATAAGGGTTACGATTACGAAGATCCAACAGAGTATCATGGTATCATAGTTACTCGTACCTTGAAGTTCGATGAAGATAACGTACCTGATTCCATTACAGGCTATATCCATTCCCTCACGTCTGGCAGCATACCAATCATGTGGTTATATGGTAGCAATGATAATCAGAATTGGCATTACATCGGTCGCATGGGCGGCATGAAGTCCAGCTACATGGCTACTCACAGCTATCGTTTCTTCCGCATCGCCCTATACTTGAAGATGAAATCCATGAATCAATATTTTGATACGCGCCTCGAAATCATCAGGCGTTTCAGCAAGTTCTAGCAGAAAAACCACCGTTCCATGGCTTTATAGCCATGTCAAAAAACAAGAGCCTTCGCAAATCAGGAGTTATCCCGAAGCGAAGGCTCTTTCCATAAACACACCTAAAACGAAAGAAGAAAAAAAGTTTCATTAAGTAAAGCCACCGTTCCAGGCGATTCTATCGCCTGTTCCCAATAGCCTCTTAGGTAAAGCTCGGCCGTCTCAAAGTATAGTTGTCCCGGCTTAACAGGTTGCTCTTCATATTATTGAAGTCTGCTGTAGCACTCTCCCCATACTGTCCAGCCTTATCTGCATACTGATCCTGCAAAAATTGACTCATCGTATAGTCAACCATATACCGGTGCATATTGCTTTTAAGCGCATCCGTCACAGCCACGTTCCAGTTCGGAATCTCCAGTTTCAGGGTAACAGTCTCATAGATACTTTCCTCCCGATCATTACCAGCCTTGGTTACGGTAGAAGTCACATCCTCATCTTCCTGTCCGATGATGCTTGTGGTCACAACCTCAGTCCATGTGCCGTTGTTGTTATCGGTGTACACATACTTCTTCGTACCCTTCACAAGTCGCTCCAGATTGTTGTTATCCTCCACTCTACCTGAGGTCAGATAACGCTGAGCTGCAACCTTGATATTACCGATAGCTTCCGTTACTGCACGATTAATAATACTGCGAGTCTCTTTACTGTCAGGGCTTTCGATAGTGGCTCTGATGTCCTTCTGGGCATCATCCACCAGTCCCTGGCTCAACACATAGCATCGGGCCAATATGTCATTACATACCTGCTCCATGCTAAAGTTCAAAGTAATTAGTTTACTATCCATATTTCGAAATATTTAGATGATTAATAAATCTACCTCAGTTCATAAGGTGGCCTGCCTCCGCTCCAGTCTACACGATCATGATGAAAATGCTGCGAAACGAAGTCCTGATTGCGCTCAGATCCTTTCGGCCCACTCTGGCCATCCTTATCTACTTCGTCCACATTTCGAGCCTCAGCATCCAGTTCATTCTGACTTTTAGCCTCAGCATCTACAGACCGCCCGGCAGTTGCCTGCGCATTCTTCTGCTTACCTATTTCATCCCCACTTCTTGCCGAAGCCATAGGAGAAGAGCCTTCTTTCGTTGTATCATCGGCTTTTCTTTCAGCCTCAGCAAAGCTAAAGTCTTTCTTTAACAAAATCTCCTTAATGGCATCAAGGTCACTCACTCCCATACTGGCATAGTCCGTATGAGCCATATCCGGAAAATCACTCAACCACCCGGCAATGATTGCATGCACAAGATAGTTCTGAATCTGATTGCTCAGCACACCACTTAACCTTGGCGGCCAAGAAGCAAGTGTCACTATATTGATAGAGAAATCATCAGCCAGAGCCTGCAGATCAAATATCTGGGTAGTCGAAGAAGAAAACCTCGCAAGAAAATTCTCTAGGTCGGTTATCGCCTCCCGATAGTATATATCCAGTTTCGCTTCCTCGCCATCGCTCGCCCAGACGGTCTGAAAGTCCACCTCTGGGTTATGCTGCGCAATGGTGGCAGATAGTCCTTCTACCACTCCCATCACGCTTTTCTTGATGATTTTAATTGTTATTGTCTTCATACTTGATCACATTTTTTCTACGATGCCATAACCAAATAAGAATACCTGTTGTGATGGCCATGATGATACCTACTAACGCAACAAGACTTACCTTCCCTATAGTCACAAGTCGCTGCTCATTCTTGGTTAGTTCTCGCCTCATAATGTTAATAGAGTCTTGCTTTAACCGAATCAGCGAATCTTTTTGAACCATAAGAAGTTGATATTTATCTACCTTCTTAGATATGATGTTAATGGAATCCTTTAGCCTCAGCACCTCTTTTGTGTTCCTGTTGGTCACAACAGAGTGCCATGACTCTGTCTTGATAGGCTTTCCATTCTGATCTACAGTGGTTGAAGTACTATCCTTTGTATGTGTACTTTCCTTGACAGATGTTTCGTGCTCCTGGATCCTGCTATTTGCCATCTGCTCAAAAGCAGAGATAAATCGCTCCTGCCAGGAGGCATTCAAACTTTTGTTCTTTGTTTGGTCCGTAATATAATGTTCCTGCGTCACAGTCTTCGTCTTACAACTCGTCAGAAGCAACATTGAGAAATACGCTATCCAAACGAACAGATAGATAATTAAATGTTTCGATTTCATAAGCTATGAGATATTATTTCCTTCATTTCCATTTTCTTTATTGTTTTTATATTCTTGGTATCTCTTAAACATCGGGAATTTCTCTACGAATCCTAGTGTAAGCGCATAATAAGCATAGTCCACAAGTTTATAAAAGGGCGTATCTGACACTAGCATCCGTCTCAGGTTCTTCAATATGTTGGTCGTGAACAGATAGGTTGCAGCTATACACACCCACTTCACGCAAAACAGAGCCTCTGTATCAGAATGCAAGAAATGACCGATAATAAACAATGCAGCCACTGTCACGAAGAACACTGCACAGCATACGAAGAACATACCGAATTTCTTCCAGCTCCATTCTTCACCGTTAAACACTGCAGCCACGATGCCAAACACCAGGTTCAGCCCAAATAATACCATCATGGCAATCATAAAATCCCTGATGGGAACCAGCAGACTCAGAAAAGTCCATATCGCCCCAATTAAGTAACCTCGAATATCATTCATTTTCTTTTTCATTTATCCGTCCCCACTCCGTTATGGAAACGATGCAAATATAAGCCATCATTCCCAGTTCTCTGTGATAAGTTGAGCAACTTCAAACGAAAAAAGAGAACACAAGCCCATTTTCCGCCTGCATTCTCTTCTTCTGATAGTTTTCTTTTATATATCTTAGGTCATTATGGAATTAATCACTCGCATGAAAAGCAATTGGCTTCTTCACTCTTCGTTCTTCACTCTTCACTTAATTGAAGTACCCCCAAGCCTTACAATGGCCATAAGGGTTATCATCATCCCTCAGCCAGTTTACGGCAAGATCCACCATTTTGTCCATCAACTGCTCTTCGCTGTCCTCCGGGAACCATTTCTTCATCAGATTATAGTTGTCAGAGTAGATCATGTTCAGCACCACGGCAAAATCCCATTGGTTGTAAGGTCTGATCTCGTCCTTCACCGTCTCATAGATCTCCTGAGTCTTGGCTGCAGTATAGTAAG
>ERZ1026892.1031-NODE-1031-length-12243-cov-6.112734_pt1 | contig 12243 bp, 11 predicted proteins | sample MGYA00380176_ERZ1026892 | MGnify/ENA primary metagenome ERZ1026892 (study PRJEB33269, sample SAMEA4719812) | human gut metagenome | biome: human-associated habitat; feature: organic feature; material: feces | place: Cameroon | collected 2013-10 ... | reverse complement strand
GGCGGATACGAATACGACCGCTGCCCTATCGACATCTATGTGGCTTCTGAGTTCTGGAACAACATAGCTCCGTTCCAGTTTGGCGCCAGCGCCACCTATACCACCACCAACGGCAAGAACCGTCTGACGGGTCAGATTACCCAAAGCCTCTTCAATACGCCTGCCCGCCGCGACATGCTCGCCTATCATCTGCACTGGGCGGGCAACTACGGATGGTTCAACACGCTCTACTCTGCCAACATGATTGAATACATGCCCGGCCGCTTCATATCGTACATAGCCCTGGGCAACAAGATTAACGTGGGCAAAGCATCCCTGGAACTCGACTTAATGAACCGCGCTGCAAGCCATCAGACTTACTTCTTCAAGGACTGTTCGGTCATGGCGCGCCTCGACTATCGCCTTATGCCCCACCTGGGATTGTACGGCAAGCTGGCTTACGACGTGAACCGTACCGACACCAATGCTGACCTATGCGTTATGCCGGGCACGGAGATGACGGCATACGGCGGCGGTGTGGAGTTCTTTCCTACCAAAGGCAAGCCCGATGTGCGCGTAAGTCTGGGCGTGTCGCACTCTACCGGCACCAATACCAACCCCTCCGGAACGCTCAAGAACAATCAGACTACGGTGCGACTGGCACTTATTGCCAAGCTGCACCTGCTTTAATGATTTAATGTTAAGTGTTAAATGTTGAATGTTAAGTGCTAAGTACTGAATGTTAAGTGTTAAATGTTAAGTGTTGAGTGTTGAATGTTGAATGAGTAATGATTGATGTTTAATTGTAAAATTCAAAATTCAACAACTCCTAATCGCAGGCGTAGCCGAGAACAATTCAAAATTCAAAACTCAAAATTCAAAACTCCCCATTCGTTATGGCAAAGAACAATCAAAAAGGCAAGGCACTAATTCCGAGCGGAGTGTGGTGCATCTTATCAGTAGTAATTCTGTTCGGCTATCTGGGCATGGTGATGGGCGTGCCCAACATGCTCAACACAATCATGAAGACAGCCCACGACCTTCTGCTCAACACCGTGTTCTATCTGATGAGCATCTGCGTCATTACCGGTGCCCTGGGCAGGGTGTTTGTAGAGTTTGGAGTGGTGGCATTGCTGGAGCGCACGCTGCGTCCGCTGATGCGCCCCATATTCAATCTGCCCGGCGTGACGTCGTTGGGTGCCGTGATGACATTCCTATCTGACAATCCCGCCATCATCTCGCTTGCCAACGACAAGCGCTTTGCAAGCTACTTCAAGAAGTACCAATTCATATCACTCACCAACTTCGGCACGGCATTCGGAATGGGACTGCTCGTCATAGTGTTCATGGCAAGCCAGGGATATTACGTCGCCCCGCTCATCGGACTTGTCGGAGCGTGCTGCGGATGCGTATGCTCTACACGGCTGATGCAGCGCTTCGTGCTCAAGGCCTATCCGCAATATGCCACGGAAGATGCCGTCGCGAAGGAAGATATAGAGGAAGAAGAGGAGAAAGACGAGAAGACCGAGAAGACGGTATTCATCCGATTGCTCAACGCCGTGCTCGACGGTGGTCGCAGCGGTGTAGAAGTGGGCATAGCCATCATCCCCGGCGTGCTCATCATCTCTACCTTCGTGATGATATTTACGTTCGGTCCGGCTGTGGACGGAACGTACAACGGCACCGCCTATCAGGGCGTGGAGCTGCTGCCATGGCTCGCCAACAAGATTGACTTCGTATTCGAGTGGCTGTTCGGTTTTCACGACCCTCACCTCGTAGCCTTCCCCATCACCGCCCTCGGAGCGGTAGGCGCAGCCTTGAGTCTGGTTCCTGGCTTCATCACCCACGGATGGATCGACGGCAACGCCATTGCCGTATTCACCGCCATTGGCATGTGCTGGAGCGGATTCCTAAGCACCCATACCGCCATGCTCGACTCCATAGGCTATCGCGACCTTACGCCTAAGGCCATCCTCGCGCACTTCTGCGGCGGACTGGTAGCTGCCATTTCAGCCCACTGGATGTTCGCTCTGTACACGCTGATAGCTGCCTGATATGACAAACGACAAAGGTTTTCAACCTACCCAAATAAAGAAGCAGGAAATCGATAAAAGGAGAAAGGCTATAAACCTTACTCCTTTTATTTTTGTTGTTTAACGATCAGCGAAGTTGTATTTATTTAGTAAGGCTCTCCCAGTTTCCATTCAACTTCACAACTGTTGCTATTTCATCCATCGGCATGCCTTTGAGATTAATGACACAGTCTTTTTCCGACTGGCGGAGTGTCACTTTCTTCTTGTTTTTCAGCATGGTGGCAGCAGCCTTTCCGTTGAACTTGCAGGGGATATTGATTTCGCCCGATTCAGGAAGCTGATAAATGAGCAGATAGAGGGTGTTGTCGCCCTTTCGGGTGACGCGTCCCCATGGGAATTCCACATCGAACGGGTTGGCGCGGGTTTCATATATGGCCTCACCATTTACCTTCATCCACTTGCCGATGCCTCTGAACAGTTTGATGCTCTCCTCAGGAATGCTTCCGTCAGGCATCGGACCAATGTTGAGCAGGAAATTGCCTCCACGACTTACTACATCGATAAGTTGATGCACCAAATCCTTTACAGTTTTCCAATGCTTATTGCCTGCAGAGTATCCCCAAGTGCCATTCAGTGTTTGGCATGCTTCCCAATCTCCGTCAATGCCTTTCGCAGGAACGTGATGTTCGGCAGTAGAATAGTCGCCTTTCCATACTGGAGTTACCTTTATACCGCCCTCGCTAAGATGGTTGTCCGAATGGTAGAGGCGGTTGTTCTGAATAGCTTGTGGGTATTTGTCGAAGAGTTGCTTCATCAGTCGTGTGGCTCCCCAAGCATAATCTCCCTGGAACTTGGGCTGGCTGAAGTCCCACCATACGAGGTCAACCTTGTAATTATTCAACAGCACTCCAAAGATGTCCGAAAGATATTTTTTGTATCTATCATGATGTCCGAACTCTCTCTTTCCTTCCTGCTGGGCTTTGTAGTTGCCGGCGGGATAGGATATTCCCGAACCCGTAGGGTCGTAGTCGGGATGGTTCCAGTCGAGCAAAGAGAAGTAGTAGCCGGCTTTCATACCGTGTTTCTTGCATGCCTCCGAATATTCTTTGACTATGTCGATGCCCTTCACTTGCTTGACATTGAAACTGTAGGAAGGAGTTTCAAACATGTTGAAACCTTCATGATGTCAACTTGTAAGCACAGTGTATGTACATCCGGCTTCCTTAGCCAGTTTCACCCACTCTTCTGCTTTTCCGCTTGAAGGATTGAAACGTGGAATGGCCTCTTTCTTGTAGGTGTCGAAGTCGGCGCCCGACTGCATCTGTATCCACTCCACACAACCTTCGTATTGCTTTCCTTGGAATTCGCCTGCCAATCCAGAATACAATCCATAGTGGATGAACATTCCGAACTTTCCGTCTCTCCACCATTTCATTCGCTTGTCGCGAGCCTGCTTTGTCTCAGCCGGAGCTCCCTCGTTGCCCATACGCTCATCATACACTAAATCTCTGATGGCAAATGTTTTGGCAAACTGATTGACGGTTGTGCCGATCTTTTCAGACTGTAGTGCTCCCGACATAGCCAGACGTTTGATGGCATCCTTCATCTCAGCCTGTTCCTTAAGCGCCTGTTCATAGGCATTTCTCTGTTCCTTGGGACAAGTGTCGTAACTCCATTTCAAGGCTTCTCTAATAGCAGGATTCTCCTTGTTGTTGCGCAGCAACAGACCCAATGAGTCAAGAGCATTGCTTGATTCGCTTACTGTCTTGACATTGTTCAAAACACTTGTGGCATGTCGATAGACTTCGCACAATTGTGACAAACCGTCGTTAGCACGGGTTTGTCCCATACAGCTTGCCGCATACAATGCAAGACAAACTGCTGTCATACACATTTTCTTCATTTTAAGGTTGTTTGGGTTTTAAAGTTTTTGTTTGTCTGTTATTCTTTAAGCAAATCCTTTAGGCTTATTTGTTGAAACACCATTTGAGCCTGACTGCTTTCATATAAGACACCAATGGTGTTCTCATCCACGGATGTGATGCAAGAATAGCCGAAGTTGTCCCATTCGTCCAGAAGTATCTTATGGGTTGATGGCCATGTCTTGCCGTCGTCAAAACTTACTTTAAGCGTCATATGGTTTCGTTCGTTACAAGACTCGGGGTTGCAGAAAAGCAGAATTGATTTGTTTTCCTTTTTCCTACTGTATACATGCTTGTGCAGACTTGCCATACATGTGGGTTCTATCAGTGCTTTTCTGGAAGTAGGATGCTCGGTCCATGTTTGTCCCATATCGTGGGTTGTACATATTCTCCTTCCGTTGACTGATGTATTCCCTTTGTTGCGATTGTCACGCATATTCAGCATTATACTTCCGTCATTCAGCTCAACTGCCATACATTCGGTTGTATTTGTATAGGCTGGATTGCTGGCGGTCCAGGTCTTTCCGCCATCCTTGCTGTAGGTGATGTTAGAGAATGGCACACCATGTCGGTCACGTCCTTGTGTTGGAAACACCAAAGTTCCGTCTTTAAGTGTAATGCCATGTCCTGGAGCTGGAGCATACAGCCACCATTCAGCATTTTTCGTTTGCCCGGTTATGTTTTGAGGTTCACTCCATGTCTTACCGTCATCAGTGCTATGAGTGATAAGGAACTGGCTTGTTTCTTTTATTCCAGTGCCTGGTTGTGAACCTTTAAAGAGCCATTGGTGATTCCATGTTGTACTGTTCTCAGAAAGGTTGTCTATCCACTTACCCGTATTGTTGTCCAAAACACCGTGCATCCACAACCCTGCCACATAAATAGTTCCCGTGCATTCATCTACCAATATGCAGGCATCACTTATACCGTTGAACTTCTCAGGCAGATTTCCCCAATTCTTTTTGTCCAAGATGATTTGAGTTGGCTGCCATGTTAGTCCGCCGTCAAGACTGCGGTTGAGTGCTATGTCTATATTTCCTTGCAGATCCCTTGACAATTCGTAACGTGCATCATAGATAGCCAAGAGTGTCTTTGACTTGGAAGTGGCAATACCAGGTATTCTTGAAGTATGGATATTGTCCTTATATGATGTTCGTAAAGCCACACCCAAACGTAATGGTTTCAATTCGGATTCATGCTCAATTTCCACTTGCTGCCCATCGATAATAGCAGACGCACAATCCACTTTCACCTTGTGCTTCAATTTGGCATCTTTCCCTAAGGTGAGCGACACCCAAACAGTGGTTGTGTCTTGTGTCAAGAATATTGGCGAATCTATGCTGGTAGTCTTTTTGGCTGCCTTGCTGGCAGAGAGAGCATATTCAGGATTTGGTCTTCCATTTTTGTCAGCAAGATACAGAGTTACGTTTCCCGCACAGCATACATCTCCGCCTATCGAAAGCTTAAGACTGCTTACTTTGGCATTGCAGCCTTTTGTCTTTATAAAGTTTAATCTTAATACTGGATTGTATGGCTTGTCTATCAGTACGGGGATGATGGGCTGTTGGGCAACGACCCTGACTTGAGCATGCAAGCTGATATTTGTAAACAAGGCTGCAATTAGGATGATTGACTTAAAGTAATATGACTTCATTTGGTTGTAACGTTATTGTTTTTTGTTTCTTAGAAATGTATTATACACACACAGATGCCTTTCGATGGCTTGTTGGTATCCTTCTTCATCACCATCGGCAAGCAATTTGAAAAGGTCGGCATGACTTACCAGTTTGCCTTGTTTCATGAGACTCTTGTTCAGCGGCATCAGATAGTCTTGGAATTTACCTTTGGCAAATTCCATTATAGGATAAATAATACGCTCAAACTCCATAACCGTTACATTGCCGGTTATTTCATATAGTTTTGAGTGGAAATTCACTTCACTCTTGGTTGAGTATTCATTGTATCCCAATCCATCCTCCATCTTGACGATTTCTTCCAACTCTCCCAGATACTTGTCGTTGACATTCTCGAACAGTTTGTGAGTCATTCCGATTTCAAGCATGATTCTGAATTCCAAAAGATTACAGAGCGTCTCCTCACTGAAGTTTCTTGGATCAATCAGGCGTTTCATACCTCCCCAGATGGAAGGTTCCTTGATAATCATACCTCTTCTGGTGCGACTTTCTATCAATCCTATCATCTTCAATCGACTCAGAGCTTCCCTTAGAACACTACGGGCTACACCCAGTGAAGATGAAAGTTCTGCTTCATTGGGGATAATCTGTCCTAAACAGTAGTCGTTTTCCTTAAGGTATTGCAATAGTTTCTCTTCCACAAGATCAACTAATGTGCTACCTTGGCCTTGTTTTTCTATATCTTTCATTTAGTGATTAGTTTAATTTAGTAGCCAATTCCAATTTGTCTGACAAATTTACAGCTTATTTGTTTATCATGGAATCCAATACCGTTAAATAAGTCTAATTTACTTTGGTAAAGACAATGACATATAAAAAAACAAAGTTCACAAAGTTGCAATCTACAACTTTGTGAACTCTCACTAAGACCACGGCTACATTCCAGGTCTTGAATTCCTTATAATCTCTCCAGCCTTGTTTTTTTCGCTGTCAAAGGTGAATACGTTGTATATAGTGATGGCGTTCTGCGGGTCGACGATATGGGGCGCCATAAGTCGCAGCACCTTCAGTTGTGCGTCGCCGAACGTGAACAGCCTCATCATGCGGGCAGTCTGGCTGCACGAGTAGAAGCAGCCTATGCTTGCCACCTCGATGAGGTCAAGCTTGTTGTCGTCGAAGCTTGCACCCTTCACCTTATTATATAGTCGACTGAAGGAAGCGTCGTCGAGACAGCAGGCATAGTAAATCGGACCGTCAGGACCTGCCCCTGCACCGTATGGAGGAGCAGGTCGCTGATTGCAGTTTCCGATTTCGCTATTAGTGTTGTCATCCCAAAATTTAGTTTCATAAGCCACAACCCTACCGTTAAGGTCAAAGCCTACGACGATGCGTTTGCTCTCGCCCGATATGACGTTCATCTTGTAGTACTCCCACTTGTCGCCGTAAGCGTCGAAGCTCGTGAGCTTCGGCTGGCCCATTATGGCAATAACCTCCTGCTTGGTCATTCCTCGCTCCACCGTCTTCTTCACCTTTGCCTGTGCCGAAAGGCACACTGCCATCATCATAAAACTTGTGACTATAAGAGCCATCCATTCGTTTCGTTTCATAAGCTTTGCTTTTATTCAGGGTTGCTGTATGTTTCTTATCCGGTTGCAAAAGTAATAAGTTACGCTGAAAGTGCAACGGTGAGAATCCCTATAGGTTGGTAGGAAAATCCCTAAAAGCAAAATCGGGCGCAGCAACAATTTGTTTTTGCGGGCAAATACACATATTTCAAAATATAATTTATAACTTTGTACCAAAAGTTCAAAATGACAATTTGAAAAATAAAGATATATGATAAGCAAAGACATACTTAAACAGGTTTTAGCTACCAACCAAAATGATATATAATAAAGTAGAAGTTGACTTTTATGTTCCCGATGAACGGCTTGCCATACAAGTTTCTTATAGTATCACACAGTCTCCTGCTACTTACGAGCGTGAGATCAATGCTTTGAAGAGAATACCTGGTGTGCTCTCTTGTAAGCGTCGTTTGATATTGACAAACGACGAATCCGACAGAATAGAAGACAGTTTTGGAACAATAGAAGTGATGCCAGTGTGGAAATGGCTTTTACAATAAACTTGTTGAAATTAATAGCCCCTTTCCATATAGCATAACACCTAACATTCAACATTTAACACTTAACATTAAAAAAAAGGAGTCCTTTTGCCTTCCAAATGTAGCCCTTTTGCTCTCCAAAAGGACTCCTTTTACACACCAAAAGGACCCCTTTTGCAAGCCAAAAGGAGTCCTTTTTGTTTTTACTATTGTTCGTACCGTCCGCAAAGGGGGCAAAAGGGGTACTTTCAGGGGATTTTGCCGGCTTCATATCAGGTGTCCTTGCGTCGCTTCATGCTGTGATAGCCGAAGCGGCAGCGCAGGCAGTCCTTGCGCTCGCAGTAGCGTGTGTGCAGCTGAATGAGCGACTGCGAGTCGGCTGCATTGTCGGCTGTTATGCCGCACTCTTGCCACAGGCGTATGTGGGTGTTGTCCTCGGGAGGCAGCGACATGAGCAGATCGTTGGCGCGAGCCATGAGGAGTTCGTCCTTGCGATGATTGCCATAGGCATGCAGCATGGGCACTACGGCGTTGATGATGAGCAGGTCGATGGATGCCGGGGAGAGATGCTTGGCGTTGCTGCGCGACGCGTTGCCGAAGGTGTAGTGGGTCTGCCAGTAGGGGCTCACGGCAGATTGCAGCGCCTGGCGCACCTCGGCGAGCGTGCTGCATGTGATGATGCGGCTCAGATCGGCATTGCGCGAGCAGTATAGCTGGGCAAGCTGCGAGAGGCGTATGTAGGGGAAGTTCTGCGGACGCAGGCGCAGAAAGCGCCACGTCTGGCGCTGCATGGCTGTGAGCGAGAACTTGTGCGAGAGATATTGCCATTCGTTCTGTAGCCGCACGAAGTAAGGGTCGGCTGTGGCAGCGGCTCGTTGGTGCTCGCTCATCTGTCCGGTGTCGAGCAGTCCGGCAGAACCTATGAAGAGCGCTTCGACCTGAAACGGGTCGTCGCGATGGTGTGCCACCTGCATGAAGGGCAACTGTGCCGCCCACTGCTCGAACGCCTCGCTGTTGACACCGAAGCCGAAGCTGCGCGCTATGGTGGCGAAGAACGCCTGCTCCCACGACCCGCCTGCCGCCCTGACGCGCTGGTCTATAGCTGCACACTTGTCGGAGAGGCGTTCGGCACCGAGCGCACTCATCCACGAATGTATGGTAAGCCGCGGCAGCTGCATCACCGTTTCGCGGCACGGCGGATAGTGGTCGGCAGCCAGGAGGTGGCGGTAGTTGCTCATGACATAAGGCGGAACGTGCAGCTCCAATTGCGGCGGACGCGAGCCGTCGGCGGTCACTACGTCGGCATCTATCACCGATGCCACGTGCAGCACTACATTGTTATACGCCGGATCCTGGTCGTGCGAGTGCATGAACCAGTCGGCTGAGCGCTCGTGTATCTCCACGTTGCCCACCCACATGGTGCCGTCGATGCGCAGCTTGGCGTTGAAGAAGTCGGGCCCCGAATGCGTGTTGTGCAGTCCGGGGTCGATTATTTCCACCACTCTTCCGTCGGTGGTGCGCAGCTCATGCAGCGGCATTATGCGGTGCTTCCATATATAGTGCAGTAGTTGTTCCATAGATTCGGTTTAGGATATTAGTCGAACAGCGACGGTTCGACGGCGTTGCTGCCCGTCATCGGGCGTCCGAGATGCTGGTAAGCGAGCGGTGTGACCATGCGTCCGCGCTGCGTTCGCTTGATGAATCCCTCCATGATGAGATACGGCTCGTACACTTCCTCGACGGTGCCGGTGTCCTCGCCTATGGCGGTGGCTATGGTGCTGACGCCTACCGGACCTCCGCGGAACTTGTCGATGATGGTCAGCAGTATCTTGTTGTCAATCTCGTCGAGACCATACTGGTCGATGTTGAGAGCCGAGAGCGACAGCCGTGCTATGTCGCGGTCGATGCGTCCGTTGCCCTTTACTTGCGCAAAGTCGCGCACACGGCGCAGCAGGGCGTTGGCTATACGGGGCGTTCCGCGTGAGCGGCGGGCTATTTCTATGGCGGCATCGTCGTCGATTGGCACCCGCATTATGGCTGCCGAGCGCTTTATTATCTTCTGAAGCATCTCCGGACCGTAATATTCCAGGTGCAGATTGATGCCGAATCGGGCGCGCAACGGGGCTGTAAGCAGACCGCTACGGGTGGTTGCTCCGACGAGCGTAAAGGGATTAAGGTCTATCTGAATGGAACGTGCCGACGGTCCCTTGTCTATCATTATGTCGATGCGATAGTCTTCCATTGCCGAGTAGAGATACTCCTCGACGACGGGCGACAGACGGTGTATCTCGTCGATGAAGAGCACGTCGCGCGGCTCAAGCGATGTGAGTATGCCGGCAAGGTCGCCCGGCTTGTCGAGCACTGGTCCGCTTGTTATCTTGAATCCCACGCCGAGTTCGTTGGCAATGATGTTGCTCAGTGTGGTCTTGCCTAGTCCCGGAGGACCGTGCAAGAGAGTGTGGTCGAGCGGTTCGCCACGATACTTGGCAGCCTCAACGAACACTTCCAGGTTCTCCACCACCTTCTGCTGTCCGCTGAAGTCGCCGAATCGCAGCGGTCTAAGGGCGTTCTCAAAGTCCTTCTCGCCCTTACGCGCCTGCTCCTCGCGTATATCGAAATCTTCTTCCATTATACTTTTTACTGTTATTATAAATTAAGCTTGGTAATATATGGCGTTCTCGCCATCCGAGCGTTTGCATAGACCTGCATCAGCAAACATTCCTTCAAAGTTGAGGTCTTCATCCAACTCTGGCCAATGAATACCATAACGACTAAGAAAGAAGTTCTGACGTTGCTCTTGTGTAGCATTGGCAAGATTACGCCATTGCTTGAATGGATAGCCTGCTTTCCATCCATTAGTGGTCTCAGCCCAAACATGAGCATCGTCCACCCATACCTTGTTGATTCTGTATTGGTCGTTGGAGTAGAACATAAAGCGGAATCCGAAAAATATAAATATATGTTGGCATATTGTTTCTTTTCTACAAATTTACGAGTTATTTCCGTAAGCAGCAAGGTTACCTATATGAAATTTCACCTCAACCTCAGCATTCTGCCTATTATCAACCGCTTGTATTGCCGCTTGATGTGGCACTACTGCTATAAAGCACGACAAGCGTCGGCCTGAGGTTTCAGTATGTAGCGTCCCCAGATTCCTACGATGGTGATCTGCATGAGTAAGGTTGAACATCTTGCGACGCTCCTTTACGAATGTTGATATTGGTGTATCCATATCGAATAGTTATATCGAATTATACCCTTTCGGGTGCAAATGTAGCGAATTTATTATGTATTATACCCGAAAAGGTATAAAAGGTTTGGTGCTAACAATATAAAACTCGCAAAAAAACATGCTGTTTCTTTGCGCAATTCGTGCAAAACCGCTACTTTTGTTTTTATATATTAACCTTTCAATCCAACTTACTATTATGCTCGTAAAGACTTATTCTGCTGCTGTGAACGGCCTTGATGTGACCACTGTGACTGTTGAAGTGAACATTGTACCCGGTGTGATGTATCGCATGACGGGACTCGGCGACATGGCTGTAAGAGAAGGTCGCGACCGTATAGCATCTGCCGTTCAGTTCAACGGATATAAGTTTCCGCACGGCGACATCACCATAAACCTTGCTCCTGCCGACCTCAGAAAGGAGGGAAGCTCGTTCGATCTGCCGCTTGCCATCGGCATTTTGGCGGCAAGCGGAGCCATTGTGAGCGATGTGCTCGACCAGTTTATGATGGTGGGAGAGTTGGGACTCGACGGAAAACTGCAACCTATAAAGGGCGCATTGCCTATTGCCATAAAGGCGAGGAAGGAGAAACTCAGGGGACTGATTGTGCCAAAGCAGAACGAACGTGAGGCTGCTGTGGTCAACAACCTCGAAGTCTACGGCATGGAAAACATCCTTGACGTGATAAAACTGCTTACCGGTGCCTCGGTGTTTGAGCCTACTATCGTTGACACCCGACGCGAATTTTACGAGCAGCAATACAAATACGACCTCGACTTTGCCGACGTTCGCGGCCAGGAGAACGTGAAGCGTGCCCTGGAAGTAGCTGCGGCGGGCGGTCACAATCTGATAATGGTGGGCCCACCGGGCTCCGGCAAGTCGATGATGGCAAAGCGTCTGCCCTCCATACTGCCTCCGTTGTCGCTCGCCGAGAGTCTGGAGACAACGCAGATACACAGCGTTGCAGGCAAGTTGAAGCGCGGAACGTCGCTCATATCGCAACGTCCGTTCCGCTCGCCACATCATACTATCAGCGAAGTGGCGCTTGTCGGCGGTGGAGTTAACCCTCAACCGGGCGAGATTTCACTGGCTCACAACGGCGTTCTTTTTGCCGACGAGTTGCCGGAATTCAACAAGCAGACCCTCGAAGTGCTGCGCCAACCGCTCGAAGACCATAAGATAACCATCTCACGATCTAAATATACTGTTGAATTTCCATGCTCTTTTATGTTCATCGCTTCGATGAACCCATGCCCTTGTGGCTACTACAACGACCCGACTCACAAATGCTGCTGCACGCCGGGACAGATACAGCGCTACATGAACAAGATTTCGGGCCCG
>ERZ1026892.1023-NODE-1023-length-12289-cov-29.783881_pt1 | contig 12289 bp, 10 predicted proteins | sample MGYA00380176_ERZ1026892 | MGnify/ENA primary metagenome ERZ1026892 (study PRJEB33269, sample SAMEA4719812) | human gut metagenome | biome: human-associated habitat; feature: organic feature; material: feces | place: Cameroon | collected 2013-10 ... | reverse complement strand
GGTCCTGTTGTAGGGGTAGTTTTGTATTTGAACATTACTATTTTATTTGTTTGCAAATGTAAACAAAATAAAATAAATGACAAAGAAAATAAAGAATTATTTCTGTATATTGCTATGCAATTCAAAAAAACGCACAAGGATGTCGTTATGTGCAAGACTTTCAGTAACTTTGCATAAATAATGCCAACAAATATATGACAGAAAATAAGAAAACATTACTCGGACTATCGCTTTACGAACTTAAGGAAGTGGCCAAGTCGCTCGGTATGCCCGCCTTCACCGGTGGTCAGATAGCCAAGTGGCTATATGTTCAGCACGTGATGTCGATAGACGACATGACCAACATATCAAAGGCAAACCGCGACAAGCTTGCTGCCGAGTACACTATAGGCTGTATGCCGCACATCGAATGCCAGAAGTCTAAGGACGGTACAATAAAGTATCTCTTCCCAACAGCGTCGGGCAAGCATGTGGAAACCGTATATATACCCGATCACGACCGTGCCACACTATGTGTGTCGTGCGAGGTGGGTTGCAAGATGAATTGCCTATTCTGCCAAACAGGCAAACAGGGTTTTGAGGGTTATCTTACTGTAGCCGACATTCTCAACCAGATATATTCGCTGCCCGAACGCGACAAGCTCACCAACATTGTGTTTATGGGTCAGGGCGAGCCTATGGACAATCTTGATAATGTGCTTAAGGCAACAGAGGTGCTTACGTCTGATTATGGCTATGCATGGAGCCCCAAGCGCATAACAGTAAGTAGCGTGGGTGTAAAGAACAAGCTTAAGCGATTCCTCGACGAGAGCGAGTGTCATGTAGCTATCAGCATGCACTCGCCCATACCCGAGCAGCGTGCCATGCTTATGCCTGCCGAACGCGGCATGTCTATTACCGAGGTAATAAACCTTATGCACCAGTACGACTTTACTCATCAGCGTCGCCTGTCGTTCGAGTACATTATGTTCCGCGGTGTAAACGACTCGATGACTCATGCCCGCGAGATAGTAAAACTGACCAAGGGTTTGTTCTGTCGTGTCAACCTCATACGTTTCCACAAAATTCCTAATGTAGATCTTGAGGGATGTGACGAGCAGAAGATGGAGACTTTCCGCGATTATCTCAACAACCATGGCATTATAACAACGATACGTGCAAGTCGTGGACAGGACATATTTGCGGCATGTGGACTGCTGTCTACAGCTAAGACAATAGAGGAAGAAAGGAAGTAGAAGATAGAAAACAGCTCCACACCTGAGCTCCCCCCCCCATATGTAGGGGATGATGTGTGACTATTGTTAATAGGGTCATATATACATACGGTTTATTATGTACAGATATAGAAGTTTGCATTTCGCCCTTTTGGCCTTTATAAGTTTTGTCCTTGCTGCTTGCAATGGTCGCAAGAGTATGTTGCCAGCCAGTGGCGGACGACCTTTTGAGGTAACAGTTGTGGGCGATGCGGATAGTATCTTGTACAAAGCTTTAAGTGTGGAGATTGATGGACTGCCGCAACCCGAACCAATGTTCGATGTTAGCGAGCCCAATATCAAGCCCTCAGAGGCTCTAAAGGGAGTATTGCGCTATGCACGTTCGCTGATAATTGTGGATGTCAATCCCAAGAAATACGACAAGTTGCGCATTAAATGGTATAACAACCGTTATGCCGAGTCGCAGCTTATAGCGCTAATATGTGCTCCGTCCGCACAATGTCTATGCGACACAACAACAGAAGGCATAGCTCTTCAAGGATATGCCAAGCAGTTGACGGCACGTCTAAAGGAACACGAGCTTAAAGCCTATACGCAGATGATAAGGCGCAAGCACAATCCCAACATGGAGGCAGAAGTAAAGAGGATGTTTGGTTTCGATATACCTATCCCAGCCGACATGACATCGTGCAAGCGTGGCAAGGACTTTATTTGGATTTCCAACGATTCGCCTACGGCTATGCAGAACATCTGCATATACAAGCATGCGTTTGGCAAGCGCGATAGCGTTATGCAGGTAAATATCAAGGGCGAGACCGACTCTATGTATATGTCTACCGTGCACAATGCCTGTAGCGTTACCTATAAGTACGACGAGCGGGAGGACATATATACACACGAATGGCGTGGATTATGGCAAATGCATGGCGATGCTATGGGCGGACCGCTTGTGGCACGTTCTATATGGGGCTATTATCCTCGTGATGTTGTCACCGTAGAAGGTTTTGTCTATGCACCGGGAAAGCAGAAGCGCAACCTTGTCATGCAGCTTGAGGCAATAGTATATGCCACGCACAAGCAACAGGCAAAGAAAAGGCAGGAGCCTATAAGGCATCTGCCGGGCAAAGAGCATATTGACTAACTGTACACAAAATATTATTTATACACATATTATATAAACAATGGAAGATAGAAAAATACGCGTTGCCATAACGCATGGCGATACCAACGGTATCGGATATGAGCTTATTTTTAAAACCTTTGCCGAGCCAGAGATGCTGGAGCTTTGTACTCCCATCATTTACGGTTCGCCTAAGATTGCTGCCTATCATCGCAAGGCAATGGATACACAGGCCAACTTCAGTATTATAAATAAGGCTGAGGATGCACAGGATGGACGTGTTAATCTATTGGCTTGTTTCGACGACGATGTTAAGGTAGAACTTGGTATACCTACAAAAGAGTCGGGCGAGGCAGCGCTTAAGGCGCTCGATAGAGCTATGACCGATTTCCGCAGTCAGCTATTTGATGTGCTTGTGGCTTGTCCGGTAAATCCGGATAACATGTCGGATGCCAACTTCACCTATCGTGGACTTAAGCAATACTCAGAGACAAGCATCGGCGATGGAGCCAAGGCTATCAAGATGCTCATTAATGAGTCGATGCGCATAGCACTTGCTACAGATGGTCTCGCCATCAAGGATGTTCCGTCGCACATCACCGAAGACTTGCTTCTGGCTAAGTTGCGCACTATTAACGAGGCTATGAAGCGCGACTTCCGTCTGTCAAATCCACGCATCGGTGTGCTTGCACTCAATTCTACAGCCAATGGCGATGAGGAGAAGAACATCATAGGTCCGGCTGTATGCAAGGCTGCCGACGAAGGCATCAATGTTTACGGACCATATGCTGCCGACGAATATTTTGGCGAGAATATATACGATGCCTTCGATGTTACACTGGCAATGTACGACGATCAGGCCGTTATTCCATTTACAACGCTTATGCAGAACGACGGCATCTATTATGTTGCCTCGCTGCCTCTTGTTTGTACAGCACCTGCACAGACTCCCGATTTCGACGCTGCCGGACAGGGTATAAGCGACGAGAGTGCCTTGCGTCATGCCATATTCGAGGCTATTGACATTGTGCGCAATCGTGCCGAGTATGATGAGCCACTTGCTAATCCTTTGCAAAAGCTATATCATGAGAAGCGCGATGAGAGTGAGAAGGTGCGCTTTGCAATTCCTAAAAAGCGCGAAGGATTCAGACCTGACCGCAAGCAGGCACCAAGAAACGATAACGCAAGACCTATGGCAGAAAGCAAGCCTACAACTGAATCATCACAGGCTGCACCCGCAACAAACGAATAATAGATATTGAAACCAAAATATAAAAATGCCTTCTTCCTTTTCGGAGTGGCTGTTCTTATACTCATGCTGACACAGCTCGACTACACTCAGGTGTGGAGTGGGCTGTGTCATGCTGGTTATTGGTCTGTAGCCGTTATTGTGCTATGGGCTTTCCTTTATATCTTTAACACGGCATCGTGGTACATCATCATTAATTCGGGTGGTAAAACACCAGTACGTTTCTGGTGGCTGTATAAGATTACAGTCTCAGGTTTTGCCCTCAACTATGCTACGCCAGGTGGTTTGTTGGGTGGCGAGCCCTACCGCATTATGTCGCTATCGCCAATCATCGGAGCCGAACGTGCATCGTCATCGGTCATACTCTTTGCCATGACCCATATCTTCAGTCATTTCTGGTTCTGGCTATTGTCCGTAGCGCTTTACCTTGTTGTGCGTCCACTCGATGTCTTTATGGGTGTACTGCTAACGGCTGTTACGTTGTTCTGCTTGCTTGGATTATGGTTTTTCATAGTAGGCTATCGCAAGGGACTTGCCCATCGTGCCCTTGGTTTGCTTAGTTCGGTTCCAGGCTTGCGCAATTGGGCAACTCGCTTTGTCGACCAACATCGTCAGCAGTTAGATACTGTTGATTGTCAGATAGCAGCTTTGCACAATCAGAACCGTCGCACGTTTGTGTCGGCTGTACTACTTGAGCTAATGTGCCGTATATGTTCGGCAGCCGAGATATACTTTGTATTGCGTGTGCTCATGCCTTCTGCCAACTATGCCGATTGTATTCTTATCCTCGCCTTTACATCTCTATTTGCCAACCTCCTGTTCTTTATTCCCTTGCAGCTTGGTGGCAGGGAGGGCGGTTTCCTTATGTCGGCTGCAGGTCTTGGACTAAAAGCCAGTCAGGGTGTATTCGTGGCTCTTATTGTAAGAGTGCGCGAGTTGGTGTGGACAGGTATAGGATTGTTGCTGATAAAGACAACTTCGGCGCCGGGTGCATTAAGTAAGAAGAACAGAAGAACAAGAGAGTAGAGCTATTCCTTAAGATATCAGTATGGAATAGGTACTATCCATCGCCGGAGTCGAGTTTGTTTATTACATCGTATTCTCCCTTCCTTCACGTCAAGATAATTTAACTTCTTTACAGGAAAAAGTGCTGATTTATCGCCCTTTTCTCAATAATTATATGTAATTTTGCTACCAAATGGACACTTCTGAACTTCAAAGAATAAAACAGCGGTACAACATCGTGGGCAACTGCGATGCTTTGAACCATGCTCTCGACGTAGCCTTGCAGGTGGCGCCGACCGATCTTAGTGTGCTCATTATGGGCGAGAGTGGAGTGGGAAAGGAGATTATTCCACGACTTATTCACGACAATTCGCCACGCAAACGCGAGAAATATTTTGCTATAAACTGTGGTTCTATACCCGAAGGTACTATCGACAGCGAGCTATTTGGACACGAGAAAGGCTCCTTTACTGGTGCGATAGGCGAGAGCGAGGGCTATTTTGGTATAGCCAATAAGGGCACTATTTTCCTCGACGAGGTAGGCGAATTGCCTATAGCCACACAAGCTCGACTTCTGCGTGTGCTTGAAACAGGCGAATACATTCGAGTAGGAGGGCAGAAGGTTATGAAGACCGATGTACGAATTGTTGCCGCTACTAATGTCAACATGCATAAGGCAATAACCGAGGGACGCTTCCGCGAGGACCTCTACTATCGACTCAATACCATACCTGTACAGATGCCTCCATTGCGCGACCGTGGCGAGGATATCCTTTTGCTATTCCGTCTATTCACGATGCAGATGGCAGAGAAATACCGCATACCGCGTATTACGCTTACCGAGGATGCCAAGGCGCTTATGCTTAAATACAAGTGGCCTGGCAATGTGCGCCAGCTTAAGAACATCACTGAACAGATGTCGGTATTAAGTCAGCAACGCGAAATCAACGCCGATATGCTGAGCAAGTTTATCCCCAACGGGCAGGAGAGCACCGAGCTCACAACTACAGCCACACCTGGTGCTCACTCGTACGAGAGCGAGCGCGAGATATTGTACAAGATACTTTACGAACTACGTGGCAACGTTAGCGAGTTGCGCCATGAGGTAACATCACTGCGCAAGCAGATAGACGACAATCGTGCTATCGACTCGTTTGCCGCTAATAGACAGTTGGCTTCGCTATCTTCGCCCGATACACGCATAGGCACCGATGCCGCACATGCTATACAGCCGTATGCACATGCCGCTAATCCATACGATAATGGTCAGCAGACTTACCGCAATGGCTCACATACATTCAACAATGCTGAACATCCTCACTTCGATCCTTATCAGGAGGCTGAGGCCGAAGAGATAAACGATGCCGATAGTATCAACATTGGTGAGAGCGAAAGTCTTAACCTGAGTGACATAGGACGTCAGGCTGTGGAGATGGCTCTCGAACGCAACAATGGCAATCGCAAGAAAGCGGCACAAGAGTTGGGCATATCCGACCGCACACTCTATCGTCGCATTAAGCAGTATGGACTCGAAAAGTAGTGGGCTGTACCCTCAATAAACCATTATAGAATGAAAATAACTTATCATCTTACACATTATATATATATAGCACTTGTACTCGTTGTGGCCATGACGGCTGCATCGTGCGCATTCAATGGCTATAAGTTTAATGGTGCAAGCATCGACTACACCAAGACCAAGACCATACAGATAGCCGACTTCCCTATACGTTCTAGCTATGTGTGGGGTCCTATGGGACCGATGTTCAACAATCAACTTAAGGATGAGTTTGCCAACCATACCAAGCTTATACAGGTTAAGCGTGGTGGCGACCTTAAGATAGAGGGCGAGATAACACAGTATACACAACGCAACAAGTCGGTGGCAGCCGACGGACGCTCGGCACAGACTGAACTTTCTATCACAGTAAACGTTCGATTTACCAATAACGTCAATCACAACGAGGACTTTGAGCGACAGTTCACAGCCAGCAAGTCGTACGAGACAACCCAAAGTCTTGCCTCTGTACAAGAGGAACTTGTAACACAGATGGTAAAGGATCTTGCCGACCAGATATTCAATGCCACAGTTGCCAACTGGTAATAAGCGGCATCTTCGCCTGTTGTAAGACATCAAACATTCAACAATAACGATTAAACATTAAACCTTTAAACATCTTAAGACGTGGATTTAGTGCGACTCATAAATCAGCCCGAGCTAATGAACAAGGAGACGTTGTACGAACTTCGAAGCCTTGTTGCGCTCTATCCCTACTATCAGACAGCGCGTCTGCTAATGCTTAAGAACATGTATCTGCTGCATGATACTGCCTTTGACGATGAACTGCGACGTGCAGCATTGTATGTTTCCGACCGTAGGTTGCTGTTTGATATGGTTGAGGGAGCACGTTATAAGATAAAGACTGTGGCTGAAAAGGCTGCCGAAGAAGCTGCTGAGGCTGCCAAACGAAAGAAGGAAGTGGATGTCAACCGCACTATTTCAATTATCGACAATTTCCTCGACTCTAATCCGGAGCCAACCGAGGGCGATGAGCAACGCAAGGTAAAGCCTACACCTGCCGATGCTGCTGTCGACTATGTGGCTTATCTTATGAAGACAGAGAGCGATGAAGAGCAGAAGGAAGCCGAACAAACTCCACAGCTTAAGGGGCAAAGCCTTATAGACGACTTCCTTAACAAGGATGGAGCTAAGATTCAGCTGCAAGAACAACCAACATACAAACCCGAGATTGAGACACCGGCAGAGACGCCTGCCGAGGGCGAAGAAAGCTATTTTACAGAGACTTTGGCTAAAATATATATAAAACAAGGTAGATATTCGAAGGCTCTTGAAATAATTCAGCGATTAAATTTGAATTATCCAAAAAAAAATGCTTACTTTGCAGACCAAATTCGATTCTTAAAGAAACTCATAGCCAACGAGAAGGTTGTGAAGCAATAGGATAGATACTGTTTACGCCTATTTAGGCTATGTAAAATATACAGAAGACAAGCAAAATAACAAACAATAAATAATAAGTATAAAAATGATTTACATCTTATTCGTAATTTTCATTGTGATAGCATCGTTGCTCATGATTGGCATCGTACTTATCCAAGAGTCTAAGGGTGGCGGTTTGGCTTCAAACTTCTCATCATCAAACGCCATTATGGGTGTACGCAAGACTACCGACTTCGTAGAGAAGGCTACATGGGGTCTCGCTGCCTCACTTGTAGTTTTCAGCATTATCTGTGCCCACCTCGCTCCTGTTTCTTCTACTGAAACAAGTGTTATGGAGAAGGCTGCAACCGAGACACAGACAACTAATCCTAACACAACACCTGGTTTTGGTGCAAGTCAGCAGGCTCCTGCTACTGATGCAAAGCAGGCTACTCCTGCTACTAACGGTGCTGCTCAGGCTCCAGCTCAGCAAGCTCCAGCTCAGCCTGCCAACTAAAGGTTAGGTTAAACATATAGAACATACTATTGTGAGCAAAACCCTTCGGGGTAGAATAAAAGGTTAGACGGATGGCATTACGCGGGCAATATCTCGTAATGCCATCCGTCTAACCTTTTATTGCAAACCAACCGAATGTAAGGATAATAGATGAAAGGGGTAAAATAAATTATTTGCAACTTTTTTTGAAAAAACTTGCCAAAACATTTGGAGGTTTAAATTAAATGTGTTACCTTTGCACTCGCTTTAAAGAAGTAACGAAATCTTCAAGTAAGCAAACTAATCATGGTGGCCGTAGTTCAGTTGGTTAGAGCGTCAGATTGTGGTTCTGAATGTCGTGGGTTCGAGTCCCACCTGCCACCCAACAAGAAGGAAGTTCTTATAAAAGGAACTTCCTTTTTTCATATATATATTCCCCAGTGGCTCGTCCGGTATATTAATCAGGCTCGACCAATATATTTACCGTACCTCCTATTAATATCATATGAGTATATACAGTATGAACAACAATAACATTAAAGGACGTTTTGCCCCTTCGCCTACAGGGCGTATGCACTTGGGCAATGTATTCAGTGCTTTGCTGTCATGGCTTTCGGCTAAGTCGAAAGGCGGAGAGTGGCTATTGCGTATTGAGGACATTGACCCGCAACGCTCTCGACAACAATGGGCAGACTTGATAATGGACGACCTTGAGTGGTTGGGACTGCAGTGGGATGAAGGACCTTATTATCAAAGCCAGCGTGGCAACATATACGAGCATTATCTGCAAATGCTTAAAGCGCAAGACATGACCTACCCATGCTATTGTACACGTGCCGATATTCTTGCAACACAGGCACCACACGAGAGTGACGGTAGAGTGGTATATAAGGGAACATGCCGTAATCTGCCATCTGGAATACACAGCGGTCCTGCGGCAATACGTATGAAGGTACCGCCAGTGGGCGAGGGAGTGATTAGCTTTACTGATGGTCATTATGGTATGCATACAGTAGACCTTGCTGTGCAATGCGGCGACTTTATAGTGCGCCGTAAGGATGGGGCATGGGCTTATCAGCTTGCGGTAGTAGTAGACGATGCATTGATGGGCATAAATGAGGTGGTGCGTGGGCGCGACCTCCTACTGTCGTCGCCACAACAGATATATTTGGCTAATCAACTTGGTTTTTCTTCTCCTGACTTTATACATCTGCCATTGTTGTGCAATACAGCCGGTCAGCGATTGTCGAAGCGCGACAAAAGTCTTGACATGGAATCGTTGCGCGAGCGTTATTCGGCAGAGCAGATAATAGGAATGCTTGCACATGCAGCCAGACTGACCCAGACATCAGCCCCAATATCGGCACAGGAATTGATTGATACCTTTGATTGGCGGAAGATAGGGACGGAAGATATAATCATTGACGTGGTATAAAAAAATAGAACGGAGCATCACTTTTGTGGTGTTCCGTTTTTGTGTTATTAGGAAAAATATTACTTTTGCATTGTTGTTGATAACGTTTGCCAATGGCATATATTTAATAAAAAAGATTGTGTTAGATATGAAAAACAAGTCGTTAGCATTTCTATATCCGGTATTGATTGTTGCAGTGATGCTACTTTGGGCATGCGGCAACAAGAAGGATAATACCCCTAAGGCACCAGTTGCAGTATCGGTTGTTACGGTTGGCGGTACTGATAGTGGTGTTAGTAGCGAGTATGTAGGTAGTATAGTAGAGCGTTCGGGCACAGCATTAAGCTTTGAGGTGCCAGGCAATGTACTTAGACTTATGGTAGATCAAGGCGACCATGTGTCTAAAGGACAATTGCTTGCAACACTCGACCCTGTGACATTGCGCGACGCACATCAGCTAACGCTTACCACATTGCATCAGGCAGAAGATGCCTATCGTAGGTTTGAGCCTCTGCATAAGCAAGGAGTTGTGTCGGACATACGTTGGGTAGAGATACAAACAAAGCTTGAACAGGCACAATCGTCAGAACGTTTGGCACGTACCCAATTGCAACGCACATCGCTTGTGGCGCCTTTCTCGGGTGTTATATCCGAGCGTACAGCAGAACGAGGTATGAATGTTATGGCAGGTCAACAGATATATAGACTTGTCGACATATCGAGCGTAGACGTAAAGATGTCGGTGCCTGAGGGAGAGGTATCGTCTATAAAGGTGGGTGCAAGAGCCCGTGTAAGCGTAAAGGCAGTGGGTGGCAAGAGCTATGAGGCTGTGGTTAAGGAGAAAGGCGTTGAGGCTAATGCCGTATCTCATACGTATAATGTGAAGCTTGGCATAGTAAATAGTGACGGAAAGCTGATGCCTGGAATGGTATGCAGTGTAGATATGACAGAGGTGTCGCAATCGTCTGTAGGAACATTGGCAGTTCCGCTTAATGCCGTAAAGTTAGATTCTGACAACCGTCGTTTTGTATGGCTTGCTGTAGCAGGAAAGGCACATCAGCAGTATATAACCATAGGCGACTTTGTTGAAGGAGGCGTTATAGTAACATCGGGACTAAAGGCTGGCGACAAGGTTATAACTGAAGGAAGCCAGAAGGTTAGCGAAGCTCAAGAGTTAAGAGTTAGGAATTAAGAATTAGGAGTGGTCAAGATGAAGAAGGATACAGCTTTACACGAACATATACGTGCCAGGATAAAGCGCAAGCCAAATCGTTTGATGAAGCGCAGCTTTATAGAGTCGGCAATGTGCTACCACAACATCATACTCCTGCTTATGGGTATGCTTGTGGTAATGGGATTGGCGGGAATAGTGAATATGCCTAAACAGGAAATGCCGGTGTTTACCATTAGGCAGGGAGCCGTAGTGGCTGTATGTCCAGGTAGTACATCTCAGGAAATAGAAGAGCGTGTAACTAAGCCGCTTGAAGACTTTGTGTTTGGCTACAAGGAGGTGCGCAAGGACAAAACCTATTCGCAGACTAAGGACGGAATGGCTATAGTATATGTGGAGCTGAACGCCGATATAGAAGACAAGGATGCCTTTTGGTCCAAGTTCAAGCATGGTCTATCGGCTTTCAAGATGCAGTTGCCATCGTCGGTGGCTGCTGTTCAGGCTGTAGACGACATTGCAGAAACATCAGCATTGCTCATAACTATAGAGTCTGGACAGAAGACTTATCGCGAATTGAGAGAATATCTTGACAACCTAAAGTCGCGCTTGCGCCGTATTGACGCCATTTCCAATTTACGTACATACGGATTGCAGATGGAGCAGCTTACAGTATATCTTGACCAGCAAAAGATGGCAAAGTATGGCATTGGGTCGTTCACCATACTTAACTCGCTTGCCATGCAGGGATTGACAACTTATAGCGGATCGGTAGAGGATGGTTCTGCCATAGCGCCTATACACATCAACGATGCGTATAACTCGGAGCTTGATGTGGCAAACCAGATTGTTTATTCTACACCTACAGGCGATGTAATACGCCTGAAAGATGTGGCACGTATAGTGCGCGAATATCCGCAGATGGACAAGTATATCAAGTCGAATGGCAAGAAATGTGTGCTGCTTTCGGTAGAGATGCGCCCTGGCAACGACATTGTAAAGATGGGTAGGGAAGTGCGCAAGCAAATAGACGACTTTAAGCAAGAACTGCCAAACGAGGTGCGTCTAAGCATAATAACCGACCAAAGTAGGGTGGTGAGCGAGTCTGTAGTAAACTTCCTTCGCGAGTTGCTGATATCCGTTATATCCGTAATCGTTGTCGTTGTGTTGCTTATGCCGCGTCGTGTGGCAGAAGTGTCTGCCATGTCGATACCTATAACCATATTCAGTTCGGTGGGCATTTTCTATATATTCGGTTTTGAGCTTAATACAGTTACACTTGCCGCATTGATCGTAACGCTCGGTATGGTGGTAGACGATTCGGTTGTTATCATAGACAACTATATGGAGAAACTTGGTCATGGCATGTCGCGATGGCATGCCTCGATAGCAGCACCACGCGAGTTCTTTATGTCGGTACTGTCTGCTACGTTGTCCATAAGTTTGACATTCTTTCCCTTCTTATTCACTATGAAGGGCGAGATGGCCGACTTTGTTAAGTCGTTTCCGTGGGCAATGTTCATCATCTTGAGTGTATCGCTAACGGTATCGCTTATACTCACACCTTATCTTCAATACACCTTTATACACGAGGGTATAAAGGAGAACAACGCAGCCAATCGTCGCCGTAAGCCACTCGACTATCTGCAAGCCGGATATACATGGTTGCTTACAAGATGCTT
>ERZ1026892.1021-NODE-1021-length-12293-cov-5.553685_pt1 | contig 12293 bp, 7 predicted proteins | sample MGYA00380176_ERZ1026892 | MGnify/ENA primary metagenome ERZ1026892 (study PRJEB33269, sample SAMEA4719812) | human gut metagenome | biome: human-associated habitat; feature: organic feature; material: feces | place: Cameroon | collected 2013-10 ... | reverse complement strand
TCAGTTCCAGGGAACGAAGCCATGGCAGCATAGATGGTGTCCTTCTTGGTTCCGTCGGTGTTTGTATAAGTGGTCTTGTGACGGAAGTAGACATTGAGCTGGCTCAGTCGGATGTATGCCATTGAGCCGATGCCGCTTGTGGTCTTGAAGTAGAATCCAGGAACGAGATTGTGTATGAAGGCATAAGCATTCTTGAAGTATTCGGGATGCTTATAGTATTCGTTCATGATTTTTGTTCCGTATTCTGCTTTGAGCGGTATGCGTATGCCTGGCATATAGTCGCTGTTGTTGCGTGTGCTCTCGTCAACATTGAGGTCGGTGAGAGTGTACATCTTGCTTACCTTCATCGACTGCGATGTGACGTATTCGCCCTCAGGATTGAAATCGGTGTAGTACTTGCCGTTTTCGGGTACAGGCTTAGCCAATTCCATTGCCGACACCTTCATAGTGGCAAGCGAGTCGCCGAAGTAGTTGGTGTAGTAGAGGCGTATGTCGCAAGAGTCAGCTATGATGTTCTTGTTGCTGTCAAGACTCTTGATGCTGTCCTTCTCGGGGAACGTGAAGTCCTCGGGTGTATAGAACTGCGTCATGAAGCTACTTGTGAGGTAAGCTCCAGTCTCAGGGTCGCGCACCTTACCGAGGTATCCTGTTGAACTGTTGGACAATACGGCTCCCATGGTTGCTGAATTGGATATTATCCCGAAAGTGTCGGTTGTGATTTCCAGCTTGTCTGCATTGTCGATGAGCGACGAGCCAAGCTCACTTGTGTTGTCGTCGCACGATGCCAATGCTATAGAGGCAAGCGCTATGCCTGCCATAAGTTTCATTTTCATCTTACAAAAATCTAATGTTAGATAAAAGCCTCTGTATTAGAGGCTCTCATAGAAAGCTTTGTAGGCATCGTCGGCACCTTCGCCCTGATAGGGGAGTACTTCTATGCCCTTGCTTTTAGCATAATCTATAAGTTCGGGGTAGGCACCAGCTTCTGCTTCGACTACAGCGTCGCTGTGGTCGATGGCAAGTTTGCACATCTCTGTGAAGTCGAAGTCGTCCTTATAGTCAGACAGACTCTCGGTTGTGACATCCTTGAATTCAAGGCAACGCTTGAAGTTGTCGCCAATCTTCTTGGTGAGTCCCTGGCTGAATATGGATGTAACAACCTTGGTACCAGCAAAAGTAGGCTCGTCCTTGTAGGCGGTCTTAATGAAGAGCGGAACGATATATCCCATCCATCCCTGACAGTGTATTACCTCGGGCGACCAGCGTAGCTTCTTGACTGTCTCAAGAACGCCTCTTGCGAAGAATATGGCACGCTCGCCATTATCGTCGTATTCCTCACCATTGTCGTCGACTGCCATCTTGCGCTTCATGAAGTAGTCGTCGTTGTCAATGAAGTACACCTGAAGGCGTGTCTGTGGAATGGAGGCTACCTTAATGATGAGCGGGTGGTCGGTGTCGTCGATTACAAGGTTCATGCCCGAAAGGCGTATCACCTCATGCAGCTGTCCTCTACGCTCGTTGATATTGCCCCACTTCGGCATGAATGTACGTATTTCAAAACCGTCTTCCTGCATTTTGCTTGGAAGGTCTCTACCCATTACAGAAAGTGGGGTTTCTGGAACGTACGGGGATATCTCCTGATTGATGAATAAGATTTTCTTTGCCATGCTTGATTCTTTTATTGTCGCGCAATATTACTCTAATTGTCTTGTGCGCGTAAAAACATGTGCAAAGGTATAAAAAAAAGTTCAGAAAATCGTCGTTTTCTGTTAATAACGTTATTTGATGTCGGTATTTGTCATATTTTTAGATTTATTCTTTCGCATTTAAGAAAAAAGTTGTTATTTTGCATCGAAATTTCAAAAGGATACAAGCTTTAAGCTGTTGCCAGGATTTTTTGTGTTATAAAAATTGGTGGATGGCTTATAGCGTTAAAAACTAAAAAATGATGAAACTGTTCAGAAGTATTGTTGAACTTCAGAATGAGTTGTTCGAAGTTCGGAAAGAAGGTAAGTCAGTAGGATTGGTCCCCACAATGGGCGCTCTTCATGAGGGTCATGCTTCATTGGTCAATCGTAGCGTGGCAGAGAATGACGTTACGGTTGTGTCAGTCTTCCTCAATCCGACCCAGTTCAACGACCAAGGCGATTTGGATCGCTATCCTCGCACGCTTGATGCCGACTGCGCTTTGCTGGAGCAATGTGGTGCCGATTATGTATTTGCACCTTCTGTAGAAGAAATGTACCCCACAAAGGATAACAGACATTTTGAGTTTCCTCCCGTCACTACGGTTATGGAGGGTGCCCATCGTCCCGGTCACTTCAATGGCGTGTGCCAGGTAGTGTCGCGTCTTTTCTATATCGTACGTCCTGACAGAGCTTATTTTGGCGAGAAGGATTGGCAGCAGATAGCTGTTATAAAGGCTTTGGTGCGCTATCTCGGACTGAAGTTACAGATTGTAGAGTGCGACACCATACGCGAGGCCGACGGATTGGCAAAGAGTTCGCGCAACACCCTGCTTGCTGCCGACGAGCGTGCTATTGCTCCTAAGATATACAGCGCGCTTAAGGCAGGCAAGGAATATGGTGCTACACATACGCTCAAGGAGACACACGACAAGGTGGTAGCCGATATCAATGCCGTAGACGGACTTGAGGTGGAGTATTTCTCTATTGTTGACGGCAATACATTGCAGGAGGTGGAGTCGTGGGACGACAGCCAGTACATAGCTGGTTGCATAACCGTTTATTGTGGCAAGACCCCTATACGTCTTATCGACCATATCACATTCAAGGAATAGTCAGCAACAAAAAACATTCAGAAAGCATATTTTACCGTTATGATGATAGAAGTATTGAAATCGAAGCTGCATTGTGTGCAGGTGACACAGGCCAATCTCAACTATATGGGTAGCATCACTATCGACCAGGACCTTATGGATGCCGCCAATATGATAGAGGGTGAGAAGGTGCAGATCGTGAATAACAACAATGGCGAGCGTTTCGAGACATATATTATTAAGGGTGAGCGTGGTAGCGGATGTATATGCCTTAATGGTGCTGCTGCACGCAAAGTGGCTATAGGCGACACCGTTATAATAATATCTTATGCCCTGATGGATTTTGAGGAGGCAAAGAGTTTCCGCCCCACGGTGGTGTTCCCCGAAAACAACAAGGTAGTAAAGTAGAAACGCAATCGTCTTATTTCTTTTTATGCCAAATACAAATACAGAAAGAAAGCCGGGTAAGCAGTCGCAGGGCAAGGCGTTCGACAAGAACTACGGTCATCTGCAGCCTCAGGCTGTGGATATAGAGAAGGTGGTGTTGGGAGCGCTGATGATAGATAAGGATGCCTTCTCGATGGTGTCGGAGACGCTGCGCCCTGAGACCTTCTACGAACCTCGACATCAGAAGATATACAATGCCATACAGACATTGTCCATGAACGAGAATCCGGTCGACATTATGACTGTTGTTGACGAGCTGAAGCGTGAGGGTACTATAGATGATGTGGGTGGTGCGCCTTACATTGTGGAGCTTAGCTCGCATGTGGCATCGTCGGCTCATATAGAGTATCATGCCAAGATTCTCGCCCAGAAATATTTGGCACGTCAGCTCATATCTTATGCCAGCATTGTCGAGACAAAGGCTTTTGACGAGACACAGGACGTAGACGAACTGATGCAGGAGGCTGAGGGTTCGCTCTTTGAGTTGTCGCAGCGCAACATGAAGAAGGACTATACTCAGGTGGACCCAGTCATAACAAAGGCCATTGACATTCTGCAGAAGGCGCAGGCCAATGCAGGTGGTCTTACCGGTGTGCCTACGGGATATGAGGAATTGGACAAGAAGACGAGTGGATGGCAGAGTTCGGACCTTGTCATCATTGCTGGACGTCCGGCGATGGGTAAGACCTCGTTTGCTCTGTCGCTTGCCAAGAACATTGCTGTCGACTATAACACTCCCATTGCTTTCTTCTCGCTTGAGATGAACAATGTGCAGCTTGTCAACCGTCTTATATCGAATGTGTGTGAGATTCCGGGTAACAAGATGCTTAACGGACAGCTGGCTCCTGACGAGTGGGAGCGATTGGACAAGAACATTCGTCTGCTGCAAGGTTCGCCCTTGTATATTGACGATACTCCGGGACTCTCCATCTTCGAGTTGCGTACTAAGGCACGTCGTCTGGTGCGCGAGAAGGGTGTGAAGATTATCATGATTGACTACCTTCAGCTTATGAATGCCAATGGCATGCGTTTCGGTAGCCGTCAGGAGGAGGTGTCGAAGATTTCGCAGTCGCTTAAGGGACTTGCCAAGGAGCTTGATATTCCTATCCTCGCCTTGTCGCAGTTGAACCGTACTGTAGAGAATCGTGAAGGTCTTGAGGGCAAGCGTCCTCAGTTGAGCGACCTTCGTGAGTCGGGTGCCATCGAGCAGGATGCCGATATGGTATTGTTTGTGCATCGTCCTGAATATTATCATATTCTGCATGACGAGAAGGGTAATGACCTTCGTGGTATGGCTCAGATTATCATTGCCAAGCACCGTAAGGGTGCTACGGGCGACGTGCTGCTTACATTCCGTGGTGAGTTCACACGATTCCAAGATCCTGAGAAGCAGTCGGCTCCTATAGGCGATGCTCCTTTCGGTTCGGAGATTATAGGCAGTAAGATGAATGGCGGACAAGGCATGCCATTGCCTCCCGATCTGGAAGGAATGCCAGATGATGCACCATTCGGTGAACCGTCTTCGCCAGCACCGTTTTAATGTTTAGTTGATAGTTGAGAATTGAGAGTTGAGAGTTATGATTACCATATTATAATTATATTTACCAAACAAAGCATATCATAACTCTCAATTCTCAACTCTCAATTCTCAACTCTCAATTCTCAACTCTCAATTCTCAACTCTCAACTGAATTAACCCTGCAGATTCTCCTATACGTGCATTTCTCGCAACGCGTCTTGTCTGCTGTTGGTGTGAAGGGTAGGGTGGTGTTGAATATTTCTTGAAGCACTTCCTTAAGACACTTCTCAAACTCCTCCTTGTATTCCCTAACGTTATCGATCTTTTTAGAGTCAATCTCAAGCACGGGGTTGTAATCCTCCTTTGAGGCCTGCTTGATGAACAGCAATGCCGGACTGACACAATCCTTCTGTCTGTTGTATTTTGTAGAGTCATCTACAATCAGCGAGTAGAGTATGGCCTGCAGATAATAGTCGGAATGTTTTTGGCTGATGTCGGCATCCGAGAATATCTCTTCTATCTCCTTTATCTTACGTGTGGCTTGCACTCCCGTCTTGTAGTCAACGACACGTATGGTAGACATACCAGTATGTGGGTCGGTAACACGGTCAAGTCGGTCGATAATACCGCCTATGCGTATCTTACGCACATTGTTGTCTGCCGTCTCAAAAGCTATCTGTGTGTAGACGGCATCCTCAAGGGCAAGAATGTCGAAGGGAGCGATACGCTGGTCGCCATGCAGCAACTGCCTCAGATACTCTATCAGCACCTTGCGGTTTATCAGATGCAGACCATTGTAGTAAGGACTACGCATAGTGTCCTTCACCTTGAAAAGCTCCTCATTGAAAGCACGGTCTACGACATTCTCCAACAGTCCCTTAGTGCCCAGATACTTCTGTATCGAGGCTTTCTCTATCCTGCCGTTGTTGTGGCTAATGATGTCGTTGTATATCAGTTGTGCCGCCTTGTGGAATATGTTTCCGAACATACGGTTGTCAACCACGTCGTCTTCGCAGTCAGGTTCCTTTATGTTAGCCACATGCTGATAGAAGAACAGCAGCTGACACTTTATGTATCTGTTTATGGCCGAAGGCGACAGGCTCTTCATGCTGTCGAGCTTCTCCTTGATGCTGCCTTCCTTGTTTATGCTCTTGGGCTTGTGTGCTATGGGTGAGTTGTCGGCAAGCAGATTGTAGTGCTTGATCTGTTGCTGTCCGTCTACCAGCATCTTCAGCATAAAGCGGCTCATCTCTCCCGTATGTCCGTTGTCGGTAGTGTTGTTGTACACTATGGTTATGTCTTCGGCACGTTGCAGCAGTCGGTGGAAATAGTAGGAGTATATAGCCACCTTGTTGTCGATGGTAGTGAGTCCGTGAGCCTTACGTATGGCGTAGGGAATGAACGACGAGTCGTTGACACCCTTAGGCATATTGCCCTCGTTGCACGAAAGCAACAGCAGGTGCTTGAAGTCAAGATTACGTGTTTCGAGCACACCCATTATCTGAATACCTACTACAGGTTCACCATGAAAAGGAATTGTGGCAGACGATATCAGTTGCTTTATGAGTCGGCGCAATGTATTAATGTCTACATTCAAGTCGCCATTGGCAGCAAGCTGTTCCAATCGGTTTATGATGGTATACATTCTGAATACCGACTCCTGCAGGAATGCGTCTTCCGTGTCCTTGGCGTTCACGCCAATCAGCTTGATAATTGTTGCTACGTGATGTAGCAATTGTATGTTCCCGGGGTCTATGGTTTTGAACAGCAACGCCAGCCCCTGGTCTTCGCCGTTCATGGTGAGTGTTGCCTGGTTGGGATATACCAGATGTTGTTCCTTTATAGTGGCATACACGTCATTCGCCTTTTCTGAAATGTAGCGTGTGTAGGCGTGGGTAAGAAGCTTGCTTGCATATTGTGCCCTATAGCTTGTTCCCTTACCCGTGATGCCTGATGTGTAGGTGTCGAACAGTAGCGACACGAACGAGGCTATAGGAGTCATGCCAAGCGGAAAACCACTTGTTATGTTCACCTTGTCGGCTTCAGGTGGCAGACTTTGTATTATAGGTGGCAGTATGGCCTCGTCGCACATCACTACGGCAGTCTCTCTACCAGCCTGGCATCTGCCGTCCTCGCCCAACCATTGTGAGGCATATCTGGCCTGTATGTTCTCGGTAGATGCCATCACGAACGAAATGTTCTTAGGTCGGCGCATATTCTGATAGATATCTGCCGAGCGAATGTCGAGTTCGTTGGGGAAGTCCTCAAGATACATGGCTATGTATTTGCCTGCCTCGTTAGAGTGGGCACTATTGCTGTGAGGCATATAGTAGGTGTCAAAGTCCCAGTAGAAGTGGGCCTTGCCAGCTTTCTTCAAGTTGGCAAACAGCTTTTGTTCCACCTTCTGAAGCAGGTTGAAACCTACGAATATGTATGTGTCGTACTCGAATTCTATGTCTTTTCTTGTGGCCACATCTCTATATATGGCACCCTCATAGCCTATGCCCTGGCTTCTGAGGCGTTCGTTGTAGTCGTGATAGATGTCGCCGAAGTGGCTCCACAGACTCAAGAAACGCTTCTTGAGTTCGGTCTCCTGGTCGTGACTGAAGTTGGCGAAGAAACGCTTCAGAAGGTCGCGTTGCTCCTCAGTAAGATACGACAGATCGTCAAGTTCGTGTATGTCCTTAAGATTGCAGAATATCTTGTCGGCATCAGCCATATTCTTGTCAATATCGTCAAAGTCGGTCAGCAACAGCTGTCCCCAACCATAGAAGTGGTCGAGTGTCTCGTCAATGCCAGTACATTTGACAAATGACTTGTGCAGGTCGCACACCAGTTTTATTGAGTCGCCTACGGCATAATCCGAGTGTTTGCCAAACAGTTCGCTGATGGTGGTATATGCCGGACTCCACATGGGTTTGCCTGCCATACGTGCTAGATATTCGTTCATGAACAATGCGGCACGCTTGTTAGGAAACACCACCACTATGCGTGACATATCGGTACCCCATTTGTCCAACATATCCTCTGCTACATATTCCAAAAAAGTTCTTGTCGTATTCATGATGTTTATTCTTTCACTTCTTCAATGTTGTTAGTGTACACAAACCACAGGTAGCCCTTTACGTCCTCGTATCCCATACCCTTGGTCAGGGATATGTAGCGTCTTACTTGGTCGGTATATTCGGGACGGTAGGCTCCGAACTTGAAGTCGACGATCACTACCTTGTCGCCATCCTTCATCACACGGTCGGGTCGGTGTTCCTTTACCGTATCTGTAGCCTCGTCGTAGTCGAGTATGGTACACTCGTTGAACAGTTGCCAACGTCCGGAGAACCAGTCGGCAACCTGCTTGTTCTCAAGTCGCTTGTGCAGCATCTTACGCAGGCTTTCGCATGTTAGGTTGCTGTCTTCAATAAGTCCTTCAATCTCCAGTTTCTTCAGACTTGGCTCAATGTCATCAGTAGTATTTATGGTAGCAAAGAGGTGGTGAAGCACTCTTCCTGTCTTTATGTACGCCAGTCGTTGCTTCTCCTCGCTGTTGCTGTCGTCCTCATCGCACACAAACTCACGGCTCTTGTTGCTCTGTCTGAAGTCGGTATGGCTGTCGTAAGTCACCATTTTCACGTTCTTGTTGCTTACCTGAGGCATGAATATGTTGTCCGATTGCGTAGCCTTCTTCTTGTCGGCAGTCTCAAGAGTGCCGTATGTATATTTTATAATGCTCTTCTTGTCGCTTGGATCACCCTCCAGTATGCCATCTTCAAGTTCCATATTGCCTATGGCTTCTTCTATGGTGTAGGAGCGTTGGTTGGCATTTCCCCTGCGGGCTAACACGTACAGACTTTGTGAAGCACGTGTGAAGGCTACGTACAAAAGGTTAAGGTTGTCTACACAGTTCTGCAGATGCTCGTCGTTGTAGTCGTCCTCAAATATTGTACCCTTCATCTGTTTGGCGTTGAAGTCGACAGGCACGAGTGGCAGTTCGTTGAAGGGTGCCACTTTAGGCGAGCACCATATAGTGTTGGTCTTCTCGATGCTCCAGTCGCAGAAGGGTATTATAACGTTTTCAAACTCCAGTCCCTTACTCTTGTGTATGGTTATGAGTCGGATGCCTTGTGTGGTGTTCACCTGAATGGTCTTCGAGCAGATGCTGTCGTCCCATTCCTCCACAAACTTGTCAATGTCGGCGGTATTGTTCTTAAGATAGTCGGTCAGACAGTCGTAGAATGCATATATGTATGCGTCTTCGCCCTCTATGTTCTTAAGGCCGAATATGTCGTACAGCTTCTCTGCCAGTTCGTATAGCGGCATAGCCAGCAGGTCGGGAGTATTGTCGGCAAACTGCTTTGGCAAGGCATTGTTGACGCCATCTTCGGTAGCCAGCAATCGGTCAACCAATTCGTTGTCCTTGCCCAATACCCTTATCTGATAAGCCTTGGCTATGTATGTCCTGGAAATTTTGTCGTCGTTGTGGGTGAGGCAATGCATGGCATTGACTATGATGTTTACAGAGTCGGCACTATCCAGTCTGAAAGCTTCGTCAGACACTATTCTCACGTCGGGCATCGCTTCGGCAAAATATTCTGCCAATTGCTGTATGGTACTGTTCGAACGTACTATTATAGCAATGTCAGAACTCTCGGCTCCAGTTTCAAGCAGTTCTCTTACAGCATCGGCAGTCTTCTGTAGTGTCTGTTCGAGATAGTCCTCCTGGGGCAGCAACTCTACACTCACATATCCGGTTTGCTTTCTGAAGTCAGGCACGTTCTGCTCTACATCCGAGTAGGCCTTCTTCAGCTGTTCGGCAGAGTTGTCTGTCTTCTCGTCTTGAAGTACGTCGCCGGTAGTAAGGTCTTTGTATTCTATTTCGGCAGCCTGCGTAAAGAAGGCGTTGTTGAAGTTGATGACACGTCTCGACGAACGGTAGTTGGTGTCAAGACTCTTCACATTGAGCATGTTTCTCATTGTAGGGAATTCACGTTCAATGTTATTAAGCATACGCCAGTCGCCCGATCGCCATCTGTATATGCTCTGCTTCACGTCGCCTACAATGAGGTTGCCTTGTTCACTACTGTGGCTCATGCATTCCTCAAGCAGCACCTTGAAGTTCTGCCATTGTACGGTACTCGTGTCCTGGAATTCGTCAATCATTATGTTGTTGAGTCGCGTACCTATCTTCTCGAATATGAATGGCGAGTCGCTGTCCTTTATGAGTGAGTGGAGTAGGGTATGTGTGTCGCTCAGCAGGAATCGGTTGGCTTCCTGGTTCATGTCTCTCACCTTGTTTTCTATGCTGTTGAGCAGTCGCAACTGGTTAAGGTGTCGAAGGGTGAGTACTGCAGATTGGTATATGGGCCAGTTGCGGCTTCTTGTCTTCTCTGCATTAATCAGGACAGGAGCCAGCTTGGATGAGGCAACAGCTTTCAGTTCGGCATCGGCAGTCTTCTTTACCCATCCGTCACCATTGCCATTGTCCATGGCGGTCTTCACCCTGCTGGTTATCAGACTCTCGTCGTACACGCCCGATTGTATCTTGATGAAATATCCTGCAGGTCCGCTTTTGCCATAGCTAAGGTCTTGAATGTCGATGCCGTTATTGTTCAGAATGTCGAAGAAGAGTTCTGCCTCATTAACTATTTCGGCTTCTGCCTCATTACGCAAATTGCGCAATTTAGAAGTGTATTGCTTGAAGAATCCATTCTCAAGCAATTTCTCGTTCAGCAGTTTGCTGTTGGTCTTATAGAATTCGCGGAAGATGTTCTCGCCGAACTTCTTTATCTGTCCTATCACGTTCCAGTTCTTGTCGTCTTGCAGGTTTTCGTGTATATAGTCCATAATCCACGCCAAGACTTGGTCGTCTTCCGAGAGATTGTCTATCAGGTCGTCAACGGCATTACGTTCTATCTGATAGTCGTTGAGTTCGACGCGCAGGTTGGCAGTAAGGTCGAGTTCGCGTGCCAGATTGCGCAGAACACTCTGGAAGAAAGAGTCGATAGTTTCAATACGGAAGTAGCTATAGTTGTTCACTATATTGTGAAGTGCCATACCCGCACGTTCAGCCATGAACTCCTCCGTAACGTCCATGTCAGTCTTTATCTTCTCAATGTAGCTTTTTGAGTCAGGCAGTCGTTTCCATATGCCATACAACTGGCTCAGTATACGAACCTTCATTTCCTCGGTCGCCTTGTTGGTGAAGGTAACGGCAAGAGTGGAGCGAAAACTCGTAGGGTCGTTGATAAGCAGTTTGATGTATTCCACGGATAGTGTGAATGTCTTGCCACTACCTGCGCTGGCTTTATATACTGTGAGTGCTTTATGTGCGGTATTCATAAGCTGTTGGTTTTAGGCCGTTATTGTTGTTCAGTATTGGCAGCCATTGTGTCAAGTCGGTTTATGGCTGCTTGCATATCTGTAGCAAAAGATGTATGGTCGGTCAGAAAATCTGATTTTCCGTCAGCTATAGTTTCGTATAGCTGACGGTTCATCGATTCAACATAAGAGGCTATGGAGTACTCTATGTCGTCCTTCTGCTGAAGGTTGTTGCTGTACATGTACACGCGCCATTTCTGATGAAAGAAGCAATATGCCGATTCTATGCAGTCTTTAGCAATCATATCTCTATCGTTTGTTTGTTTAGTCACGAATTATTTTTTTTAGTCACGAATTACCGTGAATTGTCCATCAATATTCTTTTCCTTAATCCGTGAATAATTTGTGGTAATTCGTGACTATAGCTTATTCCATGACAGCAACCTTATTGATAATGATGTCTTCTTTGGGACGGTCGGCAGAATCTGTATCCACGTTTATTATTTGTTCAACGATGTCCATACCGCTTTCTATCTCGCCGAATACAGTATACTCTCTGTCGAGGAACGGAGTTCCACCTATTGTTGTGTAGGCATTCATCTGCTCATCGGTGAAGCTTACAGGCTGCTGCTTGCAAATCTCCTTAGCCTCCTTCTGCAGACTGTCCTGCAATTCCTGCAATCCGGCACGGTCGCGATTGCGTCTCATCTCCATAATCTTGTCCTTGTGATAAGTCACGAGGTCGTTGAATGTAGTTATTTCCTGGTTCTGCTTCATCTGCTTCTCCATCTGCTTCAGTTGCGCAGTCTTGTAGATGTCACCCCAAACGATATAGAACTGGCTGCCGCTCGATTCCTTGTTTGGATTCACCTCGTCGCCAAGACGTGCAGCGCACAAAGCGCCACGCTTGTGGAAGAGATTGGGTTTTATCTCAGCCTCAATAGTATAGTCAGGACCGCCAGCTCCGAGATGCTTGCCGGCGGGTGCACCTTTCGAGTCCGGGTCGCCACCCTGAATCATGAAGTCCTTAATAACACGATGAAACAGAGTTCCGTCATAGAAGCCCTCGCCAGCCAGCTTAAGCATGTTGTCACGATGTTTGGGAGTGTCGTCATAAAGGCGTACAATGATGTCGCCCTTCTGTGTTTCGATTTTTATCTTTGCCATTGTTCTTAAATGTTTCTTATACTGCAAAGATACAACAAAAAGTTGGGAATTTGAGTAATATAATAATAC
>ERZ1026892.1020-NODE-1020-length-12296-cov-4.543175_pt1 | contig 12296 bp, 9 predicted proteins | sample MGYA00380176_ERZ1026892 | MGnify/ENA primary metagenome ERZ1026892 (study PRJEB33269, sample SAMEA4719812) | human gut metagenome | biome: human-associated habitat; feature: organic feature; material: feces | place: Cameroon | collected 2013-10 ... | reverse complement strand
TTAGACAAAAACCTGGATAAACCACAAAGCTGATGAAGTTCAAACTTAACTCCAAGGCAATACTAACTAATCTGAATATTGTCATCAGCCCCCACCTAACCTCCCCCGTATGATAACCCATCCTAACCTTCCCCAAGGGAAGGGACAAGCTATTACTAAGCCTAATTGTTTTCAGCCCCCACCTAGCCTCCCCCGAAGGGGAGGGACAGTTACTATCGCTATTGATAAACGATTGATAATCAGACAACTACAAATGATAATCAGACAATATTCAACAGCCAATGGTATCTGTCCCTCCCCTTCGGGGGAGGCTAGGTGGGGCTAAAGTCGGTAAGCAGAGTAACTAGTTCATTCTCTTGGGGAAGGTTAGGATGGGTTTGAGGCTAGGTGGGGGCTGAAGTCTATGTGCGGAGCCATAATTATTATTCCTTTCCATGGTTCAGAATTATGAATAGAGAACAGTTTCTTTGCGCAGCCGGTTTTATCTTGGTATATCGCTTGTATGCTCTTGCGTGTTCTTGAAATTGCCGAATCACATCCATTGGAAAGCACATCAAAACATCAAGAAACGGGCAAGCACCGTGCCCAAGTGGGGCAAGCACCGTGCCCCAAGTGGGCAAGCACAGTGCCCAAAACTGTGCCCAAAGTTTCTATAGAAGGAAACGTCAGTAAAGGAATATAACTATCAGCAATTGTTTCGATGAATATATACTATTTTCAGCAATAATGGTAATTGCACTTATGGAAATAATGTATAACTTTGCAGCGGACAACTACAAAGATACAACAAAACGGAATCAAACAAATAAAAACAACATACGACATCATGCAAATCATAAAAGACAAACAATTCGGAGGCGAACGCCCACTGTTCGCTTCTCACGACCTGCATATCGACAACGTGCTCATCACTGAGGGCGAGTCGGCAATAAAGGAATGCAGCAACATAAAGGCGACCAACTGCCGTTTCGAGGGTAACTATCCTTTCTGGCATGTCCATGGGTTTGAAATAGAAAACTGCTACTTCGCTGTCGGCGGACGTTCAGCCCTGTGGTATTGCGATCATCTGAAGATGCGCGACACGGTTATCGACGCGCCTAAGATGTTTCGCGAGATGAGCCATCTCGAACTGAAGAACGTAACGATGAACGATGCCGACGAGGTGTTCTGGCGTTGCGACAACATACGCATAGAGAACCTGAAGATGCACGGCGGCACCTATCCATTCATGTTCAGCCATGACGTTTATGTTGATGGATTGGAGAGCGACAGCAAATACGTGTTCCAGTATGCAAGAAACATCGAGGTGCATAATGCGAAGATTACAACGAAGGATGCTTTCTGGGAGGTGGATAACGTTACCGTGTACGACTCCGAGCTGAACGGCGAATACCTGGGATGGCACTCAAGGAACCTGCGGCTCGTGAACTGCCACATCACCGGCGAGCAGCCCCTCTGCTATGCCCACGACCTCATTCTCGAGAACTGCACCTTCGGCGAAGACTGCGACCGCGCATTTGAATACTCCACACTGAATGCCGACATCAAGGGCAGCATCGCGAACATCAAGAACCCTATGTCGGGACGCATCGTTGCCGACAAAATCGGTTCCATTACCATCGACGAGAACATCAAGCAGCCTGCCGACTGCGTGATTGAGGAAAGAAAATGACGAATATGAAATATGATTTCGACAAGATAACGCAGCGACGCGGCACAAACTCATACAAATGGGACAGCACCGACGACAAGGAGGTGCTGCCGATGTGGGTTGCCGACATGGATTTCCCTACCGCCCCCTGCATCATCAACGCCCTGGAGAAACGCGTGGAGCACGGTATATTCGGCTACACCCGTGTGCCGGAGGAATACTACGATGCGGTAATCTCATGGTTCAGCCGGCGCCACCATTGGAAGCCGAAGCGCGAATGGTTCATATATACGTCGGGAGTAGTTCCGGCATTGTCTGCCGTGATAAAGGCGTTGACCAATGTGGGTGATAAAGTGCTGACCCTTACTCCGGTATACAACTGCTTCTTCTCCTCTATCAGGAATAACGGATGCGAACTGGACAGCTGTGCATTGAGGTATGAGGACAACACTTTCTCCATCGACTATGAAGACCTGGAGCGTCGTGCCGCCGACCCGAAGACCACCCTTATGCTGCTCTGCAATCCGCACAACCCCTCGGGACGAGTGTGGACAAGGGAGGAGCTGCGGCGCATAGGCGACATCTGCATCAAGAACAATGTTGTAGTGGTGGCCGACGAAATCCACTGCGAACTGGTACACCCTGGATTCACCTACACACCGTTTGCCTCCGTGTCGGAAGAGTTCCAGAAGCATTCCGTCACCTGCGTTGCGCCGAGCAAGGCGTTCAACATCGCCGGACTGCAGATTGCCAACATCATCGTGGAGAACGACAAGTGGCGACAGCGCATCGACAAGGCGATAAACATCAACGAGGTATGCGACGTGAATCCGTTTGGCGTGATTGCCACCATCGCCGCATACAACGAGGGAGAGGAATGGCTCAATCAGCTGCTCCAGTATATCCACGGCAACTATCTCTTCTTCAAGGACTACTGTGAGGAGCATCTGCCCCAGTTGCCTGTGGCACCGCTCGAAGGCACCTATCTCGCATGGATGGACTGCCGGAGCCTCGGCATCCCGTCGGAAGAACTCGAAGAGGAACTCATGAAGAAAGCCAAACTATGGCTCAATGCCGGCAGCATGTACGGTAAGGAAGGCGAAGGCTTCATGCGTTGGAACCTCGCCTGTCCGCGACAGCTCGTAAAAGAAGGGCTGGAGAGATTCTCTCAGTTTGTTGATAAACGCTGATGGCACAACTTTCTTGCAACCGATAGTAAGATAAAAACCAAAGGGTCCATACAAAATCAACTGCTCTTGACTTCGTATGGACCCTTTTTTGCTGCATAAAGCCTGTCCTTTAAAGTATATGGCTTTTGCTTTATTGCTTAGATTTCGAAATGTTCCTTTATGTCGGGCATCGCACCGTTCTGGGTGCACACATAGGCGCTCACTTCAACGGCGAGCTTATGTGCTTCCCTTACAGGCTTTCCGCTGAGGATTGCTGCACAGAACGAACCGGTGAACGAGTCGCCGGCACCTACAGTGTCTGCCACTTCCACCCGGGGCGTTTCCTGATATGACACGCAGCCCGGAGTGAACACATAGCTGCCGTTCACGCCACACGTGAGCACCAGCATGTCGAGGTTGTACTTGCCGAGTATGAGCCAGCATTTGTTCTCTATGTCCAAACCCGGATAGCCGAACATCCTGCCTATCTGTATAAGTTCCTCATCGTTTATCTTCAGTATGTTGCAGCGTTTCATAGATTCGCAGATCACATCCTTTGTATAGAAGTTCTGTCGCAGGTTGATGTCGAAAATCTTAAGGCAGTCTTTCGGCGTGTTGTCAAGGAACTTATAGATGGTCTCGCGGCTCACCACATTGCGCTGTGCCAGCGACCCCCAGCATACGGCAAGCGTGTTTTCAGCCACAGCCTTCACCTCGTCGGTGAAAGGAATGTTGTCCCAAGCCACATTCTCCTTGATGTCGTATGTCGGAATACCTTCATCATCAAGCTCCACCTGTACGGTACCTGTTGGATAAGGCACGCGTGGCATTACATAGTTGAGTCCTTTTCCTTCCAACTGCTCTATAGTCTCTTCTGCAAGTTTGTCCTCGCCGAGAGCACTCACAGCAATGGAGTTGAGGCCAAACTGTCCGGCATGATAAGCGAAGTTTGCCGGTGCGCCACCAAGTTTCTTTCCATCAGGCAAGACGTCCCAAAGAGCCTCGCCAAGTCCTACTACATATTTATCTTTCATAGTCGTATATCTGAGTTTATTTATATCGTGTATCAGAATTCCCTATTATTATAACGGTTTCTCGTACAAGTTATTGTTTCACCTTATTTATATATGTGAACAGATAAACCACTCCGGCTGCCATTACAGCCACAGCACCAACCTGTCCGATGGCGTCGCTGGCGAATCCCATCAGGAGAGGGAACACCGTACCTCCGAAGAGACCCATAACCATCAGTCCGCTCACCTCGTTCTTATGCTCAGGCACCGAGATGAGAGCCTGCGAGAAGACGATGGAGAAGATGTTGGAGTTGCCGTATCCCACAAGAGCTATTGCTACATAAAGAATGACTTTGCTTGTTCCTACGAACATTCCAGCCATACTCAGCGCCATCATCACCACGCTGATGATGAAAAATGTGCGCGCCTTCATCACACGGAGGAAGAACGAACCGGTCAGACATCCCAGGGTTCTGAAGATGAAATAGAGGGATGTGGCGAAGGCAGCCTCGTTGAGAGACCATCCGAGACGCTCGATAAGAATCTTCGGAGCTGTGGTGTTGGTGCCTACGTCGATGCCCACATGACACATGATACCGATGAAGGAAAGCAGCACGATAGGTCTGCCGAGCAACCGCACACTGTCCATTATGCCGGTAGCCTTACCCTCGTTGTGCTCTTCCGGAATGGATGTGACGCAAAGGGCAGCGGCAGCCACCATACCTATTATCATATATATGGGGAAGAGTATCCTCCATCCGAAGCCGAAGCTCGGTATTGTAGCCATGGCTCCCCACATGGCTATGTATGGAGCAAGGAATGAGGCTATCGCCTTAACGAACTGTCCGAAGGTGAGCGTTGAGGCGAGGTTGCCCTTTATAACGACAGACACCAGTGGATTGAGCGACGTCTGCATCAGAGTGTTGCCTATGCCGAGCAGGGAGAACGACACAAGCATCAGTGTGAAGTTCTCGCCGAAGAGAGGCAGAAGGAGCGACACTGTGGTCACGGCGAGCGAGAGCAACACGGTGTTCTTCTTGCCGATCTTGTTCATAAGCATGCCCGTGGGCACACTGAACAGGAGGAACCAGAAGAAGACGAGCGACGGGAACATGTTTGCCGTAGTGTCATTCAGGTTGAGGTCTTCTTTCACGTAGTTGGAGGCGATGCCTACCATATCTACGAATCCCATGGCGAAGAAACAGAGCATCACCGGGATGAGGGTAAGTTTAGCAGATTTACTCATTTTATTCTGTTTTTATAAAAGTTCATTATTTCAGTTTATATACTGCATATTTCTTTGTCTTGCCCTTTATCGTTACCTTGTCGTAAGGTTTTGTTGGGAACACAAGGTTTGTCATAGCCATCTTTCCGTCGTTGTCGAACACCTCAATACTGCTCTTGTCGATGAATATGCGCAGCTTGTTCATCTTGCCATATACAGGGGCTGTAGTTATGGCAGCAAAGTCGCTGCTGAAATCGGTCTTTCCGCTTAGTGTGCGGTCCATCGAGAATGTTTCGTCCTTTGCCTTATATGTCATGACCACCTTCTCGCCCTTGCTGTTGCTCAGCGTAATCGTGGCATCATCCTTCAGATTGACCACCATTTCGCAAGCTTCGCTCAAAGACTTTGATGGCTTTTTACTTCGTGCAGCAGTAATCTCTTCTGATGGAGTAACGCTGCAATAAGTGTTGCCTTTATATTCGAAGAGTCCCAAGTCGCGAGGAATGGAGTTGGCAGAACGATACTGCATCGTAGGCACCTGATTGGCATACTGCCAGTTGCTCATCCATGCCAAAGCCACGTGTCTGCCGTTGGGAGCATTGTCGAAAGTAACGGTGGCATAGTGGTCTTTACCATAGTCCATCCATTTTGTCACTTCCGGTTTCGATTCGCAAGTAAATTTATGTCCGTCGAAGTCACCAACAAAATATTGTGTTGCCGAACCTCCGGAAGGACCTCCAGGATTGATGTTGCACACAAGCATCCATTTCTCTTTGTCTGTGCCACGTACTTTCATCTTCATCAAATCCGGGCATTCCCATACACCGCCATGACTGCCGTATTCGGCTCCGAACGAGCTTTCAAACTTCCAGTCTTTCAGATTGTCAGACGAGTAGATGTTCATCTGCTGTCCGGCAGCGAGAATCATGTTCCATTTCTTGATATCCTCGTTCCAGAACATGTGAGGATCGCGGAAGTCGGGCACGTTGCTCGTTATTATCGGATTACCATCATATTTTGTGAAAGTCTTTCCGTTGTCGGTGCTGTAAGCCATGCTCTGCGTCTGATTCTCACCGGCTGATGTGTAGAGAGCCACGATGGCGTTTTCTCCAAATCCGGCAGTGTTGTTCTTGTCTACCACTGACGAGCCGCTGAATATTGAACCCCAGGCATCGGGCTGTACTGGGTCGCCTTGGAACGTCCAATGTATGAGGTCGGTTGATGTGGAGTGGCCCCATGTCATGTTCTCCCACTGCGAACCATAAGGGTTATGCTGGAAGTAGAGATGCCATACACCGTCCTTGAAGAACATTCCGTTCGGGTCGTTCATCCATCCGTAAGCTGGGGTGTGATGGTAGAGCGGACGATATTGTTCGCGGTTTGTCGTGTCAAAGCTCTCTGCATTCTTGATATTCTTCCAGCAAGTGAAAGTGGAAATACCACCATCGTTGCGGTAGTTGCCGTTCACGTGAATATCAAGAGCTAACGTCTTTTCCTCATTGAATTCATCCAGATAAAGCGGAACATAATAATCCACCTTGTTCATTGCCAGTCGTACATTGAGCGACTTCATCTGTTTGTTGCCGGCGATAACCTTTATGTTGCTCATCTCTGCACTCTCCTGTACTGGCAGCAACAGGCATTTGTCCTTCTGCTGTATACGGTACAGACAATGGTTGCTGCTCAGAAACTGTGTTTCCTGTGCGCATGCTGTGCCTATTGATGCCAGAGCAATCAGAACTGATAATATATTTCTTTTCATATCTTTGTATTCTTAAATTTAAATGTTATCCTGAATCAATCCAATCACCTTTTCTGACTAAAGTTTACCTGTTAATGTTTTACAATCTTTTTTTGACTAACCTAACTTATAACAAAATTCAACATCTTTATTTTGCATCGTCGTATCCTTTGTTCTGCTTATACAAGCCTGGTATATAATATAACTGGTTGTATGGCACTGGATAGAATTCATTCTTGCCGGCTGTGAAGTGGGCATCCCTCAGATATTCGGCGTAAGTCTGATTTACTGTATTACCATTCTTGTCGGTAAATGTGTAAACATCCTTCTGCTCTGTCTTGAAGTAATTATTCAGCGTAGTTGAAGCTATTCCCCAACGGCGCAAGTCGAAGAATCTTCCGTTTTCCATTGCCAACTCAAGACGACGCTCCCAGCGCAGGCATTTCCGTGCAGTTTCCTTATCCTGGAAATAAGACTCTGGATAGAGAGCAATGTCACACTGGTCTTTGGCATAGTCAATGTGTTTGTCTATAGAATTCTTTGCTCTCTGTCTGATATCGTTAATTATGGTGCGTGCTTCTCCAAGACGGTCAAGTTCTATAAGAGCTTCGGCTCTCATAAGCATTACATCGGTGTATCTCAATACGTAGTCGTTCATTGCGAAAGCCTGCCATGAGCCGTTATATGTTTCACCTTTAGAGCGTTGTGGCACTTCTTTCATTGAAGTGTAATAACCGTAGACGTTAGGAGTGCGGGAATTGTCTGTCGTCAGAGTGTATTCCTTTTCGTATTTATATGGGAAGGTAGGCATACCGATGGTGTGGAACAAACGTGGATCCCATTTCTGGGCAGTGACCTTGCCGTTTACCGGGTAGTCGATACTATTGTTGTAGTCATCAAACTCTGGCAGTCCGTTGCGTGTCTTGAAGGCATTCACAAGGTCCTGTGATGGTTTGTGAACATCCCATCCGCAAGACCAGATACCCCAACAGCCGTTCAACATGTTCGACCAGTTGGCACGACCATATTTTGTATGGTCTCCGCTATAATCAGAGGTTTGCACGGCGAATACAGACTCCTTACTGTTCTTGTATTCAGGCAAGAAAATGTCGCCGTAGTCTTCCAGATATCCATAATTGGAATTCTTTACCTCATCAGTATAGTCAACAACCTTCTGCATGTATTGCTTGTTGATATGGTCAACGCCATCGGTTGCCTCATATCCGTCGCCCCAAGCCAATGTGAGATAACATTTTGCCAAATATCCGGCAGCAGCAATCTTGTTGGCACGTCCGCCATCAGCCTGCTTCACCGGTAGAACATCATGGGCAAACTGGAAATCGGCGATAATCTTCTGGAACAGTTCCTCGTATGTGAATTGTGTGTTAGAAGTCTTCTCCGTAGCATTGTCGGCATACACCTTTTCGTCAATCCATGGAATCTGGCGGAACATGGTAATCAGCTTGAAATAGAAATGTGCACGGAGGAATCTAACCTCAGCTTCGCGCTGTTTCGTTGTTTCAGCTCCAAGGGTCTTTTCGCCGTTCTGTTCAAGAGAGACCAACGCACGGTTGCAACGAGATACGGCACAGTAAAGGCGATACCAAAGTTCATCGAGTTCCCCTTTTGTAGAAGTCAGAGTCTTCCATATTTCCACATCGTGGTAACCTGTGTCACCAGTTCCCCAGCCACCTTTCAGACAGTCGTCTGATGACAGGTCGCCATAAGGCCAGAGATTGAACGGATAGCTGTACCAGCAGTCACCAAGCATGGCGTATGCGCTGTTCACCATCTTTTCCGGCTCATTGAAGGCCTTGTCTTCGTCTATCACACCTGACGGATTATAGTCCAGGAAGTCATCACAACTTGCGAATGTTCCTGCAAGTGCTACTGCAAGCACTATTGTATATATCTTTTTCATAATGAAAATTCGTTTAATCGTTATACCTTATATGTATTAATGATAATTCTGCAATTTGTATTAGAAACCAACTTGAAGTCCAAACGACAATGATGTTGCCAAAGGATAATTCCAGTCAGGATTCTCAGGATCTGAGCATGTCAGACTATTGCTCTTTATGGTCAGCAGATTTTGTCCGGAAACATAAATGCGTGCACTTGACATCTTGACTTTTGACAAAACACTCTTAGGTATATTGTATCCAATCTGCAGAGTGCGGAGCTTCAGGTAAGAACCATTCTCCACGAAGTATGAAGAAGCCCTGCCCTCATCTGCAGTATTCATTGTGCTCAAGCGAGGAATCGACGAACTTGTATTGTTTGTGTTCCATGCGTTCAGCAGACGTGTTCCCTTGTTTGAACCAGGGTCGTTAACAGCCCAGAAATCGGTCTGGAACTTCTGGTTGTTGTAGACGTCCTGATCGTAAACACCCTGCCAGAACATGCTGAAATCAAATCCCTTGTAGTTGAGAGCAATGTTCAGTCCGTAAGAGAATGCTGGCACTGGATCGTAAATCCAAGTCTGGTCGTCGGCATTAATGCTGCCACTGTGATCCAAATCCTTGTATTTCAGTCCACCGACACGTGCGTTTGGCTGTCCCGACTTGTCAACTTCCTCTTGAGTCTGGAATATTCCGTCAGCTACATATCCAACGATAGAACCGTATGACTTGCCGCTCTGTACGAGATTTTCTTTTGTAGTATGAGTATAAGCACCCGTTGTAGATGAAGGCAGATAAGTTACTTTGTTGCGGAAGAAATCCAAATTGCCGTTGACGTCGATTCCGAGTCCGTTAGCAAGTGTTGTGCGATAGCCCAAGCTGAACTCCATACCCCAGTTGCGGAGCGACGGACCGTTTTTCCAAGTGTTGCCACCCTCGCCCGTTGCACCGAGGTATGCAGGATTAATCAGCATGTCCTTCACATTCTTGATATAAGCATCGACAGTTCCGTAGAAACTGTTGTTGAACATCGTGAAGTCAACACCAACATTGTATTGTGTTGCCGATTCCCACTTCAAATTAGGATTTGCAAGTTGTGTGGCGCGGTAACCTGAAGGGAAAGTGCCGGAACCTTGCAAGAACAGGTCGTAGGCTGTAGATGTAACGCGGTCCAATCCGTAGTCAGCGACATAAAGTCCAAACTGTGCGTTGTTGTCGATTGCCTGATTACCTGTCTGTCCCCATGACAGACGCAGCTTTGCATCGTCAAGCCATTCCTTTTTCAACAGATTAGAGAAGCGGAAGCCGAGAGATGCAGCAGGGAATGTACCCCAGCGGTGAGCCTTACCGAAGCGTGAAGAACCGTCGTAGCGGATTGTAAAAGATGCAAGGAGAAGATCATCCCAGTTGTAGTTCGCTTTTCCGAAGAATGATGCCAGACGATAGCCAACCTTAGCACCGCTATTGGTCATAGTTCCAGTTGCAGCATTTGGCCACATATAGTTTTTGTCTTCCAGGGCATATCCTTCAGAGTAGGCAGAGAAATCAATAACAGACTGTTTAGACATTTCGCTACCGACGAGGATGTCAAAATTGTGCTTGCCTATTTTATTTACATACTGCGCAGTGTTAGACCAAGTCCAGTTGGTCTCGTTATTGTTGCTCAATGTTGTTTTGGCAATATCATTCCTTACGATGTCAGAATGGAAAGTGTTTGTCATCGCATTGATGAATGATGTCTTGAAGTCCAAACCGAAGTTTGAGCGGAGTGTCAATCCTTTGATAGGCTTCAGTTCTACAAATGCATTGCCGAATATGCGCCAGTAGTCGAGATTATTGTTACGGTTGTCGTATTGCTCGCGGCAAGGGTTCTGGCGGTCGGACATGCTGCCAACAGGACCTGCGAAAACCTTACTGTTCTCCTCGTATACAGGAACGATAGAAGGCATCTTCAACGCATTCTCCATAGGGTGGCAGTCTACTTGCGATGTGTAAGTAAGAGTGAGATTCTCGCCAACAGTAAGCATCTTGTTCAGATTCCACGACGTGTTAAGTCTTGCCGAGATATTCTGGAAATCGGTATATTTCAACACACCCTCATTGTTCTTGTATCCTAAAGAGAACATTGCGCTGTGCTTGTCGTTGGCATGCGATACCGATAAATCGTAATTCTGCATGAATCCGGTGCGTGAGATAGCGTCCAGCCAGTCGGTGTCGGAGAAACGCATTGTCTTCTTGGCATTGATATATCCGTCGTACCTTCCGTTTATCGTATAGTTCTGATATTGGTTTGTTGCCGGATTCCAAACTGTGATAGGAGTACCGTTCTGTGCATTCAAATCAATGCCATAGTTTGCAGCATAGGCAACAGGGTCGAGACCGTCGTTGAGAGCTGCCTGTGCCATGGCTGTAGCATATTCGCCAGAATTGAGGAGTTTCATTTTCGACTGACTTGAATAGAATTGTGCGGTAAGGTTTGCTGAGAAGTCCACAGCCACCTTGTTACCCTTCTTTCCCTTCTTCGTCGTTATGATGATAACACCGTTTGAAGCTCTTGAACCATAGATAGAAGCCGAAGCTGCATCTTTCAACACCTGCATACTCTCAATATCATTAGTGTTGAGAGTGTTCAGTGCCATGTTTGTAGGTACACCATCTATAATATAAAGAGGATCTTGTGAAGAGTTGAAAGAACCGATACCACGGATACGTACCTTACCGGTACCTATAGGAGAGCCGTCGGTTGTAACGGTCATTCCGGCAACTCGTCCTTGCAAGGCACGCATCGGGTCTGTGTCAGAAGATGATTTCAGATTCTTTGTAGAAACGACAGATACAGAACCCGTCAAGTCGGCTTTCTTTTGGGTTGTATAACCCGTTACGACAACTTCGTTCAGGTTGTTAGCAAGTTCAGCCAATTTTATTTTCATGTTTGGCTGTACTTTAACTTCCACTGTCTTGTAGCCGACATAAGATATGACAAGAGTTGCTCCCTGGTCGGCATCAAGCATGAAGTTACCGTCAAAGTCTGTTATAGTTCCCGACTTCGTTCCTTTTTCCATTATGGTTGCTCCGATTACTGTTTCACCAGCTTCGTCTGTAACCACACCGCTCACTTTTATTTTCTGTGCGTTGGCAGTAATGCTCATCGCCAGAAGTGAGAAGCTAATCAATACTTTTGATAGATTGCTCATAAGTTTTAATGGTTTTATTAGTTGTTTGATTTTACTGCTGCAAAGTTATATAATGTATTGATATCCAACAAGAACGGATGTTGCACAAACAGAAACGAATCGTTCATCGTATCATCTGTTGCATGTTTTGAACGATTTGTTGCAATCCTGCCGAGGAACAGACCACGATAGAGTCTCCGGAGATAAAGAATATGTATAGGGTTAAGAATGTGATGCTGGGACAGACATTTACATTTAGTGTGGATGAGAACAACAAGATAACTTTCGGCGATTACTATGAATGGTTCACTGTAACAGAATTATTGTATTATACTCAATTCCTATAAGGTGGCGGGACGTTGGTCTTATTATTCAGGCCAACGTTCCGCTTATTCTTTATTTATTACATGTTATTTCCATTAT
>ERZ1026892.1018-NODE-1018-length-12327-cov-6.578634_pt1 | contig 12327 bp, 7 predicted proteins | sample MGYA00380176_ERZ1026892 | MGnify/ENA primary metagenome ERZ1026892 (study PRJEB33269, sample SAMEA4719812) | human gut metagenome | biome: human-associated habitat; feature: organic feature; material: feces | place: Cameroon | collected 2013-10 ... | reverse complement strand
GGTCGATGGGCGAGAAGTCGTTCTCCCACTTCTTGTTGCGCATGTTCATCGTGCCCTCGTAGGTGAAGAGCATAGCGTTGCGTCCGTTGCGTGTAGGCATCACGCAGTCGAACATGTCGACGCCTCGCTCAATGGCCTCAAGAATGTTCTGCGGAGTGCCTACACCCATTAGATAGCGCGGGCGGTCCTTAGGCAGAATCTCGTTCACCACCTCAATCATCTCGTACATCACCTCGGTAGGTTCGCCCACGGCCAGTCCGCCAATGGCATTGCCGTCGGCCCCCTTGTCGGCCACATATTTGGCAGCCTCGCGTCGCAGGTCCTTGTATTTGCAGCCCTGCACGATGGGGAATAGGCTTTGTTTGTGGCCGTAGAGCGGCTCCGTCTCGTTGAAACGCTTGAAGCAGCGGTCGAGCCAGCGCTGTGTCAGTCCGAGGCTCTTCTTGGCATACTCGTAGTCGCTCTCGCCCGGGGGGCACTCGTCGAATGCCATCATGATGTCGGCGCCTATGATGCGCTCCGTGTCCATCACGTTCTCGGGAGTGAAGATGTGCTTCGAGCCGTCGATGTGCGAGCGGAACTCGCAGCCCTCCTCGCGCAGCTTGCGTATGCCAGTGAGCGAGAACACCTGGAATCCGCCCGAGTCGGTCAGAATAGGTCGGTCCCATGTGTTGAACTTATGCAGTCCGCCAGCCTTGCGCAGTGTGTCAAGTCCCGGACGCAGGTAGAGGTGGTAGGTGTTGCCTAAGATAATCTGGGCCTTCACCTGCTCGCGCAATTCCTGGAAGTGCACGCCCTTCACCGAGCCCACAGTGCCCACGGGCATAAAGATAGGAGTCTTTATCTGTCCGTGGTCAGTGGTGATGATGCCAGTGCGCGCGTCGCTGCACGGGTCGGTATGTTGCAATTCAAATGTCATTTCTTTTCTTCTTCAATTTTTAAGTTAATGGGGTTGTCTACAGTCTCGTCGGTGAGAGCAAACTGCCACACGTCCTGCACGTTCTCCACATAGTGGAACTCCACGCCCTTGCGGTAGATTTCCGGAATCTCCTCGATGTCCTTGCGGTTGTCGCGACACATTACTATATCTGTAATGCCTGCGCGCTTGGCTGCCAAGATCTTCTCCTTTATGCCGCCCACAGGCAGTACTTTGCCGCGCAGCGTTATCTCGCCCGTCATGGCTGTGTTCTTGCGCACTTTGCGCTGTGTGAGCGCTGAGGCTATCGACGTGGCAATGGTGATGCCTGCCGACGGACCGTCCTTGGGCGTTGCTCCCTCGGGCACATGTATGTGAATGTTCCAGTTCTCGAAGATGCGGTAGTCCACGCCGAGTGTGTCGATGTGCGCCTTCACATATTCCAATGCAATCACCGCCGACTCCTTCATCACGTCGCCAAGGTTTCCTGTCAGCGTCAGCTTTCCAGCCTTGCCCTTGCTCAGCGATGTCTCGATGAAGAGAATCTCGCCGCCCACGCTGGTCCACGCCAGTCCGGTCACCACTCCTGCATAGTCGTTGCCCTGGTAGATGTCGCGGTAGAAAGGCGGCTTGCCAAGCAAGTCCTCAATCTCGTTGGGCGTAATCTTGTCGTAGGGCAGCGCGCCGTCGAGAGCTTTCTTGTAGGCGAGCTTGCGCAGAGCCTTGTTCACCTGCTTCTCCAGCTGTCTCACTCCGCTCTCGCGTGTGTACTGCTCCACAATCTTCTCGATGGCAGCCTTGTTGAACGAAAGTTTGTCGTCCTTGTCGTTGAGTCCGCAGTTGTCAATCTCACGCGGAATGAGGTGTCGCTTCGCAATCTCAGTCTTCTCCTCGGTGATGTATCCGCTCACCTCAATCAGCTCCATGCGGTCGAGTAGCGGTCGCGGTATGGAGCCAAGGTCGTTGGCAGTGGCAATGAAGAGCACCTTCGAGAGGTCGAAGTCCACGTCGAGATAGTTGTCGTGGAAGGCGTTGTTCTGTTCCGGGTCGAGCACTTCGAGCAGAGCCGACGAAGGGTCGCCATTTATGGTGTTCTGTGTCACCTTGTCAATTTCGTCGAGAATGAACACGGGGTTCGACGATCCTGCCTTCTGAATGTTCTTGATGATTCGTCCCGGCATTGCGCCCACGTAGGTGCGTCGGTGTCCGCGTATCTCGCTCTCGTCGTGCAGTCCGCCGAGCGACATTCGCACATACTTGCGCTTCATGGCCGCAGCAATGCTCTTGCCGAGCGATGTCTTGCCCACACCCGGAGGTCCGTAGAGGCAGATGATTGGCGACTTGAGGTCGCCGCGTAGCTTCAGCACCGCCATGTATTCCAGGATGCGCTCCTTCACCTTCTCCATGCCGTAGTGGTCGTGGTTTAGAATCCGTTGCGCGCGCTTGAGGTCGAGGTTGTCCTTGGTCACCTCTCCCCACGGCAGGTTGAGCATCGTCTGCAGATAGTTGAACTGTATGCTGTATTCCGGGCTTTGCGGGTTGAATGTGTCGAGCTTGTCCAGCTCCTTCCTGAATGTCTTGCCTATCTCCTCGGGCCACTTCATGTTCTTGGCCCTCTCGTCGAGCTCCCTGCGTTCGGGCGAGGCACCGTTGGTGCCTAACTCCTCCTTGATGTTCTTAATCTGCTGCTGCAGGAAGTACTCGCGCTGCTGCTCGTCGAGGTCTTCGCGCGTCTTCGAGCGTATGTTCTTCTTCAGCTCCAGCAGCTGCTGCTCCTTGTGCAGCACCTTCAGCGTGCCAATCAGTCGGTCCTTCAAGCTGTTCATGGTAAGCAGTTCAATCTTGTCGGCAACGTTGAAAGGCAGGTTTGTACACACGAAGTTGAGCGCAATCACGTCGTTGTGGATATTCTCGAGCGCAAGTTTCGCCTCGTCGGGCAGGTCTTCGTTGTCGCGAATGTAGTTGAAGGCTGATGTTTTGAGGTCCTCGCTTGCAGTCTTAAACTCCTCGTCGTCGGCTTCGGGCTTGTCCTCGCGTGCTGGAGCCACATCGCCCACTATGTATGGCGTGAGTCGTGTGATTTTCCTCAGCTCGCATCGTCCCATGGCTTGCACAATGGCAGTGACGTTGTTGCCCGGTCCGGGCATATCGATCACCTTCATAAGGCGTGCGTATACGCCATAGCGGTAGAGGTCTTTTTCTTCCGGTTTTTCTACATTGTTGTCCTTTTGGCAGAACACGGTAAAAATGGGGTCCTCCAGCTTGTTGACGTATTTAAGCAGGCTGAGGCTTTGTTTTCTGCCGATAAGGATAGGGGAAATGATGCCTGGGAACAACACCAAGCTGCGTGTGGCAAGTACTGGCATAGAGCCTTCGACGGCAACGTCGAAAAATTTGGAGTACTCGTTGTCGTAGTCGGCAATCATTTGGATTGATGTTTTGATTCTCTTGTTCATATATCGTTGAGTCTCTGTCTTGAAAAATATAGCTATAACCGTGCAAAGTTACAATAAAAAGTTGAAATTAAGCAATGTTTTGCAAATTATGGTTGACTACCCATATATTTATATACGTGTAAAAGGGGAAATTGGAGATTTTTTACTATATTTGCAAAAAAATAAGATAACATTCTATCTCATGCAGCTATTGCTCCACCATAATGACCGTGCCCACGCCGCCGTTTTTCGGCTTCCCGTGTTTAGTGTCTTGCTGTCGCTCCTCGTGCTCTGCCTCTTGTGCGGCTGTGGAGCGTGTGGCGGGAGTAAGCCAGTGGGCTGCATCATGCCCGACACGCTTATGGCTCGTTGTCGCGAGGGCGACATAGTGCTGCGCAAGGGCACTGGCATTGCGAGCCGTGTGGTGTGCGCCTCGCCCCAGAGCGACGACTACTCGCATTGCGGTATAATAGCCGCCGACGATGACGGACGCCTGCTTGTGGTTCATGCCGTGCCCGACGAGCCTGACTACGAGGGCGATCCTGACCGCGTGAAGGCTGAGCCGCTCTTGAGTTTCTTTTCCACCATTAGGGCTTCCAAGGGTTGCCTGCTGAGGCTCAGCAATGCTGCCGATTCAACTTTGGCTGCCCGTGCCGCCCGTGTGGCTATGCAGGTGCTCAGCCGCCCGACTCTCTTCAACCACGACTACGACGACCGCGACACCACTCGCATGTATTGCAGCCAGCTCGTCGACTATGCCTACCTGCGCGCCGGAGTGAGCCTCGTGGGCCGCCGCCGCCACCACTTCAACATTCCTGGGCTGACCCTCGACCACGTGCTGCTGCCAGCCGACTTTATGCACTCGGCAAGGACAACCACAGTGGCTGAGTTTTATTAAGCAATTGTCCACTTAGACAAAATATTTTTAATCTAATTTTTTATAACAACTTAAAAACCTACAAGATTATGAAGAAACTTATGTCATTCGTTCTCGCGGTGTTCGCAATCATTGCCCTCGCCGCATGTAGCAGCAACTCTCCAAAGAGCGTGGCCGAGAAAGCCATGAAGAGTATCGTAGACAAGGACTACAAGACTTATGTCGACCTGATTTACTTCGACAAGGCTAAGAAGTCGCCCGAAGATGTGGAGAAGGCTAAGGAGCAGCTGCGAGAAATGCTCCAGGGCAAACTGGAGAAGTCGATTAAGGAAAAGGGAGCCATTAAGAGCTATAAGGTTGTCAACGAGGAAATATCCGAGGAGGGCGACAAGGCTGTTGTGACATTCGAGGTAAGTTACGAGGATGGCAAGACCGACTCCACTGCCGTGCAGCTTGTTAAGGACAAGGATGGCAAGTGGTGGCTCGACTTAGGGAAGTAGCTCTGCTCTAATTGTTGCTTAAAAAACAAACTCAAATAAACAATCATGAAGAAAAATCTTTTCTCGGTAAAGCGACTGTTTATGACAGTGTGCTGTAGTGTGGCGTTGACCTGCGCATGGGCTGACGTCAATCCAAAACCCTTTGTAGTGCCCGAGCTGAAGCAATGGAGTGGGGCAGAAGGCACGTTCCGTCCGTCGGGCAAATACATCGTGAAGGGTGGCAAGCAGGCAGAGGCGGTGGCAGCACTTTTTGCCAAGGATTATGCCGACCTTGTGGGCAGCCAACTCACAGCCAAGAGCGGCAAACAGGCGGCGGGCGACATCGTGCTCGTGCTTAAGGGCGACAAGCAGCTCGGCAGCGAGGGCTACCGCATAGCCATTGGCGACGTGACCACCATAACCGCCGCTACGGCTGCAGGACTCGTGTGGGGCACACGCACTGTGCTGCAACTCACCGAGCAGAACCGCGACAATGGCTTTGCCTTGCCTAAAGGCTCAACTGTAGACACACCCGACTTCGGGCTGCGCGGATTCATGATGGACTGCGGCAGAAAGTTCATCCCGATGTCGTATCTGCGCTCACTGGTTAAGATGATGTCCTACTACAAGATGAACACGCTGCAGATTCACCTCAACGACAACGGATTCCGTCAGTTCTTTGGAAACGACTGGGCTAAGACCCAGGCGGCGTTCCGACTGGAGTGTGACACCTATCCCGGACTGACAGCCAAGGACGGTTCCTACACCAAGGCGGAGTTTATTGAGCTGCAGAAGCTTGCCGAGCAGTATGGCGTGAACATCATACCCGAGATTGACGTGCCTGCCCACTCGCTCGCCTTCACCCACTACAAGCCCGAGATAGGCTCGAAGGAGTATGGCATGGACCATCTGGACCTCTTTAATCCTGAGACCTACAAGTTTGTTGACGGACTCTTCAAGGAGTATCTCGAAGGCAAGAACCCCGTGTTCCGCGGCAAGGTGGTGCACATAGGCACCGACGAATATTCCAACGCCAAGAAGGATGTGGTGGAGAAGTTCCGCTACTTCACCGACCATTATATTAAATATGTGGAGTCGTTTGGCAAGCAGGCTGCCGTGTGGGGTGCGCTCACTCATGCCAATGGCGAGACAAAGGTGAAGTCGGACAACGTGATGATGCATTGCTGGTATAACGGCTATGCCGACCCTAAGGAGATGAAGCGACAGGGCTACAAGCTCGTGAGCATTCCCGACGGACTTGTCTACATCGTTCCGGCAGCAGGCTATTACTACGACTATCTTAACTGCCAATACCTCTACGACTCGTGGACTCCATCGCAGATAGGCGACCAGAAATTCGAGGAGCACGACCCTGCTGTGCTTGGTGGTATGTTTGCCGTATGGAACGACCATGCGGGCAACGGCATCAGCGTGAAGGACATTCACGACCGCCTGCTGCCTGCCTTGCAGACTCTCTCGACCAAATGCTGGACAGGCACGTCTACATCGCTGCCATTCAGCACTTTCGACTGCTTGCGCCACAACCTGAGCGAGGCTCCTGCCGTGAACGAGGCGGCACGATGGGCTAAGGGCAAGACCCTCAACATCGACCGCTTGCAGCCGGGACAGACTACAGGCGAGAAGGAAGTGGGCTATGGCTATCGTGTGGAATTCACCATCGATGGAGCCGACGAGGCTAAGGGCACAGTGCTCTTCAGTTCCGACCACGCCACATTCTACCTTGCCGACCCTGAGGACGGAATGCTTGGTTTTGCACGCGAGGGCTATCTGAACAAGTTCAACTACAAGATAGAGAAGGGCAAAAAGGTGGCAATAGCTATCACGGGCGACAACAAGAAGACATGCCTGTATGTAGACGGTAAACTGCGACAGGAATTAGATCCGCTCACAATCTATGCCATGCAGGACAAGGACCTCACCACATTCCAGAAGAGCGACGCTACTGCTTGGCAGCCTGTGATGTACAATCCGTCGGCTAAAATGCACTATCAGCGCACGCTTGTGTTCCCACTGCAAAAGGCAGGAGAATTCAAGAGCACAGTGACGGGAGTGAAAGTGAAGCAGGAATTTTGAATTTTGAATTTTGAATTTTGCGCTACGCGCATTAGGAATTGTTCAATTTTGAATTTTGAATTTTTAATAAAGAATTCAAAATTCAAAATTGAATAATTCAAAATCGGCTTTGCCGACAATTCAAAACTCAAAATTCAAAACTCCTGAAAGTTTTTCTTTCCATTTTTCACAACCACGCCCTTATAGCCATTGCCCACTTGTTGGCCGTTGAGGATATAAGTCTTATGGTTGTTGTTGTGCTCAGAGCCGTTTTCCTTGATGGTCTCGATGCCCGTTTCATTGTTTTTGGCATCGACAATCTACAGAGTGCATCAGCAGCCAGCAACCGTTCTTGCCCAGTTCGGCGAGATAGGCAGGCGACGAGAGCGTGGTAATGATGCGGTCGGCAAGATGATAGTAGCCGTTCTCAGGCAGATACCCCCAAACACCCGAATACCTAAAAATAGGTATTTTTCAAACAATGTTATTCATATATTACCTATTCTCAATAATTCTGTGTACTTTTGCGTTTTAAGTAAAGAGACATCTTATATTTAAGAAAAACATAGCTGAAAAAATGAAATTATCTGAATTAAAGACCGGCGAGCGAGGTGTCATCGTAAAGGTGATGGGACACGGAGGATTCCGCAAGCGCATCGTCGAGATGGGATTTATCAAAGGCAAGGTGGTTGACGTGCTTCAGAACGCTCCGCTGCAAGACCCCGTGAAATACAAAATCATGGGCTACGAGGTGTCTTTGCGCCACTCTGAGGCCGACATGATTGAAGTGATAAGTGTGGAGGAGGCTGAGAAGATAGAGAAGCAATCGGAAACTCCCGACTGCCAAAAGCAAGAACTTGAACAGCCATGCGACGAGGCTGCCGATAGCAACACATCAGCAGCACAACCCGACTCCAATCCTACACCCCTGACGGATGGTCAGCTGCGCGACGCTGCCATGAAGAAGCGTCGCACCATCAATGTGGCTCTTGTGGGCAACCCTAACTGTGGCAAGACTTCGCTCTTCAACTTCGCCTCGGGCGCACATGAGCGCGTGGGCAACTATTCAGGTGTGACGGTCGACGCCAAGGTGGGACATGCCGAATTCGAGGGCTACGAATTTAATATTGTCGACCTGCCTGGCACTTATTCGCTCTCTGCCTATTCGCCCGAAGAACTTTACGTGCGCAAGCAGATTATTGAGCATACTCCTGATGTCGTAATCAACGTTATCGACACAAGCAACCTTGAGCGCAACCTCTATCTCACCACGCAGCTCATCGACATGCACCTGCGCATGGTATGTGCCTTGAACATGTTCGACGAGACTGAGAAGCGTGGCGACAATGTTGACTATGCAAAATTGGGCGAACTCTTCGGTGTGCCCATGATTCCTACCACATTCACAACGGGTAGGGGAGTGGAACTGCTCTTCCACATCATTATTAATATGTACGAGGGCCTTGACTTCCTCGACGCCAACGGCAATCTCGACCCTGAGGTGGCTGAGGGTATCAAGGCTTGGCATGAGCAGTATAGCAAGACGGAGAAGGGACAGCCCGACCACGACGAGGACTTTGCCTCGGGCGTGAAGCCTAAGCACAATGTGTTCCGACATATCCATATCAACCACGGCACTTATGTTGAGGAGGGTATTGCTGCCATACAGGCAGAACTGAAGAAGGAGACCGACCTCCGACATAAGTTCTCTACTCGTTATCTTGGCATAAAACTCCTTGAACGCGACAAAGACACCGAGCAGCTGATAAGGACATCCACGGCTCGTCCCGACCAGATATTCGCTGTGCGCGACAAGGCTACTGCCGATGTGCAGAAATATATGCATGAGGATTCGGAGACTGCTATTATGGATGCCAAATACGGATTCATACATGGAGCGTTGCAGGAGGCTGGCTACCAGACTGGCAATAAGAAGGACACCTATCAGGTGACCCACCTAATAGATAATGTGATAACCAACAAATATGTGGGTTTCCCGATATTCATACTTATGATATGGGTGATGTTCGAGGCCACATTCTCGCTTGGACAATATCCTATGGACTGGATAGAGGCAGGAGTGGAATGGATAGGCTCGATGATTTCGGAGCACATGGCAGCAGGACCTTTGAAGGATATGCTCATCGATGGTGTGATAGGTGGTGTAGGTTCGGTGATTGTGTTCCTGCCCCAAATCCTCATCCTCTACTTCTTCATCTCCTTTATGGAGGACTCTGGTTATATGGCTCGTGCTGCCTTCATCATGGACAAGCTGATGCACAAGATGGGATTGCACGGCAAGTCGTTCATTCCGCTCATCATGGGCTTCGGATGCAATGTGCCTGCTGTAATGGCAACACGTACCATTGAGAGCCGCCGCTCGCGCCTTATCACTATGCTCATCCTTCCGCTTATGAGCTGTTCGGCACGCTTCCCTATCTACATTATGATTATAGGTACGATGTTTGCCAAGCAATACCGCTCATCGGTTATGATGTCGCTCTATGTTGTGGGCATCATCATGGCGGTGGTTATGAGCCGACTGTTCAGCAAGACTCTGTTTAAGGGCGAGGACACTCCCTTCGTTATGGAATTGCCGCCTTACCGTTTCCCTACTGCCAAGGCTATAGGCCGCCACACATGGCAGAAGGGTAAGGAATACCTCAAGAAGATGGGTGGCATCATTCTAGTGGCAAGTCTGATAGTATGGGCATTGGGCTATTTCCCGCATAACGAGCAACTCTCGCGCGAGCAACAGCAGGAGCAAAGCTATATCGGACGCATAGGACATGTCATTGAGCCAGTGTTCCGTCCTCAGGGCTTCGACTGGAAACTCGATGTTGGGCTTATCTCTGGTGTTGGAGCCAAGGAGATTGTGGCTTCTACTATGGGCATTCTCTATCATAGCGACGATGCTGCAGAGGAAGGTTCTGAGGAGTCGTATTCTCACTTGCAGAAGCAGATGGTTGCCGACGGCATCACTCCGCTTGCCTCTTATTGCTTCTTGCTCTTTGTGTTGCTCTACTTCCCTTGCGTTGCCACAATAGCGGCAATAAAAGGTGAGACAGGCTCATGGAAATGGGCTATATTCGCTGCTTGCTACACCACGGTGTTGGCATGGATAGTGTCGGCTGTAGTATATCAGGTGGGAAGTTTGATAATTTAAAAATTCATGACCACAACCGAAATCGAAGAACATTTGGCAAGCAAGGACGTGCGTCCCACTGCCAATAGAATATTAGTGTTTAAGACCCTTCACGACCTTCATCGCCCGATGAGTCTGAAGGGTCTTGAATCTCGGCTTCTCTATATGGACAAGTCGAGCATCTTCCGTGTCCTCTCGCTGTTTCTTGAGCATGATGTAGTGCATACATTCGAGGATGGACGAGGACACTTGAATTATGAGCTGTGTGAGCATCACGGTCCGTGCAATCACGACGAGAACCATGTGCATTTCTATTGTGAGTCGTGTCAACGCTCATTCTGTCTTGAGAATGTTCATGTGCCGGAGGTTCAGTTGCCTGAAGGATTTGAGGCCTGCTCTGTATCGTTTGTGGTTAAAGGAGTTTGTGCGGAGTGCATATTGAAGAAAAAAAACGGGGATTAACGACTTATTCGGAAAGTCGCTAATCCCCGTCATTTTTTTATACTTCAGGTATTACTCTTCTGCTGCTTTGAGCTGCTCAGCCACTTCGTCGTTGATGCGCTTAGCAAACTCTTCCTTAGTCATAGTAGCCTGCTCGCCACCGCCCTGCTTACGCATAGACACAAGACCTTCGGCTGCTTCCTTCTCGCCAACAACTACCATGTAAGGCACACGCTTCAGCTCGTTGTCGCGAATCTTGCGGCCAATCTTCTCGTTGCGGTCGTCGACTACAGCGCGAACGCCCTGCTTGTCGAAGAACTTCTTAACCTCCTGAGCATACTCGTTGTACTTCTCTGAGATAGGAAGAATAGCCACCTGGTCGGGAGTGAGCCACAATGGGAAGTGACCTGCGGTGTGCTCGATAAGCACAGCGGTGAAACGCTCCATTGAGCCAAACGGCGCACGGTGAATCATCACTGGAGTCTGCTTTGTGTTGTCCTCGGCTGTATACTCCAACTTGAAACGCTGCGGCAAGTTGTAGTCAACCTGGATAGTGCCAAGCTGCCAACGGCGACCGATGGCGTCCTTAACCATGAAGTCGAGCTTAGGACCATAGAATGCAGCCTCGCCAACTTCCTCGTGTACCTCAAGACCCTTCTCGCGACAAGCTTCGCGGATGGCGTTCTCCGACTCAGCCCAAATCTCCTCGCTACCAATATACTTCTCTGTATCCTTCGGGTCGTGGAGAGAAATCTGTGCCTCGTAGTTCTCGAAACCAAAGATGCTGAACACCTTGAGGATGATGTCGATGATGTTCTCAAACTCATTCTTCACCTGCTCAGGACGTACAAAGATGTGGGCGTCATCCTGTGTGAATGTACGCACACGTGTGAGTCCGTGCAGCTCGCCACTCTTCTCATAGCGGAATACAGTACCGAACTCTGCAATGCGCAAAGGCAGATCCTTGTAAGAGCGTGGCTTGCGTGCGAAGATTTCACAGTGGTGAGGACAGTTCATAGGCTTGAGCATATACTCCTCGTCCTCCTCTGGTGTGTGGATAGGCTGGAAAGCATCCTTGCCATAATGAGCGTAGTGGCCTGATGTTACATAAAGGCTCTTGCCGCCAATACCCGGAGTGATAACCTCCTGATAGTTGTAAGGCTTAAGGAGCTTGCGCAGCAAGTCCTGAAGACGAAGGCGAAGATCGGTACCCTTAGGCAACCATATAGGCAAACCCTTACCTACACGCTCAGAGAACATAAAGAGTTCCATCTCCTTGCCAATCTTACGATGGTCGCGCTTCTTAGCCTCCTCAAGCATCTGCAGATACTCATCCAGCATGCTCTTCTTAGGGAAAGAGATGCCATAGATACGTGTCATCTGGTCGCGCTTAGCGTCTCCGCGCCAGAAAGCACCAGCAACACTTGTAATCTTAACAGCCTTGATAGCACCAGTACTCATAAGGTGCGGGCCACGACAAAGGTCGGTGAAGTTGCCCTGAGTGTATGTAGAAATTGAGCCATCCTCAAGATCCTGCTCAATGTGCTCACACTTGTAAGCCTGACCATCAGCCTTGAATTCGGCCAAAGCCTCGGCTTTAGGAACCTCACGACGAACAACTGGCTCGTTCTTCTTGGCGAGTTCCTTCATCTTAGCCTCTATCTTCGGGAAGTCGTTCTCGGAGATGACGTCGCCTTCCTTAGGCATAACGTCGTAGAAGAAACCGTTCTCAACAGCCGGACCGAAGCCGAACTGTATGCCTGGATAGAGCTCCTTAAGAGCCTCGGCAAGGAGGTGGGCAGATGTGTGCCAGAATGTGTGCTTGCCTTCTTCGTCCTCGAATCGGTAAAGGGCGATTGTTGCGTCCTCGTTGATAGGACGGTTAAGCTCCACTGTTTCGCCATTTACACCGCAAGATACAACGTTGCGAGCGAGAGCCGGCGAAATGCTCTCGGCGATTT
>ERZ1026892.1016-NODE-1016-length-12353-cov-34.593592_pt1 | contig 12353 bp, 9 predicted proteins | sample MGYA00380176_ERZ1026892 | MGnify/ENA primary metagenome ERZ1026892 (study PRJEB33269, sample SAMEA4719812) | human gut metagenome | biome: human-associated habitat; feature: organic feature; material: feces | place: Cameroon | collected 2013-10 ... | reverse complement strand
AAGGTAAGAACCCTTGCTCCTGTTCCTTCAGACAACAAGATTAAGCTTACATTGAAGACCAATGCTTGGCGCAATGTTGTCATTACTGCCGATGTAAGCAATAGCGACAAGTATATTGTGAATGTGCAGAGCGCGGCTATTGCCGATGCGCATATCCAGTCAGGCGACCTTGTAAAGTGGTTGCTCAATAGTGGTACCGACTACTCTAACTATGGCAAGAGTGGCAGCCAGGATTGGGAGTTCTCGCCAAACAAGGGCGGACAGAAATATTATGCCATTGGCATAGGCATCGATGATAATGGAGCGCCTACTACCGAGCCTACAATAATCGACTTCGTGTTGCCTGAAGGCGGTTTCTAAGCCTATACAGCGACACTTATCATAAACAATAAATATACAACGAAAAAGTTAATATGAAGAAATTGCTATTGTTGACGATTGCCGCACTTATGTCGGTAATGTCGTTTGCGCAGGAAGTCAGCGACAACGTCATAAAGATATTTACATCCGACGGTATTACAACACCTATTCTCAGCAAGGATATCAAGGACATCACATTCGAGGAGATTACACCGCTGAGCATGGATATAGAGATAAGCAACGTGCAGCAGAACTCTCTGGATGTGGCTTTTGATATGCCTGATGGTTGCAAGTACTGGCTTATGTGTGTAACCAAAGAGGAACTTAAAGGTACTGATAAAGAGGTGCGCATGGCTATCAAGTCTAAGTACAACGACGAGTTTGACGAGTCAAAGTTCTTGCGTATCCCTAACCTCGATGCTGGTACAACCTATTATTTCTACGCATTGTTGTTTGACAAGGATGGTGTGCCTGCTGGCATCTCCAAGGCTTCTGCCACAACTAAATCGGCTGCCAAGGACCTCTTTACCATCAATGTTACCGATGTAACCAAGACATCTGCTACCGTAACCTTCACACCGAAGGACAACACCATGACCTACTACTATTTTGTGGTACCAGAGTCAAGTCGTGAGCAGATGATCGACCAGTATGGTAGCATACAGAAGTCGGACCTTGAATATCTTAAGTATTGCGCCGAGTCGGCTGACTACGACCTCGACTTCTTCCTCGGTCAGATTCTTGTAAAGGGCACTGTCTCTAAGGATGCTCGAGACATCACTCAGGGCAATCTTACGCCTAACACCGTATATTATGCTTATTGCTATGGCATGAATGCCGACGGCAACTGCACTACCGACGTGTATGAGACTCAATTCACAACCGACGACGTAACACCTTCGGACAATGTGCTTTCTTGCGAGGTGGTAAAAACCTACTCGGATGGTTGCGATGTTAAGGTAACAGCTTCCAACAACGACCCTTACATTGTTGAGGCTCAGCCTAAGGCAGCATGGGACAAGTTCCTTAGCAATAACGGCAATGATGCAGTAAAGGCTGCCGGCGAGATTTTGCGTGTGTCGTACGGTTATGCAGACAACTATACCGTTACTGGCAACTATGAGGGCAAGAAGGATGTTGGCAGTTCCAACACCGAATATGTACTCATTGTATGTGGCTACGACTCAGGTGTAACCACAGATGTGCAGGTTGTTCCGTTCAAGACACTTGCCGAATAAATAAAAGAATAACGGAGTTAAAAGGTTTATTCTACAACAAACCTTTTAACTCCGTTATACGTATTAGCTTGTATTTCCACTATGTCGGCATCAAGCTTTGTTAGGTCAATGCTGGCATATTGCTGTACGGTGTAGTATTGTGGCACGCTGCCTTGGTCGTGATATACCTGCAATACCACCCTTTTTCTATTGTCCGCATCTACCGAGCGCGACAGTTCAACAAGACCAATCGATTGACGGTTGTCGCTCTCTGTTGTGCCCGACTTAAGCAACAGCGACAAATTGATGAATGTCTTGTTTTTTGCCATCCACACACTCTCGATACCAAGAGGGTCGGTACACATATTCTTTACTTCTTCTTGTTTTACGACGCCTATTACGGGCACTTGTGTCACGCCACGTGCTTTGACTGTTGTGCTGCCGTCAAGAGCCTTGTCATAGTAGAGTAGGGCACGATACACCGTGTCTGCCTTGTCAGTCCACTTGGTTGTGAATTTGCTTGCAAACTGCAAGCTTGATCCATCGTCGAGTGTGGCATATGCCACAGCCTTGTTGCTGTTGGTGTGCAGCAAAGCCAGTTCGGCTGTTATGTACGAGTATTCACTATCGCCCGTGTCGTAGCCCTCGTTTTGGCACGAAGCCATGCCTATTAAGGCCATCAAGAGTAAAGCCTTAAACGCGAATCGCGTCGCAGAAGTAGATAGGCTTCTGTGGCGCGATTCCTTGTATAAAGTATTGTCCATTCTATACATAATTATATATATAGGGTATTATAGTTGGTAATATCTTTCATTAGATAACGCTCATCTGGTTAATAGCCGGGTTGGCATACATCTCCAGCATACGCTCACGTAAGAAAGCAGTGTCGGCATTTGGCAGATCATTGATTTTAGCCAACTGACCTTCCAAATATTTCTCGAATGCCATGCGGTCGGCTTCTGTATAATGGCTTGCCATATTATTGTTGCCACGCAGAAGGTCGAGAGCCACATAGTTTGATGGATACAAGTGGTAGCCACGCCATATCTCGTGGTCGATGTGTTTAGCCACGGCAGCATAGAAATCGTTCTTTGACATATCAGCTGGCAGCGAGTCAATCCACTCGTCAATACATGGAGCGCATTGGTAGTGTATATGTCCCTTGTAGCCCATAATACCTGTCTTCATGCTGATAACGTCGTCCATAGGTCCCTTCTTCCAGTCGGCCACATCACGTCTCAACTGCATCTCGCGTGCTTTTAGCCAGTCGCACGGATCAAACTCGTAGCTTATAGCAAGCGGCACAATGTGCAATGTCTTAAGACGTTCGGCTATATTGCCTTCGCCACCCATTGTCATCATCTTTAGTATAGCCTCCTGTGTACGGTCGTCTGAGTTCTTGGCACGTCCCTCACGTTGTGCAATCCATATATTGTCGTTTTTCTCGGCAATTACGAAGTGCATATAGTCGGACAGTCGCTTTGAAGACATGAGCATTTGTCGCATAGGCAGGCTGCGTTCTACGATGAACGACTTGTTTAGGCGTACTATGTCCTTAACCCATGGCAATTTAAGCAAGTTGTCGCCAATGGCAATCTCGGTTGTAGTATCGCTGCCCGCGTCAATCAACTCAAAATGCAGCAATGCCGAGTCGAGCACAATGTCGCGGTGATTGCTCACGAAAGTATGACGCTTCTTAAGATCTATTCTGCTGAAGTCGGAACTGATACCAAGGCTTGCCTTAGCCAACAGATTCTTAAGGAAATCATAGCAGAAAGCCTTTTGGAAGTCAAGGTTTGTGCGACACTGGTGCATCTTCATGCCTATTGCCTCCTTGGGCACTCCAGGATAAAGATAGGCAAGAACCTGCAAGAACTGTTCGTTCTGCAACAATCGGTCGAACACTTCGGGCAACTCTGTTGGCTCGAAAGGTCGAATGGCGTCAAACTGATGAATATCCATGTTCTGAATTACGAATTAGGAGTTAGGAATTAGGAATTACGAATTAGGAGTTACGAGTTATGAATTAGGAGTTGGGAATTGTGCGCTTTGCTCATTTTGAATACATGAATTTTGAGTTGATAAACCAACTCCTAATTCTTAATTCAACATTGCGGCTCTGCCGCAACAATTCCTAATTCTTAATTCTTAACTCCTAATTCTTTAAAACTGGTTCTCAACGATGTCAGTCATTACATCCTTGATGTCGAGACCAGCTGCGCGCACCTGCTGTGGTATAAAGCTTGTAGGCGTCATACCCGGTGTGGTGTTAATCTCAAGCATGTTTAGCACATCGTTGCCCTCATTATCCTTGGTAATGATGAAGTCGATACGGATGATGCCGTTGCAGTGAAGTATGTCGTATATGCGGCTAACTTCCTCGGCAACACGCTTTGCGGTGTCTGGGTTTATGCGAGCCGGTGTAATCTCTTGTACCTGCCCGTTGTACTTAGCATTGTAGTCGAAGAACTCGTTCTCGGTAACAACCTCAGTAGCAGGGAACACCACGCTCTTGGTCTTAGTCTTGTAGCACCCAATTGAAATCTCTGTACCCTTAAGATACTTTTCAATCATCACCTCGTCGCTTTCCATAAATGCAACACGCAAGGCAGGAGCCAACTGGTCGGCATTCTTTACCTTAGACACACCGAAGCTTGAACCATCGGCAGCAGGCTTTACAAAGCAAGGCATGCCAATCTCTTTCTCGATAAACTCTTCGCTATACTTTTCATCCTCGCCACGGCGCAAGAGCAAGCTCTTGGCAACGCTTATGCCCCAACCACGCAGGTAGTTGTTTAGCACAAACTTGTCGAAGGTCATAGCCTCTACAAGCACACCCGATGTGCTGTAAGGAATGTGCAACAGCTCGAAGTAGCCTTGCATAACACCGTTTTCGCCCGGTGTGCCATGTATGGTAATATAGGCATAGTCGAAGACTACAGCCTTGCCGTCATGTACGAACGAAAAGTCGTTCTTGTCAATCTTGGCGGTATTTCCGTCAGGAAGGTTTACGTGCCAGTCTTGTCCGGTCTTTACCACTACAAGATAAACGTTGTAGCGCTCCTTGTCGAAGAAAGAGTAGATACCCTGTGCCGAGCGTATAGACACGTCATGTTCTGATGAATCGCCACCGCATACGATGGCAATGTTACGTTTTAATGTTTCCATTATCTTATTATATAATGAGTATATATTATTCATTGTTGAATGTGTCGCGGGTTGTTCCGCCTATATATCCGCGCCATTTCTCAACAAGCTTGGTAAGGTCTTCTGGCCAATCGCTTGTAAAGTCCATCTGCTTCTTTGTTGTAGGGTGTACAAAGCCCAGTGTGCGTGCGTGCAGAGCCTGGCGCGGACATATCTTGAAGCAGTTTTGTATGAAAGCCTTGTATGTGGCAGATCGTTCGCCACGCAATATCTCCATACCTCCGTATCTTTCGTCGCCAAATAGCGGATGTCCGATATGTTTCATATGGGCACGTATCTGGTGTGTGCGTCCGGTCTCGAGTCTACATTCAATAAGTGTTACATAGCCAAAACGCTCAAGCACACGCCAATGGGTTACAGCCTCCTTGCCAATACCCGAGTCGGGCGACATTACAGTCATGCGCAATCTGTCTTTAGGATCGCGTGCAATATTGCCCTCTATGCGTCCTTCGTCTTCGGATAGGTTGCCCCAAACAAGAGCGTTATACGATCGGTGTGTAGTCTTATTAAAGAACTGCAATCCAAGCTCGCTCTTTGCATGTGGAGTCTTTGCTATTACGAGCAGTCCGCTTGTGTCTTTGTCGATGCGGTGAACCAAGCCCACTTCAGGGTCGTTAGGATCGTAACTCTTTAGGTCGCGCAGATGCCATGCAATGGCATTAACAAGAGTACCAGTAAAGTTGCCTGCACCTGGATGCACCACCATGCCAGCCTCCTTGTTTACTACCATAAGGTCGTTGTCCTCGTATACAATATTAATAGGTATATCCTCTGCCACAATACTTGTATCGTGTCGTGGTCGGTCGAGCATAAGTGTAACCACATCTCCAGGTCGCACCTTATAGTTGCTCTTTACCGGTCGGCCTCCAACATGTACAAATCCCGAGTCGGCAGCTGTCTGTATACGGTTGCGTGACGAGTGTGGCAACTTCTCGCACATAAACTTGTCTACACGCAAAGGAGCCATGCCTGGGTCGGCTACAAAGCGGAAATGCTCGTATAGTTGGCCGTTCTCATCGGCATCGTTCAGTTCGGCTGTATCCAGCTCGTTGTCAAATTCTTCTATATCCTGTATCTGTTCTGTCATAATTCGATAATCTATTGGTCATTAATCGGGCCTTGCACCTCTTTGAATTCATCCACATCACCACCCTCATTCTCTATTATGCCTTCCTCGGCAGGGTAGGGTGTGTCTATGTAGTCGATGTCTTCTGTAGAGTCGCGCTGTCCGTTGCCTACTTGTATCGTAACCCAATCGTCTATCGACACCTTATTGCCTGCTACTAAGTGTCTGCCCTTAACAGTGATGCCGTATACCCAGTCTTTCTCACCGTCGATATATTCGGGTTGTGTAAGTTTGAAGCCCATAGCCGACAATTTGGCCATAGCCTCACGCAGTGAACTGTTGTCAATAATGTCGGGTATAGTTAGTGTAGGCGTGTGCGAAGCATTGACAATAACATATACAATATGTCCCGACTTCACATGGTCGCCTGGCTCGGGTGTCTGCTCAAGAATGCAGCCCGGCTGAAGATTGCGTACGTATCCCGTATCGCTTACCACTATTTGCAGTCCCGACTGCTCAAGCAGGTAGCGGGCATCCTCAAATGTCTTTTTGCGCACGTCGGGAATAGATATGGACTCACCGTGGTGAGTGTATATGTCAAGGCCGTATTTAACGCCGATACATGCCACTACCACTACCGCTATCATGGCGCATATATTGCCAATGAGGTAGCGGCTTTTGAATTTCCTGAAGAAATCAGATAGATTCATACTTTGGGTTTTCGTATTTTGCTATCTTGCAAAGTTACGATTAACATCGGAATATACAAAAAAATAGGATAAAAAAGCGTCGCCGTAACGATATATTTTGTAATTTCGCACGAAAATGCAAAGGCTTACTACATTATGAAATATATAGGCAAGAAAATATTTATAGGCATCCTGCTGTTTGTTGTGCTGCTGATTGTTGGCTTTGTGGTATGGATGCTTGTACCACCATCTGCCAGCTCATTGCTTCGCAGCACTGTGGTTGTAGAACAGAAGGTATGGCATGAGGTGTGTGTAGACGGCAAACCTCTGCTCTACTTTGAAGGTGCCCAGGGCGATACTGTGTTGCTTGGGGTTACTGCCAATCGCGATTCGGCAGTGCATAGACATCGTATGGCAGGCTGTTGGCTTAATGGTTATACAGCCATACCTTGGTGCAGAGGGCATATTGTCACCGCTTACCATGCAGTGCAACAGCTGCCTAAGGTTAAGGACGATTCTACCATTGTGCTACTATGCCGTGCCTCAATAGTCGATCAGGCTAATAGGTTGCGCTCGCAACAATCCGAACTAAACTATTATCTGCGTGTGCACGGAGTGCAAGACAATGGCTATCAGACCATAGCTGGTATAGCTTCTCACGTTGGTACGTCATACAATGACGTGTTGCGTGCAAGACATTTGCTCGACAGCATTACGTCGGTAGGCAAACATTATTTGGCACTGCGTACAGTTGTAAGCTATACGGCAGTCTACCGCAACGATAGCGGACATGTAGTGCGCACTCCACTCAACATTGTTTCAACAGGAAAGAAACATCACACAATGACGTTACAGACAGTCGATACGTCTACTCCCGACGGTGTAACACCTCTACATATGTTGCCTTGGAGCTGCGACAAAGAGCGCGATATACGTGCTGTTGGTTATCCTGGTTTGGGCGAAAGCGGACTCGATTGTGACACTATTCAGCCTCTTGTTATTCCAGGTAGACGTATAAGCGGATTTAGACACGATTTGCCAAGGGTGCTTGTGTCAGATGGGTCGCCAGTTTTCACAACTAAGGGACAGTTTGTGGGTATTGTGGCAGGTGGCTCGATTGTTAGAGATTGGTAAACAAAAAACAAACCTATCATTAAAATGAAATTCTTAAAAACAACATACTTATTAGTCTTACTGCTCGCTATAACCGCTTGCCGCGACATTGCAACCGATGGTCAAGCCGTGGTGCGCAACGGCAACACTACATATCGTGGCGGTATAAAGGATGGTAAGTATGACGGTTACGGACAACTGTCTATAGGCGACAGCATAGTTTATGCAGGCGAGTGGCGTATGGGCAAGCGTTGTGGCAAGGGTGTAAGTCACGACTCTTTGCATCATCGCATTGTAGGAATATGGCGTGCAGACACACTTGTAAGTGGAACATGGACCGACTCTACTGGTACCTATTCGGGTGAGATGAACCAAGATGCTATAGCACAAGGACATGGTTCGTTTGCCGATCCCAACCGCAATCTGTATGTTGGAAGCTGGAAGGATGGCAAGCGCACTGGTTTTGGCTTTGACATAACAAGCAAGCGACATGTGCGTGCTGGCGAATGGCGTGCCGACCGATTTCTTGGCGAACGACTTGAATATACCGCAGACCGTATATACGGTATCGATATATCACGCTTTCAGCATGACAAAGGTCGCCGACACTATCCAATTGACTGGAGCAAGATACGTATATCGCATTTAGGCAACATATCGCGCAAGCATGTTACAGGAAAGGTAGACTATCCAGTGTCGTTCTGTTACATCAAGTCGACCGAGGGTACATCAATCCGCAACCGCTACTATCGTGCCGACTACCTTTCAGCACGTGGACGTGGAATAAAGGTTGGAGCTTATCACTTTTTCTCTACACGCACACCGGCATCGGCACAAGCAAGATTCTTTATTAAGAACTCCATATTCCGTAAGGGCGACCTTCCACCCGTGCTTGATGTGGAACCTACGCATCAGCAGATAAAGGCAATGGGTGGACCTGATGCTCTATTTCGTGCTGTGCGCACATGGCTGCGTATGGTAGGCGAGCATACAGGCACTAAGCCAGTGCTTTACATATCACAGAGTTTCGTTAACCGTTACCTGTCTTTGGCTCCCGACTTGAAGCGCGACTACAACATCTGGATAGCCCGTTACGGCGAGTACAAGCCCGATGTACACTTGGTGTATTGGCAGCTATGTCCTGATGGACGAGTCAGTGGTATACATCTTGAGGTAGACATTAACGTGTTCAACGGTTACCGCAACGAGTACAACGAATTCTTGTCAAGAGAGTGCATAAAGTAAAACATATAAACAAAATACATATGAAAAGAAGACTAACCTTTCTTGCGGCTTTGCTCATAGCAGCAGCCACTTCTTTCGCAGCTCCGGTGATGCCGGGATTTAAGAAGACCTTACCTACAGCCAATGGCAATGTTATAACTGCCGAGTTGCAGGGTGATGAGTTTTTGAGTTGGTGGGAGACTGCCGACGGAAAGCGATATACTCTATCTGATGATGGCAAGTGTTTTGTAGATGCCAACTTTGATACTCTTCAACACAAAGCCAGCATAATGCGTGCACCATTGGTTAAGGGTGGCATAGGTGGCGACCACATCACTTATACAGGAACGAAGAAAGGCCTTATCATTCTTGTCGAGTTTGCCGACAAGAAGTTTGACAAGGCTCACGACCATGCCTACTACGATGCTATTGCTAATCAGTCGGGTTTTACAAACGACGAGGGGTACATAGGTTCTGTTCACGATTATTACAATGCTCAAAGCAATGGGCAGTTCGACCTTACCTTCGATGTAATAGGTCCAGTTTGCGTAAGCAAGGGATATGCCTATTATGGTGCCAACACATCATCGACAAAAGATGTCAAGATGGGCGAGATGCTTAAAGAGGCTTCGGATATGGCCGCTCCAAAAGTAAACCTTGCCGACTATGATTGGGATGGCGACGGCATTGCCGACCAAGTGTTCTATCTATATGCAGGATTGGGCGAGAATGCATCTGATGACCCAAATACCATTTGGGCGCATATGTACTATATGCGTAATCGTGGCGGCAAACTAACTTACAGCACTGGCTCGATAGACCGATATGCATGTGCCAGTGAATTGCTGGGTGTACTAAACAAGGATGGATATACGGGTGATACACGTGCATCAGGCATTGGTACTATATGCCATGAGTTCTCTCACTGTCTTGGATTTCCCGATACCTACGACACTAACGGACAGAAGCAGTATGGTATGGGTTATTACGACCTATTGTCGAACGGCAACTACCTTGGCGAAGGATTCACACCGCCCAACTTCACTGCATGGGAGCGTATATATGCTGGATGGGTAGAGCCCATAGTTCTTGACAAGGCTGCTACGATAAAGTCAATGCAGTCGTCTACCGACTATGGACGTCCATTTATTATGTATAATGACAGCAATCCCGATGAGTACTATCTCTTTGAGAACCGTCAAAATACAGGTTGGGACTGCAAACTCTTTGGCAAGGGATTGATGATAACGCATGTAGATTATCTCAAGAGCCGCTGGACATCAAATAATGTAAATGCCACCGGAAAAGACCATCAGCGCATGACGATATTCCATGCCGACAATGAGGCTACTAACAATGTGGTGTCTAAGATACGTGGCGACCTTTATCCTTATGTCAATACAAAGACTGGCTCGGTAATAAATAATAAATTGACCGATACGTCTGCACCAGCAGCAATGCTGTGGAACAGTAACGATTCGAAGAAGGGAACCTCGTTCATGGGTAAGCCTATTACCGAGATAACACGTAATGATGATGGCACTGTAAGTTTTCTTGTAAAGGGTGGCGACGACAACAATATCGTTGACAATAGGAACCTGACAGGTATAGTGTCGTTGAGAACAATCGACAACAAGACTGCCGACAGCCGTGTTTTCTCTATTGATGGAACATTGCTTGGCACCGACATCAATGATATGCCGCACGGCTTGTACATTGTTGGAGGACGTAAGGTTGTGAAGTGATATTAGCGTGGTACGGCTACAAGCCGTACCACTTAACTGTAGACTCTATAAGTAGCTATTTAGTACAGACTTACCTATATAATTGTTGTTTTTTTTAGCCTTATATGCAAACGTTTTCATCGAAATTCGTTATTTTGCATCTTGATTTATAACACGAAAGCAATTTTTTTCCTAATTTTGTATCCGAAATACAATAAAAACTCCTAATAACGTATACGCACAATGGTGCGTAGATATTTAATTTACAATCTAAAAATACTCAATATATCTATATGAACATTAAATTCAAATTGCCATACCATACCACGTATGGTGACGAACTATTGCTGAATATCGCCCCATCGCCTGAGGACGATAATTTGGCACTAGACATGAGTCAGTTTAAGGTGCTTGCCATGACCACACACGACGGCGCAACATGGACATTAGACACAACTCTTGATTCGAAGGATGCCTCACGCTACGACTATTTCTATAGTGTGCGTGGTATTCGTGGAATAAAGTGTTCGGAGTGGAAAACCGTGATGCATCGTCTTGACCTTACTGCAGCCAAGGCAAACACGTACGAAGTGAATGACAGATGGACCGACTTCCCAGGCGATACTTATATGTACAGCTCGGCATTTACCGACTGTGTAAACCGTCGTGCCCAAATACCAGCACAGTCTACAAACTATGCCACAACCTTACGTCTTGTGGTGCGTGCTCCGCAGTTGCGCTCTGGTATGCGCTTGCATCTTGTTGGAGCACAGGCAGCATTAGGAGACTGGGATTTATCCAAGTCGTTGCCTATGACAGAGCATAGCCACAACGAGTGGTATGTCGACATAGATGCATCGCTTCTGTTTGCCACATCTAAGCGTGGCAGCAAGAAGGCTTATGATGATAGTTCAGAAATTGAGTTTAAGTTTGTTGCCATTGGCGACAAGAACGAGATAGAGTGGGAAACTTGCAACAACCGTATTCTCGCCGTTGAGCCTTTAAAGCAAGGCGAACTTCGCAGCATTGCTCTTGATCAAGCCTTCTTTGCCCTTTACGACGAGAAGGTAGCCGGAACACTTATTCCTGTGTTCTCGCTCCGTTCGGAAGGTAGCTTTGGTGTAGGCGACTTTGGCGACCTTAAGCTGATGATTGACTGGGTGGCAAAGACACACCAGCGTTTGCTTCAGGTATTGCCTATCAACGACTCTACATCCACACATACATGGACAGATTCGTATCCATATTCTTGCATCAGCGTCTTTGCATTGCATCCGCAGTACTGTGACCTACGCCAGTTGCCAGCTATAGATGACAAGGTTGAGGCTGACCGTTTTGAGATGTTGCGCGAGGAACTTAATGCCTTGCCACAGATTGACTATGAGCGTGTGAACAACGCTAAGATAAAATACCTGCAAATGTTGTTCAAGCAGGAAGGCAAGAAGGTTCTTGAATCTGAGGATTTTAAGTCGTTCTTCAAAGCTACAAACCATTGGCTTGTACCCTATGCACAGTATTGCTATCTGCGCGACAAGAACGGCACATGCGAATTTGATAAGTGGGAGGACCACAACCAGTGGAATGAAGCCGATCGCGATGCTTTGTCTAATCCGCAAAATAAGGCATTCGAGGATGTTGCGTTCTTCTATTATGTGCAGTATGTGCTCGACCGCCAGATGCGCTCTGCCCATGATTATGCACGTGCACGTGGCGTAATACTTAAGGGCGATATTCCTATCGGTGTAAACCGCAA